>JAEIGA010006827.1_pt1 | contig 17344 bp, 25 predicted proteins | sample 9270691 | NCBI WGS metagenome assembly JAEIGA01 (sample SAMN17057246, study PRJNA624740) | gut metagenome | biome: biome; isolation source: fecal sample | host: Bos grunniens | place: China: Xizang | collected 2019 | reverse complement strand
GACTGCCTACGGCTGGGGAAATCATGCAAACGCAGGGTACCTGACCTCTTCCGACATCAGCGACATGGCCACCAAGACGTGGGTAGGTCAGCAGGGGTTCGTAACATCTTCGGGCGTTACATCTGTAGCTACTGGTACAGGACTGACGGGCGGGCCTATCACTGGCAGCGGTACTATCTCTATCAATAGCACGTATCAGGCATATATCAGCAACGGCAACACGGCCTACGGCTGGGGTAACCATGCAAATGCAGGATATCTGACAGGCATCACCTCCAGCATGGTGACCTCGGCCCTCGGTTATACCCCGCTGAGCAACGCCACCACCTTCTGGGGCCAGACCGTCAACAGCAGCAATCAGGTGAAGGGCAACATGAGCAGCGTGGGCACCATCTCTGCCAGCGGCAACATTACCGTCACCAAGACCAGCGCAGCCGACACCTCTGTCAGCGTTACCAACAGCAACGGTACCATCTACCTGCTGACATCAGGAAACAGGGGCTTATACAGTGACAACGATTGGGTTGTCGGCTACAATGGAACCAACACGTTTTTGAATAAGGGCAACGTCGGCATAGGTACCACATCTCCTACTTACAAGCTCGACGTAAACGGAACCATGCGCATCATTGGCGCAGAGGCATGCGACATTACGACAGCAAGAAATAATAATAGTGCCATCACAACAAACGCACCCTACAGTCTATCAGCGATTCGTCATGCCCTGTCGTTCAAGTGGTACAACTCCGACTGGCAGATAGGCAACATGCGTAGTGGTGGAGCAGAAAGCGCTGGTTTTGCAATTACTGAGGGTAGCGACAAATTAGCATTCCGTGTCTACAACGGGGGCACTACTTACGGATATATTACACAAGCCTATGGTGGCATTCGTATTGGCGACGGCCTGCTGATGTGGGACTCCACCAATAACGCACTAAAAGTATTGAAGTCCGACGGTACGGCTGCCAACCTCTACGCCACGGGGGCAGTCTCGGCCCTCGGATTCTCTGCCGGCACCAGCTCGGTCGACGCTATGACGTTCGGCTACCTGACGGTGAACACCCAACTGAACCTGCCGACGACCATTGTTGCCGGCAGTAGCCCTATGATAGCAAGAACGGCCAGCGACAGCGACTGCGTGTACATGTTCTACAGCTCGGCATATTCGAAGGTCACAGGCAACACCTACTATTGCAACCAGTACGACAACGTAGGTCTGCGCGGTACCGACTCGAACTACGACGACCAGTGGTGGATTGACCCTGACGGCTGCGCCCGATTCCGTCGTCTGTACCTCGACGCCACGCGCTACCTCTACGTCAGCGGCAGCACGCTCTATTTCTACAACGGTTCATCAAGAATACAAATAGCATAACCACTATGAGTTACAACGCATCGACGGGCATTATATCGGCCCCCGTTTCTATACGTGACGTGCAGCGGGCACTGGGCCACAGCAGCGCTGACCTGGGCACGCTGATAGCCAACGGTAACATCAATATCTGGGCGAAGTTCAAGCCCGTCAGCAACACGTCAGTACAATACATGTCACAATGGAACGCCACGTCCAAGCACTGGCTTTCGGGTGCCTCGTGGTTCCACGGAATAGGAGCAGCATGGCGCTACGGACTGAGCCCCTGGGTGAGGACTGTAGACGGTAGCTATTCGTCGCTGTCAGCACTCATCACGGCCTATACGTCGTCATCAAACCACATGAACGGATGGTCGTACCACCGTCCGACAGGAGGATCGACATCGCCCTACCGACTGACTGACTTTGCCGACTACTGCGCCAACGCCCGCAGCATTGCCGACGGGTTCCAGGTCGGCTCGCCTGTCGGCATCAACTCGCAGACCAACGTCGGTACGCTGGTGGCATCGTTCGCCTATGCACCAGACGACGACTACAACGTGACACCCGAGAACCTGCTGGGCGTTGACACGTACTTCGGTGTGGCGCTGGCCTACAATGGCACGGTGGTCTTGTATGGCACGGTAGACAATGCAGGCGGGATGACCATACAGAAGGAGGTCAGGTTCCCGTCAGGAGCCGAGGGAAAGACCTACAACGTATATCCCTTCCTGGCTACCCGCCGACAGGGTTTCGACGACCGCCTGGCAACCATCACGCTGTACACCATTCCGCTGCTGCAGCCAACCACGCTGACCGTGGCCAGCCAGTCGCAGCTGATAGGCGTCACCATATCGGGCGAGTACACCAGCTCGGCCAAGACCGCAGCCACCATCACCATCACAGTAGACTCGAACCTGAACTACTACAACAACTACATCGAGCTGACCAGCGGCAACAACACCTACAACGTCAACGTCGTATGGAATGGCACCACAGGTCGTGGCTCGATTGGCACGGGTACTACCTTCTCGCTGTTGGCCGGCACGACGTACACCATCAACATGACAGGACTCGACGCCACCAAGAACTACTTGGGCTTGCTCCACGTAAATGGTAGCTTGACTGACTACAAGCGCTTCGGCATTATGGAGAATATCGTGGAATAAATATAATTAATTAAACAAGGAAACTATGAACAAGAAAAGAATCACAGAAGTGTACAACTTCCTGGCCGTTGCTTCGATGAAGCAGATGGCCGACACAGACAAGATTGCATTCATCCGACTACTCCGACAGATGAAGCCCATCGCAAAGGAGTTGCAAGATGCCGTGAACGACGCTGTGCAGAAGGCACGCGAAGAGGGTATGGAACAGCAGCAGATGGTGGAGTTCGTGAACAAGGCCGTTGACGACCTCGCAACCGAAGAGACCACCACCATGACCGCCATCCTTACACCAGAAGCCTTCGACCAGCTCGCACTCTCTAACGACTGGACTTTCGCCCAGATAGAGGAGCTCAGTGAGGTACTGACGAAAAAGTAATTTTATTACGTTAATTGATAATTGTTCATGAGGAAAAGGAGGCCGCTGCGAGAGCGTCCTCCTTTTTTGTTTCAGAACGTATAATACTCCTCGCCATCCCAATCGGCATGAATCAGGAAAGAGAAGTCCGTCTGCGTGGCCGTCCAGTCGCCGCCACCGAACAGACTACCCTCGTAGGTAGTGATCTTGTTGCGCGTCACTGGAACAGCGTCAAAGGTGCGCTGACGGATGAGGGTACCGTCCGACGTGGTGGCCGATATGGTCATCTTCAGCGTACCCGTGGTGCTCATGTAGGGGAAAGTGAAAAACTGATGCAAGCGCAAATCATTCTTGATTCTACGCTCTGACTGACTCGACTTCGTGATACCTTCCAGGGTGGTAGGGTTCACGTTAGCCGAGCCACCAGTATATTCAGCTTTTATATACCACAGCTCCTGCGGTAGCGTCTCATCGGTCAGGTGCAGCTGTACCATCGCAGTAGCGCGATACATAGGCAGCGTGAACGAGTGACTGTCCTCGCCCACCTCGACCGTCGAGACATGACAGAAGGTATCCGTCAGTTTCTCGCCGTCCTGAGCCGTGAACTGCACCACCTCCGGGCTTTTGATGGTAGCCGAGCGGGCAGACGAGTGCGCCACAGCCACCACGGTATAGGTGCCGTCAGCCAACTCCACCGAGAGTGTGCCAAAGCCGTCTTCATCCTTCGTCTGTGTCTTTACCGTACTGAAGACCTTATTGCCATCCTCATCAAACAACTGGACGTTCAGCTTCGACACATGTATTGACAGGCCATCAGCCCGAGTTACAGCGTCGCCACTCGACAGTCTGAATGTCATCGTGACGCCACCGGCCCCCGTGTCCGACATATCAGCGTCAGGGCTCAGTGTCTTCTCGCACCCCGTCAGCACGAGCAATGCCATAAGGCTAAAAAACAAACGTATCATAGTCTATCCAATCGTTAACCGTAAAACTCATCGTAACCGCAGCATCCGTAAAGAACCCTCCCGTGTATGTCGTGCGGTAGCCCGCACGAATGGGAACGTCACTGAATGTCCGCTGCTGAATCACAGCGTTCTCGCCATCGTAGGCCGTCACCGTGATGGAATAGATAACAGGATCGTCGCCGTCGGCAATCACGAATGCGGAGAGCGTGGGAGTGCTGCCAGCTGCAGGCGTGAACGTTGACACACGCTCCTGTGGATTCACTCCATACCCAGCGATATCCCAACGGGTAAGCGACAGTCCCATACTGACCGTCATGCGAGTCACGCCGTCTGGCACCTCGTCAGTGATTATCAGCCTGAAGTTGCCAACGATACGCTCCATCAGGCAGTTCAGCGTAGTAGTCGTGGCAGGACTGAACGTCGCCGTGTACCAGAAGGAGTGCGTCACCTTGTCGTCAGGCCATGCCACCACACCATTCGTCAATGTAGCCACACCAGCAGCCTTGTGCGCTACGGCATACACCGTGTACGTCTTCGACTTCTCCAGTGTCACCGAGAGTGAGGCAAAATCATCGTCAGTGCTCTGCTGGTGAACAGCTTGCACTTCCGTATCACCCTCGTAAATCCATACGTCCAGCCGCGTCGCGTAGTCGGCCACAGCAGCTCGAGTCATAGGCTCTACGTCATAAGGCATGAACACCAACCGCATATCAGTCGTCTCATGATTCATCACTTCGCTTGCATCCTCCGACGTGCAAGTCGTCGTGGCCAAGGCCATAACTGCGAGATAAATAAGACTTTTACCCCACCCCCAATTAATAGACGTTAACAGTCTGTTAAGAAAGCATTTCTTTTTCATATCACTTCGTTTTTATGCCGGCAACCATGTCGACAGATTATTTCTTCATCTTTGCAGCCACCCTCTCAAAATCATCATATACCGCCGTCGGCATCACCTTCGCATACCGTTGCGTCTGTCTGATATTGGTATGCCCCACCATTTTGCTAACATGCTCAATCGGCACCCCGTTCTTCAGCATCCACGTCGCAAACGTATGCCGTGCCAAGTGGCTGTGCATCCGGCTACTTATACCGAGTGCCTGCTGTATCACCTTCAGGCATTGGTTATACTGTCCGTTCTCAATCTTCGGAGTATGCCACCCATACCGCTTCAGCACGTCAATCACAGGCGGCAACAGCTGGCTTACGTATGGCACGCCCGTCTTGATCCTCTCGCCTACATGCGTCCATCGTTCCGTCTTTTGTCCATCTATTCCATCGACGAACTCCCGCTTATAGTTCTTAATATCGAACGCCTGGGCATCGCTATATGCAAGTCCAGTGTACATCTGGAATACGAATAAATCCCTCGCCATAGCCATCTGCGTGCCCTCAATCGGGTGCAGGCTAACAATAGCAGCCATTTCCTCATCATTCAGGAACTCCACATTCTCGTAGTCGCCCTTCGGAAACTCGCCGCTCAGCTTGTCATACGGATTAACATCAATTTTCCCTATCCTTGCGGCCCTCGCCATCAGCGACCGCAAGTCCTTATGATAATTATGCACCGAACCCTGCGTAATCTTCCCAGGTTCCCGCCCAGCCTGTACGTCAGCCTTACTCAATGGTCTGCGAAGATTATGCAGCCACGCATCCCATTCATACAACCGCTCAATCGTCAAGTCCTGCCAACGGTTCAGCTTACCGAACTCCCGCAACCGCTTCGACATCACACGGAAATGTGAGCGCGTCCGTTCGTTCACGTTCAACGTCGGTATCTGTTCATCCACCCAGTCCACCAACGTAGTGCTATCATTCGCCTCCGCCTCTTCTATCTGGTAAATCTGTTCCTTAATTGCCTTTACATCGATAGTATCTCCGCGTTCAATGCAGCGCGTCACAGCCCTATCCACCTTTTCAACAATCATCTTCAGCCGGTCATTCAGCGCATCCGCATCACCACGATTCACGATGACACCATGCTTAAACTCACGCCCGCGTACCTTTATATCCGTATTTATATAGTACGGCTTACCATTATGCGTAATACGAACCTCCAGCGGCCCTTCTTTGCCAGCCTTCGTTCTACCTCTATGGTCAAATACTACAGTTTTAGTCATATTTCTTATATTTAAATTTTGCGGGGTTCAGGACTTGAATGCTGGTAGGATTCAGCCCCCGCACCCCGTTAAACTTCAGGTTATCTCTTTCCCCACTTTCCCCACCGTTCGTCATGTGGGGAAAGTCTTGGGTAAATTTACCACGTTTTCCCATGCAAAAACCCTATATTTCACGAAATCGCCATATTTATAGCTAAATAGTCCCAAATGCCCATAAACAAAGGGGTTCCAGCGACTTTTTGTCATCCTGAAACCCCTCATTTCGTGATTCCGGCGGGATTCATGTGAATCGAGGGGTTTTCTTTATTTATGGTGGTTTTGCGACGTATCTCATAAAAAATGGGGAAACATTTGGTTAATCTTTTGCAATATAACAATCCGAGAAGTAGCTGCTGTCATTCTGTCCGATGTAGATGTAGCACGGACATGGCAGGGATGTGAACTCGCGGACAGTTGCGGTCATATCCTTGGGGACGTAGCCGACGTGGTGGCCGTCAGCCGCGAGAATCTTGATGGCGTTGAAGTCATATTCGTTGCCTGGGTCTGCTTCCAGTGTTCCATCATGCTCGCCAAGATAGTTGTCAATGTCGTCACGGAATGAGAGGCCTGCAATCTCGAACTCGATATAGTCTACGTTTTGTATTCCTTGAGCCTTTGGCCAGACGCTGACGTGATAGCTCTTGTCCTTGATACAAAAGTACTGAAGTTCTTGAATGGCCGGCTCAGTAGTTTCCCTGATTGGGCCGCCGTTGTCATCGAGCAGTTCAAATCGGATAGGTTGTTGCGGTTGTAACCGTGGCTTTGGTTCTTCTTTTTTCTTTGAAAGGAGAATGGCGGCGATAACGACCGCGAGGAGGGCAATAACAAGAATTATCATAATTATTACAGATTTGGTTGTTCAGAATGTTCGGCGGCCCCTATGGCAAAGGGATAATGAGAGAGGTCTGAAGATTGCATAATGGCAATCTGACGTTCAAGTTGCAAGATGCGGGCATCACGGGCTTCGATGATTTTCTGTTTATCGGCAAGGGCTGACTCCAGCGTGGCGATACGTGCATCTTTGTCAGCGAGGCGGTCAGTCATTTCACGTTCCTTTGCCTTCAGATCATCTTGCAAGCGGTTGGTATATTGCACGTAAACAGCGATAGAGGCATTTTGCTCACTGGACGGGTCGATGTATGCACGCTGCGCAAGCTGAGCGTCAAGTCGCTGTTCTGCCTCTCTGCGCTTTTTCTTCATCACGTCATAGTCAGGGTTGTTTTTGCGCATTGCTGTTTCGATTATCTCATCATCCGAGACATTGGCAAGGAGCATGATGTCGGAATTGCCGTACAGATATTCGCGATATATCTGCTGAGACGGTGCAACGCTCGACTCACGGATGAGCGATTCAATCACTTCTTCGGCAACCGGGCGAACTCCAGACTTGTAACCAGAGATATAGGCAGACTTACTACCAATGGCAATAGCGAGTTTTCCTTGGGTCATATTGCGAATATTGGCCACATATTCGAAAGCCTTGATGAAGTGCTCATTTTTCTTTCGTCGGAGTGCATCGTTTTCAACTTTACCCATAATTCTACCTGTTTTACACTACTTTTTTCTTAATGTTTCTTAAAATTACACGGCCTTTATACTGAATTATCAGATTTTCCTTTATCTTTGCACTCGTAATTAAGTAAGTAACCAACGAGGCAAGAAAATAGCCGTCAGACGGGAGGCCGTCTTTTCATAAGCGGATAACCGCCTTTGCAACACACTTTTGGCGAAGTAGTTGGATTGCAAATATACGGCTTTTTCTGCCAAGTTGTACTAAAACAATTAATTAATTAAGTAATTTTATGAAATTAGACAAGGTTGGCAGAAACGAATGGAACGCACTGAAGGTGGGTGAAATCGGCATCTTCACGTTGCCATCTAAGAAAGCAAAAGAGGTGGCCAGGGTGTCACTGAGCCAGGTCAAGGACTTGTCGGAACCTCAGAAGGATTTTGAAAAGGTAGAATGGGACGAGCTGCGTGAGAAGTACGGCTCGGAGTATTCTATGGTCGTGCCTGATGAGGGGCTGACGGTGGCGTATAGGAGGGTGAAATAATGACACAGAAGGAGCTTCAGGAGATTAAGGATGCAATGGTTCAGGCACAACTGGAGGCATCACGACAGAACGACGAGGTGTGGCTGCGAGCTGACGAGTTCCTGAAACAGTTCGGGATGTTCACCAAAGACTGGCTGGAACATAACGGATGGAGGTTGCCCAGAGAGAGGGCTGAGTTCGTTGGTGAAGACGGCAAGACGCGAGTTACGCGGTGGGCATATCCAAGGAACGAGATACAGAGAATGATAAGGGATAGGGAATTGGTGAACTTGTGATAAGGTCGCTATGTCGTAGCGACATACAGCAACAAGGAAGGTTGACCGAGAGGAAAGGTGCTGAGAGCTGATAGAACAGTGAGGCGCGGCGGAGGTTCGAATCCTTCACCTTCCACAAACGCCAAGGGACGTTATAGAGATGAATCCCGGTAAGTAGGCAGAACATATTTTCATGGCGCAGGGTATCACCTGTTATACCAGTAGCAGGAGCGACCAGCGCGAAACGGCATCGAAAGAGACCGACAAGCTGATGGAGTGGAAAGAGACGGTATCCAACCCGTAAGTACAGCCTGAAGTGACAAGGTAAGTTCCGACCCCCGCAGTGGTCACGAGTTGACCCCGATACGCAGAGAATAAGGCGGGAAGGTAGTAGTGTAAGGCCGAGGGAAGAGTGGGAATGTGAGAAGTAGGCCGAATGAGCCACGGTAATAGTGGTGTATTTTAAGAACGATTTACAGATAACCTGAGAGCAAGCACCAATAGTGCGTGAGCCCATGTTGCGGGCTGGGATAATGCTGCAAAGCAAAAGCGGGGTGTGGCTGCCTTGCATAGCTTGGTCGAGGGTATATAGCAATATATTGAAATGGTATGCCGTATAGCTCGTTAGGCATGAGCACTCATCTGTTAAGTGGGAGGTCACCAGTTCGAATCTGGTTACGGCAACAAATTATTCCTTGCGGCAAAACCGCAAGGTACAGTACAAACTAAAATAATAAGAACAATGAAAGAGTTAATTGACATGTTGTTTGATGACAACAAATCGTTTGACGGGATACCCTGGTGGGTGTACATGTTTATATTTCCAGCCGCGTTAGTATTGCTGATGGCAGTGGCCGGGTGGATGGATCAGTTGTCGCAAGGCTTATGAGCAGAGAGAAAAAGATAAAAAGAATCAGCGTGGCGACCGTTCCTAATGGTTACGCGCTGACTGTTGGCAACCGCGAGTACATGACCTTTTCGCCAAAGGAACTGGCAGCGGCAGTGTTCTGTCACGTACTAATGGACGAGGGGGAATACGTCAACAAGGACATCAGCGAGAATCTGATGACGGCGGCTGCAACGTGGCCGACGGCTGGCGAGGCTATCCAAGGCAACGCAACCTTGATTGCCGAAATCAAAGAAGCACGTCGCGAGGCTCGTATTGCTCGAAAACAGCTCATCACGCTGAGCGATAAGGTTGACCTGCTGATGGCCGAGAACCGTGACCTGCGGGAGAAGTATGCTAAAGTCAAGACTAAGGCAGACATGGCAGACAAATATAAGACCCGAGCGGACATCACCTACGATTTGTACAACAAGGAAAAGAAGTATAGTTCTTCCTTAAATAAAGAGCTTTTGAGATACAAGCGCCGTGAGGATGTTCGACTTCGGTCTGAAGAGCGAAGGAAAAAGAGAGCAAAAGAGAAACAAAATAATGAAGACAAATGATCACCCAATACAGCAAACCCGAGGACATTGACCGCGAGTTCTGGGCTGACCTGCGGAAAGCGATGTACTGGCTGAACAAGCAAGGCAACACCCGCGACCGCCGGATGAAGATAATCGACGACGGCTGGGAGGTCTACAACTTCCGTCAGAAGTATTCACTCTCCGAGCCCGTCTTCTATACCTCACCACAGACGGGCAACAAGTGGCTGACGTGGGTTACCGCTAAGCGCGACGAGCGTGGCATGCACTTCTTCATGCGGGCGGTTCTTTATCAATTCACAGAGGCCTACATGTCTATGATGATGGCTCTGAAAATGTCTACTGAAGATAGTGAAGGCAACGTGTTGAGCGTGGCCGATTCCGTCAATATATACACCTCTCACATGTTTCAGCGGATGGCCGACCGCGACCGCCTGGGAGTGGACATGAGCGACCGCGTAAAGGCGATGCGCAACTTTGCTGAGTTCGTGGCAGCAGGATGGAGTGATACCCGTCCGCCACGGGATGGCGAGCGACACCAACAGCTGGTATTCCGCACACCAGGCTCATGGCTCCGAGGTCACACGGTGAACGTAGGCAGCAGGGCGGTGAACATCTATCGCACGTTCTGGGCTGACAAGTCGATGACGCGGAAACAGAAGAAGGATGTGAGGAGTTTTGCCAAGTTCGCGGACGAGAAGATGAATACTAAGTATTAACGGGACGGCGACGCAATCGCCTGACAATAAACGAAACAAGATATGGAATTAACAGGAAAGATTATTGCGATAATGCCAGCACAGCAAGGCGTGTCGCAACGGACGGGCAACCAGTGGATGTCTCAGCAGTATGTGCTGGAGGTGCCGGGGATGTACCCGAAACGTATGGTGTTCGAGGTGTTTGGTGAAGACAAGATCAAGTCGTTTGCCATTAAGCAGGGCATGGAGGCTACGGTATCATTCGAGATTGATGCTCACGAGTACAACGGGCGTTGGTTCAATGAGGTTCGTGCTTGGAATGTGAAGCCAGCAGGACAAGTGGCACCAACGGCGCAGAATGTGGCTAACAACCTATGACGTTATTCAGTATCGGCATAAGGGACGATGGTGAGGTGCTGACCATTCAGAAGGCACCACACCAGGGCGACGATTGCGACGGACTGGTGTATAGCGCAAGGGATGAGGAGGGGCACGATGTGTTCCTCTTCTTTATCAGCGCATTCAGCCAGGGCGAGGCGGTCATCACAGCGCGGGAGATGTTCGACGGTGGCGAATATGTAGCACTCGACCCGATGTGGCAACCGGGCAGCGTTTGGCCGGATACATCAGACAAAGACCGCGAGCATGAGGCGACAGTACAGATATACTCGACGGAGATGGGACGGGGATATGTAACCAGCGTGCCGACGCATGGCAAGGTAAATCCGTTTATTGACCACTTCGGGGAGCGCATCATGTGGGCCTACATGTGGGACATCGAGGCGCGGTGCTGTAAGGAGGTAGCAGAAGCCAACGAGAGGGGCAAGGAATATAGACGAAGACAGGCAGAAGAGCAGGCGCGACTGTTACCTATCGGAGAACCGACGGGCACGGTGGCTGAACCACAGCAGCTCTTCCTTGACTTCGGATAAAGGAACTATGAGATATGACAGAAGAGAGTAATCAGAACAACAACCCACAACCGCAGGACGCGGCGACGCTGCCGACGGCTCCTGAACTGCTTCAGGCAGACGGATGGTTTGGCACGGACCTGAGTGGCTACTGGCTGCAAGATGATGAAAAGTATGAGCAGCCTGTGTGGACGCTCAGTTGGTGCGGCGTAAAGTTTGCGCCAATGGGAAATATCCACGCGTTAACGGGCCAGTCAGGTCACGGCAAGACGATGACGTTCTCACAGATCATCGCGGCGATACTTGGCGGTCAGTTCGGACAGCTGAAGTGCATACTGCCGGAGGATGTGCCACGGACAGTACTCTACATTGATACCGAGATGTCGAAGAACGATACGCTGCGAGTCCGTGAGCGTATCTACAGACTGCTCGGATGGAAATGGGGAGAACACCACCCACAACTGCGTATATTGCGCCTCAGAGACGCGCAACCAGTCATCATGGGCAATAATGCCACCCCGAACGGACAAACGCAACCACGGCAAGATAAATCGACAAAAACAGGCCTTTCGCTGATAGAGGCAAAGATAGCCGTACAACGTTGGAAGATGGTATTGCAAGCACTTTGGGAGGTCAGGCCGACGGTGGCCGTCATTGACGGTATGCTGGACATTATTCGAGATTACAATGACATCGAAGAATGCCAGGAGATTATCACCAAGTGTATGCAAGTATCATCCTATTTCGACTGTTCCATCTGGTGTCTCGTTCATCAGAACCCTGGCCGCTTCGACAAGATGGCGGGATCTATCGGTTCCATACTGGAGCGTAAGGTGACAGATGTTTTGGCGACGGTGAAGACGAAGGACGAGAAGACCAACGCGGTGACGTTCAAGGTGACACAGCTGAAAGCCCGTGGTGCTGACGTTCCCGACTGGCAATACTACGTCGAGGACGACCGCGAGCACATCGGTATGCCGAAGATGTGTGCGAACGACACGGAGGCGATGCCCGACGACAAGCGCGAGCAGTACCGCCGTGAGCTTGACAACATCTTCATTCAGACGGGCGTTGACCGCGTGGGAGGACTTCGCTACACCGACCTCGTGGAAGCCCTGAAGAAACTGGGATATACCAGCAACCGCAAGATTGACAAGATCATGAAGGACGGTCAGGCCGAGGGCATTATCCGCCACGAGGACAATGGCCGCTACTACTACAACGGCAACGCTACGAAGCCACAGTCAGAGCAAGCGGAAATGCCGTTCACTACGAATGAAGAGAAACCACCATTTTAATTCTTAAAGATACTTAATAAATAGCCGAAAAGTTTGCACGAATAAAAAATACTGCTTATATTTGCAACGTCAAAACCTATCAGTGGCACGAAGCAGCAGCCACTTTAATCGAGACGGCTGCTTATTTTGTGCCCGTTGCAAACAAGCATAGCGGCAACCGCGTGGGCGAGTGGAAACACCCCCAAAGGCAAGCATCATAACTGATAGGGCCTTGACAGCGCGAAGTGCCGCATTTTTATTTGTCTAAATTTTATCAGTTATGAAAACAAAGTTTCAGAAATCGCTGGACTACCAGCAAAAAGTGAATGAGGCCGTCAATGCCTTAGTCAACAAATTCAGCCGTAAGGATGGTGTGCAACTGTCCGAGGAGTTTGAACTATTTTCAGACGTGCAAACAAAGATCATGTCGATGCAAGCACTCTGCGACCTGTTGGAGCGCAAGAACGATGACCTTGCATGTAAGATTCTGATTGACACAGCCGACATCACCATGTTCTTCAACGAAATTAGCGAAATTTTCAAGCTGCTAAAACCATTCGACTATATGGCCGAAGAGAATTGGCAGGCATCACAAAAAGATTAAGAACTATGAAAGCAAAAGCAGAAAAAATTCTATCTACCGCTTCATACGTCCTGATTAATCTCATCAAGGATGGAAAGCGTGACCACATGAGCAATGACGAACTGACGGACATCGCTCTCGACATGACAATGAAGCTCATAGAGAAGATTCCAGATGATCCCGATGAAGATGACATTATGCCAACTGACGAGGAATGTACGAACACAGTCAAAGAAGCATTCAAAATAATGAATGAAAGACCATCGACGCGCACACAGTTGGTAAACGCTATCCAGTTTAAGTGCAAAGTCAAGAAAACGGTTGCCGAATACATGGTAATGCAAGCAGAAAACATCGAAGTTATCAAGGCAAAACCAAGAGGGAATGTAACTTACTTCAAACTCGCTTAACGAAACAGAATGAACCGCTTTTGAATAATCAGAAGCGGTTTATTTATTGTCACCCCCACGCTTAGCCCCCGTACCCCCGCCCCCAATATACACCACACCCCTTAAGGGGTAAGGGGTGGGTGTATATAGGGGCGGTAGGGCACCACGGCGCGAGGCGACGCGCACGCACACATGCGCAAAAACCAAATAGCAAGACCCAACGGCATTAACCGCTGTGTGGTCAGCTTACGACTCAAAGTCAAGCCATCCTGACCACGTTTGGGCGCGGCTGGCAAAACATGATACGACAATGGCACAAATCGACAATCTGACAGCACAGAAAATCAAGGACTCGGCAAGCGTGGTGGAGGTCATCTCGGACTTCTACGACCTGAAGAAGAAAGGCACGAAGTACATGTGCCTCTGTCCGTTCCACAACGACCGACATATCGGCTCGTTTGTCATCTCGCCCCGAAAGAACACCTATTCGTGCTACAGCTGCGGAGCTCACGGCGACGCTATCCAGTTCCTCATGGAGAAGCAGGGCCTGTCGTACCCCGACGCGCTGCGGTGGCTGGCGAAGAAATACTCCATCGTCATACCCGAAGACGAGCACGACAAATGGAGCGACCGCCTGAACGCCATCATCGAGAAGGTACGACAAGCCGAGGCGCGACGCATTCAGGAGCAACAGCAGCAGGTGAAGACACTCTACCTGCCACTCGAAACGCCCGCCGAGATGATGAAGCAGACGGGCAGCTCAGACCTCGTGCGGTGGCTCTACTCGCTGCCGTGGAACGACGACCAGCGCGGACGGTTGCCGAAGATGCTGAAGAACTATGCCGTTGGCGTGAGCCGCGACGGGCTCTCGGTGTTCTGGCAGATTGACGAACAGGCCCGCGTCCATACCGGCAAGATGATGCGCTACCGACCAGACGGCCACCGTGACAAGGATTCGCAATACAACTTCGACTGGGTACACTCGAAGCTGTTCCGGCAAGGCATCTACAACGAGGACGAATACGACTACGAGACCTGCCTGTTCGGACAGCACCTGCTGCCCTTCTGTCCCGAAGCCCAGATACACCTCGTCGAGAGCGAGAAGACCGCCCTCATCATGGCCACCTACTACGGCAACATGACCAAGAACCTATGGCTGGCGACGGGTGGCCTACAGTTCTACGACCGCCGACATATCCAGGTGCTCATCGACCAAGGCCGCGACATCGTGGTCTATCCCGACAAGGATGGTATGAGGATATGGAGCGAGCGCACACTACAACTTTGCAAAGAGACAGGTTACACCAAACTGAAAGTCAACCCAACCATTATCAGCAACCAATGGCGACCCGAGGACGGGCCGAAGGCCGACATTGCGGACATCACACTCAGGATCATGGCGACGCAAGCAGCATCCGTCAGCCGACACGTACTATCCCAATTCGTCAGCGAGAACCCCAATGTGGCCGTGCTCGTTGAGAAGTTCAACCTCGAAATCGTAGAGACAGTATAATGGAAGCAAGGACACGACGACAACAGCTTGACCATGAGCGATACATGGCCAGCCGTGAGGAACGTTGCGCCAAGCAGCGGGCCTATTACCAGGAGAACAAGGAACGGGTGACAGCGAGCATCCGCGACTGCGAGCGACGACGTATAGAACGACTTAAACAACAATTATACAAATGGTAGGAGAAAAACAACAAGAGCAAGGCTTCGTCACCGTGGCCACCAAGGTCAGCGAGTCGATGGCGCGAGTCTTGAACCAGATAGCACGGGCAAAGGGCATCAAGGTCTACGAGCTGATGCAACTGGTCTGCTGGTTCCTGGTGCGCTTCACCTCCGACAAGCACAACCTCTCGGAGGACATCAACCGGCTGATGATACTATTCCACAGCGAGGTGGGATGGAAAGACGCCTTCAACCTATGCAACCCCACCGCTGAGACCGAGATTGCCGAGGAGATACTTATCCTTCAGCAAGCGGGCAAGCGCGGCTTCGGAGCCGTCAAGGTACGCAAGCCGTTCATGGGCAAGTGGGAAGAGACCGAGAATGTCAACGAGATAGCCGAGCGCGTGCTGAACGTCTGCCTGCCTAACATCTACCTACGGCTTCGACGGCTGGCAATCATGAAGGGCGTGCAAGTAGTCGAGCTGTTGTCGGAGATGGTGGACAACGAGACGCTGGAGTTTATCAACGAGCAGAACCGCCAGGAGATGCAAGGTGCCACCATGACCGACACGGGCAAGGACTACGGCTATGGTCAGAAGACCAAGAGCCTGAATCACCGCACACCCGACTCGCTGGCCAACGCCCAGCAGCGCATCCAGTTCGATGATGACGACCGCGAGGTAGCCGACTACGAGGCGCAAGGCTGGGAAGGTGAACATAAGGGCAACAGTGATGACGGGCTGATAGACGGCATCAGACCATTCGATGTAGAGTATTAAGCGCATGAACAGGAAACAAGCAATCGAATTGGCTCAGAAGATACACGACATCAGAGCCAAGCGGGTACAGACCGCCGACGGCAAGCTGAGTTACTACACCCTGCTTCGCCTGAAGGAGATGGACCTGCCGAAGCGCTATGACATGATGGAGCGACTGGTGCGCGAGGGTTACGCCCACGACGTGAAGACTATCGAGAAGATGCTGGCGAGTAAGGCCGTAAGCGGTAGCACTGGCGGTAACGCCTACTGCTCAGGTCATAAAATGAGCGACAAGATAACCGACCCAGGCACTCACTACTGATATGGCCAAGCACGGGACACTATACAACCGATGGATTCAGTCGAAGGAGTGGCGGGAACTGCGTGACCAAGTGAAGCGCGAGCAGCGAGGTCTGTGCAAGTGGTGTTTGGATCGTCACGGCTGGGTGGTGCCTGCCGAGGTGGTACATCATCTCATCGAGGTGGAGAGCGGCAAGACTGAGGCGGAGCAACGTAGGCTCATGTTCTCCCGCTCGAATGTTGTCGGCATCTGTAAGCAATGCCACTCAGCCTATCACAACGGACAAGGTTACCACAAGAGCGACGTGGTGACTGAGCGACAGAAGACCAGGCACGAGGCTTGGCAGGATGCAATGGAGAAACGATTTAATAATAAGAAGTAGTATGGAACAGGAACAATGGCGACCGATTGAGGGTTACGAAGACTATCTGATAAGCAATCATGGCAGGGTGAGAAGCCTAAAGAGACATAGCGACAGGCTGATGCCACTCACAAAGCAACGCAAAGGCTACTACTATGTGATGCTGTATCGTTGCAACGTCGGCAAGTGCTGCCGTGTGAATAGACTGGTTGCATTGCACTTCATCCCGAACCCTGACAATCTGCCAGAGGTGAATCACATCGACGGTGATAAAGCCAACAACCATGCGAGCAACCTCGAATGGTGTACTCGCAGTCACAACGTGAAGCACTCATTCGACACGGGACTGAAACAGCCACACTACATGACCGACGATGAGCGCAAACACCTGAGTGACATGTGGCGAGGCCGACCGCTGACCGAAGAGACCAAGGCGAAGATAAGTGCATCGCTCAAAGGCCGACCGCATCCAGGACAGAGCGAACGTCAGCGAGGCAAGGCACCAAGCCGCAAGGCTATCGAGGCAAGCATCGCAACACGTAAGCGCAAGGCCGAAGAGCGACGAGCATTGAAGGCTCAACAGCCCAAGCGTCCCATCGGTCGCCCTCGCAAGAAGCCGGGCGTACCCGTTTAGTTGAGGGCCTTCCATTTTTCTGAAAT
>JAEIGA010006826.1_pt1 | contig 17345 bp, 17 predicted proteins | sample 9270691 | NCBI WGS metagenome assembly JAEIGA01 (sample SAMN17057246, study PRJNA624740) | gut metagenome | biome: biome; isolation source: fecal sample | host: Bos grunniens | place: China: Xizang | collected 2019 | reverse complement strand
GTAATAAGTCTTCTATTCATAATTATGTATGATAATTATTTATAGGTTTTCTTTCAAGTAGTAAAATGAATATTAAACAATTTGTTCAATTGGAAAGCAAAGTCCTATGGAGTTATTTTCCCTTTTTAGAAAGAGATTTTTTTCCTGGAGCTTTAATATTTAAGAAAATTGTTTTTTCAATTTCCATACTAGGTTGAATATCAACTTCCCAATGAAAAATACAACAATTTGAAATCAATTCATTTTCAATATACAAAGGTTGAAGATTAAGCGAAGCATTCTCATTGAATTCAAAAATCAATTCAGTTTTTAAGTTTGTATCAGAAACTTGAAGACAAGAAACATCCTTTTGCTTTATATACATTTGATTAACGCAAGGAGTTTCTTTACCCTCTTCTGTAATAATTTCAATTTTTCTATTTGCATCTTCGGTAAGTGGTAATGCAAGGTTAGCTTCGACGCCAAAAATTGCATTTATACGATTTACAGAACTATTATGTAAAATATACTGAACCTGAATTCCGTTTTCATAGAATGTGAAAGTCTTTTTTAAAAGCACAGCTTGTTTTTGTTTTCCAAAATATCCTTCACAGGATAATTGAATTTCATTTCGAGGTTTTGAAACCTTTACCTCTGAATAAATTAAATCTTGGAAAACAGAATTTTCTACACTTTCTCCTTCAGAATATTTTTCAAGTTGAGAAATTGATTCTTTTTCAATTATAAAATCTGAAAATAATTTTCTTTTTTCACCCGTATAATTTTGGAAAGAATTGTGCAAATCCAATTCAAAAATCGAGCCACCTTTTGGTGTAAGAAAGGAAGAATAATTTGGAAATTGACACAAATATTCTTTATATCCGTCCATATCGTAATCAAAAATGGATAAGAGTTTGATATTTGATATATCTTTTATTGATTTTTCAGCTTGTAAAATGATTTTATAAGCATTTTGACGTTCTTTTACACCTAAAAATGAATTATAATTTGTGAATGGTAGATAATTTTGTGCCTGCCACAAATGTTCTCGAGCTGTTTTTTTACGAATTTTATCACCTTTTGATAAACTTATAACATTTCCAGCATGAACTGTTCGAGCATATAAAAATAAACTTTCTTCGTGTTTAGTAAAAAGATTTCTTGTAGCAAAAATACTTTCATCTGCAATTTTTATTGAACTATTAGAAGGTATAAATGTTTTCAGATATTTTACATTTGATTTTAAAAATCTTTCTGGATTTGAAAATTCTATATTTTCTTCAAAAATAGTAGAATCAATAAATTTATAAAACCAATTATCAGCTAACAAATCGGCTAAATTATCAACATCAATTTCTGAACAAATAATTTTTGGCTCTTGACCTGGAATCAATTTTTTTAATGATGAAATATAATCTTCCATTGGAACATTTATATTTGGCATAAATTTTTGAACCAATGGTATCACAGTTATAGTTTTTCCTGCATCTTCAACGATAAATGGTGAAAAAATATTGTTTTGACTGAGTGATTTTTTGTTTAATAAATCATAATCCAATAGGACGTATTCAAAATCATGGGAATTAAAACTTTGAACAAGTTGAGGTTCCCAAGCATTTTCTGTTAATCTAATACCACGAGGTCTTTTTCCCATAGTTCTTCGTAAAACACTTTGTAATAATTCAATTTGCCCAAGTCTATCTACAGGTAAAAGTAATGGAAATAATGGATCGTAAAATCCCCCGCCAAGAATTTCAACTTGCTTTCTACTTGTTAGAACTTTTAAAACATCAATTACTTCTGGATGATTTTTTTCGTACCATTCAAGCATAACCCCAGAAAAGGAAATTGTTGCAAAAATCCGGGGATTTGAGTATAGGAGACCAATTAATTTCTTTACAGATTTTTCGTATATTTCTTCAGCATTTTTAGGAACATTATTACCTAACTGACCAATACGAAAAACAAAACAAACGTGAAGATTAGACATAGAAAATTATTTCCCACTTCTGTGAAACATATTATAGCAGAACTGCCAGAATTTAAACCCTTTATTTGTAATTATTGGTGTTTTTTTTATACACATATGTGGACAATATTCTAATTTAAAATCTTCAGAATCACATTTTTTGCAAGAAATACAACTTGCAGAACAATTAGAATTATTTTCTGATTTTGGCAAAGAACATTGGGTAAAACATCCGTTTTTTACATCAATTAACTCAATAATCTTTTGTGGACATTTATCAACACACAAGCCACAGCCAGAACAACTATCTGTAACAATGGCTGTATTATTTTTTATGATAATTGCATTTTCAGGACAAATTGTGACGCAAGAGCCATAACCAATGCATCCATATTTACAAAAATCAACTTTTCCATATTGATTAAGATAAATACTACAATCAATTTGCTTTGAATGTTGTAACAATCTTTCTTGAGGTTCTCTTATGGAAGAACATTTAACAACTGCAATTTTTCTACTTTCCTTCATTGTTTCTTTTGGAAGTAAAAACACATTTTCAGATTCGGAAAAACCAGTCTTGGAATTATGATTTGTAAACGAATAAAAGAAAAAGACAGAAACTGAAATACAAATTAAAATTAATAATGAAATCAAAATAGTAAAAAGCATTATAAAACCTCAAATCCTAACCAAGAAATATTGTGAACAAATAAAGTAATTAGCAATAAACCTATTGAAACAAGAATTAGTACACCATTTTTTAAGTCTAGATGAGCTGAAGATGAATTTATTCTACGTTTTATTGAGTAAATCACAGGAATTAAAACATACATTGCAACAGATGAAATAATTGCAATAAGAATTGCATCTTGTATTTGAGTTCCTTCATTGATTGCTAAAAATGAAAGAAAAAAACTTAAAACATATTCGTTGATTTCTTTTTTGAAAATAAGTTTACATAAAAATGAAAAAAGAATAGAAAATGCCAAACAAATAAAAATTAAAAAGAAAGGAAAAATATCACTTATTCCAACTGAAGATAAAACATAGGTTGTAATAATCCATGTAAAAACAACGGTAAAAATTGTTGTAAAAAAAGTTTTTAAAAAATATAAAACTAGATTTTTTGAGTTATCTAAATACAATATTAAATCTTTAATTCCAATTCCATAAACAAACACACAGGAAGCTGAAAAAATATAAAAAATCAAATTTGACAAAATCATCATTTCCTCCACACAAACAAAACCTATCCAAAATTTATTGCTTTCTTACTGTTTCTAAATTTTTATCAACAAACATCAATATTACATAAATTATTGATATTAAAATAAAACCTCCAGAAATTGTTGCCCAAAAACTTGAATGCCATGGAAAATATTCAAAGGGAATTATTCCATTTCGCACAGGAAATGAAATTGACCCATGGGCTAAAAATTCTCTAATAATAAAAAAGAGAAATAACACTAGAGAATATAAACCAGAATAAGCCATATTTTTTCCAAAAACTTGAACACTAGAGTAATCATCTTTACTAACCAATAATTCTAGGCAAATTGGCGAAAGTGGTACAAAATACAAAGCAAAACTTAGAATTATTCCCAAAATTGGAGAATATAAAACCAATAGTCTTTTATAAATAATTGTAATAAAAATTAAAAAAAGCAAAATAATAAGACGTTCAGTATTCCCTGTTGAAACTTTATTCATAAAAAAACGAACAGTTGTTCCTAAAATCATTGTAAGATTCAAAAGTAAAATAATTACTAATCCACAACCAAATCTTGCAGGAGTTGCAATAATTATTGGAAGCAAAGAGAGAATAAATAAAAATATATTTGGTTTGTATTTAGTAGACATTATTCATCTCCTTGGAAAATTTTTGATAGATTTTTTGACCAATATTCAATTTGTGCATTTGAAACCGAATTCCATGCAAATTCTTTTTCATTTTCAAGAAAGCCAATTTTATCAAGAAATGTAACTTCCTTTGTGGCAACTGAATAGAAAAACACTCCAACATAAGGACCATAAGCCCCAGTCATCCTTACAGCAACTATAGTTCCAACCTTATTTTCTTCTTCATTCACGGAAAAAGCATAAGCAGAAACGCTTATTGGAAGTTTTATATTTTCGCAGTGCCCTATTTGATATTGGCTTAAAAATGCAGAATCTAATTCAGTTTGAAGAAGATTTGCCATGGTTTTATTTCCGCTATTTCTAGTAAAAAAAACAACCAAAAACAAAATTATAAACATCAAAAGTAAAATTGATGTAAAAAAACCAGCGAAGTGTAGAAACTTTTTAGTTTTGGAAGTCATATTTTTTTCCTTTAGCTTTTAAAATCTGTTGATAAATCAAATCTTCTAGTAGTTGAATAAGTGGTGATATTAGGTTTGAAAGTAAAATAACAAACATAGCTCCTATTGGAGAAGTTCCAGCCCCCATAATTAAAAAAGCAAAAACTCCTGCTAAAACTCCATAAATCACTTTTCCAACAATGGTTAATGGTGTTGTTCCTGGCCACTGTAATAAAAGGAAGGCTACAACCATTGTACCACTAGAAAAAATTGCCAACAAAATATCACCTTGATTTAAAATTCCACCATATGGAAATAAACCAAAAATTCTAACTAACAATCCATAAACAAAAATAAAAACAGAAGGAATAATCCACTTTATTCCACCAAATGCTAACAAAACAATTATTGCAAAAATAGTTAGCAAATTAAATCGAAAGGCTGGAATTAAAGAACCTGTATCCCAAAAAATAGAAACATAACCTTCTGGTAAAGCAACCCCGGCATATCGAAATAAGTTGCCGTTTAGAAAGTTTGTAATAGATTCATCAAGGTTGATTTTTGGAATCAATCCTTCATTTACAAGTTGTTGACCAATGTTTGGAGACTGTAAATGATAGGTATTCACGGTAAAGTTTGGAAAAAATTCTGTACCAAACAAATACAAAAATATAACTGTTATAGCTATAGGATTAACCCAAGATTGAGCAAATCCATCAAATAAATAATATGTTAATTCCAAAGAAAAAATAATTACAAAAAACAATAGAAACGGAGAATATCCTGTGGGAATAAAAAATCCAATTAAAAATCCTTGTAAAATTGATGTTATGGACGGAATAATTGGCTTTTTTACAAATAACGAATATAAAATGTCCGCAGAAATTGCAGCCAGAACCGATATAAAAATTTGCAAAACTGATAAATAATTCTTTGTAAAAAACAGAAGAAAAACCTGAGGAAGAAACAAACACAATATCATTAGTGAGGAAGAACCTACAGAAGGCACTGAATAGCTAAAGGGTGCTAAAGTTAAAAGCTTATATTTTGTTTTCATTAGTTATCCTCACAAATTAGTGAAATTGTTTGATAAAGCGGCAAACGTGAAGAACAAACAGTATTGCATCTTCCACATTGAGAACATAATTTTGCCATCTTTTTATATTCATTGGAAATATCTTGGTTATAATGATACATAGCAAATAGTAGATTAGGTTTTATACCAGCAGGACAAGCTCTATAACAATCTCCACATCTAATACAAGCGTATTGTTTTTGCTTTGACACTTCCTTTGATGCCAAAAGAGTTACAGATTTTACATAATCGGTAATTGGTGTATTTGGATCTAAAATCGCAACTCCTTTTAATAAACCATTTATTACAACTTTATATGGAGGTTTTTTAGTTAATCCACATTCTTCAATTAGATTTTTTAGAGGAGTTCCACGTTTTACTTTGAAAAATTTTTCTTCTTTCAACAAGGTACCAGAAATTTGAACAAAGGTATCAACCACAGGCTTACATAGAGCAACAGCTTCATAGGCAGCATAACAAGTTGAAGTATCGACAAAAGAATTAATAACCATATCTTGTTTTTTTACAAAATAATTTAATTCATCTGCTGTTCCAAAACTATGTTTTTTTACAGAAACCTGTAAATATTCACAAGAAAAATCCTCAGGAAGTTCTGTACATTCTAAGTCTTCAATAATTTCTTTTTGTTCTTTTGTATAAAAAAACACAACATGACTAGCATTTATAGCCTTTGCAAGAATAAATGCCCCTTCTAAAACCTGTTCTGAATATTTTTCAAAAATAAAACAATCTGTAACAACAGAAGGGTCTAGGTTAAACAAACGAACCCCCAATGTGTTTTCTTTTTCGATATCCACATTCAAAAGAATATTAGAAATAGGCTCATAATTATAAAAAGAATTGTGAACGCCATTTTCTTCCAATAAAGAAATGATTTTAGAAGAAGAAAACATATTCCATTCTGATTTTACAATTTTATGACCAACATAAGAAAAAGAACCTTCTGTTTTTATTACAGCGGCATCGCTTTTTTTTCCATTTGGCATAGTAATTTTCTTGATTTCAGAAAGAACACCAGGAATAGAAGAATGGTTATTCACATTATTAAAAGAAGATAAAATCTCACCCTCTTTTATTTTTTTTCCAATTTTTGGTTTATTTTGGTTTTCTTCCAAGGGAACATAAATTTCAGAAGGAATAAAGGCATTTACAACTTCTTCAAAGCTTGGAATATTAAAATTTAATTTTTCAGTATTTAATGCTTTCATCAAAATCGCCTTTTTATTAAACAAAGTAAAGTAAAAAATCCTGATAAAACAAGACCAGAAAAAACAACAATCCACATTAATAATGTTTTTTCTATTTTACCTGTTGAAGAATAAACAATATTTGTAAAAGATTCCTGAGAAGACAAAAGTTTTTCAACTCCCAATGAATTATCAAAATCATTTATTGCATTTGATATGAACTTTTCATCAAAAGAAAATAGACTTTTTTCTGTTTGAACAACAAAACCTTGACTTGTTTTTTTGTATTCAGGAATAGTAATAACCTTTCCAACATTAAAAGCGGAATCTTCATTACCATCAATTTTTTTGTAAGGAAAAGTTAAAAAATACCATTTTTCGTCTATGAAATCAAAAATATTTGGTAAAAACACAGTATCAGAATTACTGTTTTCAAAAGATTTTACGTAAATATAATTGTCTTCTAAACCTTCAAAAGTATTTTTTTCAGTATACTCTGAAGGGGCTGGTAAATACAAGTTATTTTCACTGATATTAGTTCTAAAAGAAGTGGTGAAACAAAAAAAGATAAAGAAAAATAACACAACACCAAAGGTTGTTGCAAAAAACTTAAAATCAATTGACTTTAACTTTATATATTTTGAAGGCAAAATCCACTTCATAGAATAGCCATAAATACATTTATGATTTAACAAATTAGACAAATAAAGAAATGAAAAAGAAGCAATACAAGCTAAGAGAAAAAGACAAAAAACTCTAAAACCACATAAAATCATCATAAAAATTACAACAAAAAAAGCAAAACAAATAAATGTTTTCTTTAAAATCGCCCTAATCCAATCTTTTTTTACAATATATAAATCTAAAACAAATAACAAACCTAAAAAACAAGAAACAGAAATTGCAACAGAATAATAAGAAACAGAATACACTAATAAAACGAAAGGAAGTTTTGCAATAAAAAACTTAGCTTTTGATTTTGCAAAAATAGACAAAGTAATCAATAAAGCTAAACAAACAAAAGGGGATAAAAGATTATTGTGAACTTTTCCGTCTGTTCCAAAATCTATTTTTTTTCGACTTAACTCTTTTTCCACAAAATCTGAAATAGATTCTTCCACATAAAAAAGCTGATATTTATTTTCTTTATCAAAGAAAAACATATTTCGCATTTCAGTGGCAGACATCTTTTTTATGGAAAAATCTTTCATTATGGGAGTTAATAAATTATTTTCTGGATAACTTTGTGCTTCTCTAAAAATAATATCTCCATCATTTTTGAAATTTTCATAGACAGATAAATTTGAAAGAATAGTTGAAATATCAAGATTTTTATCAACATAGAAAATTTTATAATTATCCCAAAATCGAACAGTTGGAGAAACACGAAAAAAAATAATGCCGAAAAGAGAAATGAGAATTACAAAAACTATTAGTGAAAATTTTAATGCAGTTTTCATTTATTACGATTTTTAGATTTTTAAGTTTATAAAGTTGAAAAAGCTAGTCCTGTAAAAAATCCCAGTAAACAACCCATCAAAACTTCTAAAGGCTTATGACCTTGAACTTCTTTAACAGGCTTAAAATCAAAACCTTCTTTTTCTTTTAAATAATTTCCCATTTGATTTAACATTTTAGCCTGATTTCCACTAGAACGTCGAACTCCAACAGCATCTCTAATAACTACCAACATAAAAGCTAGAGATAATAGAAAAACATCAGAATTAGCTCCTTGTCTAAATCCGATAGAAGTACACAAAGCAGTTACTAAAGCAGAATGACTTGAAGGCATTCCTCCTGTTCGCCATAACAAAAGAGAAAACAAATCCTTTATGCTTTTCACTTTTCCAGAAAAAATTGATAAAAGTGTTTTTATAAACTGAGCACCAAACCAACTAAAAATAATTGATAAGAGAACTGGATTTGAAAAAAATATTAATAATCTATTAGTTGCTTGACTAGGCATAATACTATAAATATTATAATTATTATGAATTTTATGCAATATACAATCACACAAGATGATGAAAATAGACGAATTGACAGAGTTCTTAGAAAATTTCTAAAAAAGGAACTAACTCTTTCCCAGATATACAAATATCTAAGAAACGGACAAATCAAAGTAAATAATAAAAAAACAAAACCAGATTATAAAACTCAAAAAAATGATATTATTTTTATCAATGAATATTTAATACAAAACAAAAATTCAAAAAATGAATCAGAAAATCAAAATAAAAAATCTATTAATATTCCTAAATTAGAAGTGATATTTGAAAATCAATTTGTAAAAATAATAAACAAACCCTATAACATTTCAGTTCAAAAATCAAAAAAAGAGGAAATTTCTCTAGATGACATAATTAAACAAGAATATAAACCTGCTGAAAAATCCTTATCTTTTTCCCCTGGACCTTTACACCGTTTAGACAAAAAAACCACAGGACTTTTGGCATTTTCAAACAATTTAGTTGGAGCTCAAGAATTTTCTAAAATTTTACAAAATCATGAAATTACCAAAACATATATTGCAATTTTAGAAGGAAATCTAAAATCTCCAGAAAGATGGATAGATAAAATATCAATAAACGAAATAAAAAAACAAGGAGATTTTAAAACTGTTTCAGTTTCAGAAAAGACTTCAGAAACAAATCCAGATTCAAAAGAAGCAATTACAGAAATTTTTCCAATCAAAACAGGATTTTTCCAAAATAAAGAAATTACTTTAGCAAAAATCCTAATTTACACAGGTCGTACTCATCAAATTAGAAGTCAATGTGCTTTCCACGGGTTTCCATTACTGGGTGATACAGCCTATAATCCAAAAACTTCAAAAATTTCTAAAAATTTTGACTTTTTTTTACATGCTTATAAACTTAATATTCCCAAAAACAATAAAATTTCTATCCCAGAGGAAATTATTGCACCTTTACCTAAAAACTTTTTGATTTTTTTAAAAAAATACTTGTCCTTAGAAGATTTCCCTTTATAATATAATGATAATGAACTTAATAAATGACATTTTTTGGTGGATGAAAGGCGTTACTGTTTATGCCCTAGTTGGTGAAAGTGGAACAGGAAAAAGTTTTCGAGCCAAACTTCTAGCTGAAAAATATTCAATAGATATAATTATAGATGACGGTCTCTTAATTCAAAATGATAAAATAATTGCAGGACATTCTGCAAAAAAAGAAAAAACATACATGGGTGCCGTTAGAGTTGCTCTATTTGATGATAAACCACACAGAGATGAAATTGCCAAGGCTTTGCAAAGAATGTCTAAAATCAAAAAAATTTTGATTTTAGGAACCTCTGAAAAAATGGTTCAAAAAATAGCAGTTCGACTTCAACTACCTGCTCCTAGTCACATAATCCGTATTGAAGAAATTGCCACTCAGGAAGAAATTGATTTAGCGATTCGTTCTAGAAAAATTGAAGGAAAACATGTAATTCCCGTTCCTTCAATCGAAATTAAAAGAAATTATCCGCAAATTTTTCATAAAGCCGTTAGAGTTTTCTTAAAAAACAAAAAAAACACCAATACAAAGCTTTTTGAAAAATCAGTTGTGAGACCAGAATTTTCAAAAAAAGGTCGAGTTGAAATTTCTGAAGCAGCCCTATCTCAAATGGTTATGCACTGTGTGGGTGAACATGATAAAGATATAAAGGTAAAAAAACTTACAATAAAAACAGATTCCCGGGGATATAAATTCGTTATCACAATTGATGTGCCATTTGGCACTCAACTAACAGGGAAAATTCACAATTTACAGAAATACATTATCGAAAATATCGAAAAATACACAGGAATTTTAATTGAAGAAGTAAATATTGTTATAGATAAAATAAGTCATTAACAGTATGTTTAGTTCTGTTTAGTTTCAAAAAATCCTCTGAGAAACTAAACAGATTTTTTTTTGTTTTACAATATCGAAAGAAACAAAAAAGTAAGTCAGAGGTTTAAGCAAAATATCCCCTAACTCACCTAAATTTTTAATTTTATGAAGCTGGTTTTTCAGATTTTTTTGAATTTGGATTTAAATTTTCAATATCCTCAGGTTTTACTTTTTTCCCCTTTTTCTTTCCACTTCGTTTTTTAGGAGTAAAAGCAGTTTTTGGAATACGCATCTTTACCCCAAGTTTTCTAAGAACTTCTCTAATGGCAAATTCCAATTCAGTTCTTTGTGGATTCATAGGTAAAACAAAATTTCTACATTGTCCCCAAGTTTTTGTATAAAGCTCACCAGCAGCAGAAACTGATATTTCTTTAGTCCAATCGGTAAGACTTTCGATAAAATCAAAAATAATATATGTTAATTTTTGTCCTAATCTAGCCTCTGGATTAATTTGTTGTAAAGCATCAAGTTGTTTTAAACGGTCTAGATATTTCTTTTCAAAACCAGATTTTTCGTACATAAAAGAAGTTGCGCCTGGTTGCAAATACATATACAAATCAGTTTCTAAACAAAGTTTTACAATATCATAAGAATGACCAGAATTGATAATTTTTAACAATTCTTCAGTCAATCTAGAAGGAGAAACAGGACTCAATAAGTGAGCAGATTTACAAATCTTTCGTTTTAACTGAGTTGGTAATTTAAAACCTGTGGAAGCAGCATATTTCACTGCTCTTAACATTCTTACAGGATCGTCAACAAAAATCCTTTCCAAAGGAATAACAGGCTTAATTACTTGTTTTTTTATATCTCTTACACCACCAACATAATCAATGATATGACTTTTTATTGGATCATAATATAAAGCATTTAGCGTAAAATCCCGACGTTGAACATCTTCATCCATTGTACCAAAATTATTTCCCACAGTTCCTGTAGAAATAGAGCGAAAAGTACTTACTTCAAAAATTTTTGAACCAAAAAAAACATGAACTAGCCGAAATCGACGACCAATTATGCGAGAATTTCTGAATAATTTTTTGATTTTAGACGGAGTGGCATCTGTTACAATATCAAAATCCTTTGGAGTTCTTCCTAAAAGTAAATCTCTAACAGCTCCACCAACTAAATAAGCTGAAAAACCAAAATTTTTTAATTGAGTAATTACCTTTAATGCATCAGGATCTATATCTTCATTACGTATGCAATGTTCATTGCTTGTATATATAACAGCCTTCTTAACAGGTTTGCCGTCTTTATTAGATGAATATCTTATTAACACAGTGTTAAAATACCTTATTTTTAGAATTATGTAAAGATAAAATCAAAGTTTGTTTTTAATTGAATAATGAAGTTATTTATATTTTCCTGTTTTTCAATATTTCTTACTTCCATTGCTTTTTTATAGACATTTGATATTTCAATTAACTTTCCATTTTCAGAGTCAGTTTCTAAACCTATAGTTGTTAGAGGAAGTTTCTTTAGACACTCAATTGATTTTGAATGATTTTTTAAAATATTATTACCAAAGGAAAAATAAGCATTTACTCCATGCTTCAAAAAAAACATTCCTTCCTCATAAGTTCCAGAAAATCCATGAAAAACACAAGCTTTTATTTTTTTTAATAAATCTACATGATTAACAAGAAAATGAAAACCTTTTACATTGTGAATAATAATAGGCAAGTCATTTTTTAGTGCTAAATCAATTTGCTTAAGAAAAAAATCCTCTTGCTTTTCTTTTTCATTGAAAAAATCACCCTTTAGAAAATCAAAGCCTATTTCCCCAATTCCAGAAACAACTTTTCTTATATTTTTCCCGTCCTTTGTTGACAAAAAAGATTTTATGTATTCAAAAAAACTATAATCCAAAAACCAAGGATGAGCACCAACAGTAATTTTGATATTTGAATTATTTATAAATTTTGAACTTAAAAACCATTCAAAATCCTCTTGTTTATAAAAGGATATAGAAATCTTTTCCGAAGATTTTAGAGCATTTTCTAGTTCAGTTTCATCAAAATAATGACAATGAAAATCACATAGCATAAAACTATATAAATAAGTTTTATATTTTTTTTCAATAGAAAATTGTAACCTTCTGGACAAAAATGTCTTGTAGAAAGAGATAAAGAAGATAAAGTTGTAATAAAATTTTCTTTGTGCTATATTACTTAACAAATATTATGAATTTTGGAGGAAATAATTGAAAAGTAATAAATTTTTAATTTCTTTTGTATTACTATTATGTGCAACTACTTTTATATTTTCAGAAGATTTTTCTGATTTATTCAATTCAAAAATTTCACAGGAAGAGCTTAATTCATTAAAGAAGGGAGAAACTTTAATACGAAATATTGGAAATGTAAAAAATTTATCATTAACAGAAAGTAACAATCCAATAATTTTGAGCATTCATGAAAATCTTAATAGCAGAAAACCAAATTATTTAGCTGAAATCATAAAAATTGTTCCAAAGGAAAAATCTGATACTTTGTTTGACGATGTTTATAATGAAATTATCAATATTGAATCATACACCAAGATTCCCTATTATTCAAAACAACACAAACGATGGTTTAATTTATATGACTTTGCAGAATTAAATTCAATAAAAAAAGAAGGCAACTATACAGAAATCAATCTTACAGTACAAATGGTTCCTTTTGGATTTATTAATTCAAATAGTTATATAACAAAAACAAAAAACTCACTAAAATTTGAAAATATAAATACAGAAAAAATTATTTATGAATTTAAAAATATTCCCTGTGTAAAACCAGAAAAAATGTATACAGCAATAGCTCTTTTTGAATACAAAGATTATTATATTCTCTATGGAATAGGCGCTGTAAATGCTCCTTCAATTTTCTTTTTGCAGGAAAGAATTGATACTGCTTTCATTGGAAGAATTAAGGACTTTTGTAAATATATGTTTGAACAAATTAAAATCAAATAAATATTACTAAACAAAAAAATAATTATGACAATAGGAATTATATGAAAAAAAATATATTATCGATAATTTTACTATTCACTCTAACTCTCATTTATTCCACTTCTTACAAAATCACTGATGTTGAATATAGTATTTCTGGCATTACAACAAAATCTTCTCTAAAACAAAAACTTCCAGTTGATACACAGAAAATTTTTTCATCAAAAGAAGAATTAGATACATATTTACAAGATTTAGAAAAACAAATACAGAACAATAGAATTTTTAATTCTGCAAATGTAAGTATTATTTCTATCACTTCATCTGAAAACTTTGATGAAGTTTCAATACTAATCGAAACAAAAGATTCTTGGAACATAATTGGTTTACCATACCCTTCCTACGATTCAAACACTGGTTTAAAATTTAAACTAAAATTGAAAGATTATAATTTTCTTGGATCTATGGAAGTATTTGATAGCACTTTAAATTATGTTTTCGAAGAAGAAACCAACAATCACGAATTTGATTTAAATTTTACAATTCCTTTTCCTACTTTTAATTTATTAACATTAACTACCAACGCAAATGCAGATTTTAATCTTGCATATTCAATTGGTGATGATTATGTAAAATTCAAAACAAGTCAAAATATTATTTTTTCTAAAGACATAAATGATGTAATGACTTTTTCATTAGGTCTAAAAAATACATTTTTTATTAATCCTGATTACATTGAAAATAACGATATATTTTATTTCAATGAAAAAATAGAGTTTTCAACTCCTATAAAACTTGCAAAAATCGAGAATGTTGGAAATTTACTTTGGACTCCAAAATTTTCCTTTGCTTTTAATTGGGATTTTGATGCTTTTGAAGGTATTGCCAATAATGGTCTTTTATCTTCAGAATTACATGGTTCTGTTATCAGTCTTGGACAGTCAATAAATATAGCTAGAATAAATTGGTACAACAATTTTAGAAATGGATTTAGTTTTAACGTTACTCAAAATGTAGATTTCAATCTTTTATTAAGGAATATTTTTCCCCAATATGCTGTGAATACAGAATTTCACAAAAAAATCAATGATAATTTTGCTATTTCTACACGACAACAGCTATTTTTCAATATAAATGAAAACTTATCGGAAAAAGGCGATCTTCTCAGAGGTATCAAAAACAATCTGTTCAAAACTTCTTCTGGTATTATTTTAAATTTTGATTTACCAATAAAAATTGTTCAAACAGATTGGGTTACTTTCTTTAACAATTTTAATCTAAGTTGGAATTGGACAAAAATGTTTGATTTTGAATTTCAAATTAGTCCATTTTTTGATATGGCATTATGCAGGAATGAACACACAAACACCCATTATCTGATTGAAGATGGATATTTTTCTAACGGATTAGAAATTCTTGTGTATCCTAACATCATGAAATCCATAGTAGGACGAATTAGTCTAGGCTTTGATACTGTAAAATTATTACAAAAAATTGGTGAAAATAACAAAAAAATAGAAAACTTCACAAATACTTTATTCAATACCAATTGGCGAAAGGATAAAAATTGGGAATTGTATATTGGAATTGGATTATTTTATTAATTTTTCAAAATTCCTAGATTTTCTGACTATATTAAAACACTATCTTTTTCAAACTTAATCGAAGACAAAAAAAGCCAATCAATAAAAACATTGATTGGCTTTTTTATATAGTTTTATCTAATTACTAAAGATTAGAACCAGAAACGGATACCAGCAGCTGCATCTACGCCAAAGCCACCTACGTTAACAGTTGGAAGAATTGAAACACCAAATTGTGGTACAATTTGAAGGTAAGGTTCAACTACACCATCAGCAAAGAACATATTAATACCAACTGGAAGACGAGCAGCACCAGATAAAATGATACTGTCAGCAAAACCAACTGTTGCTCCAAAACCAACACCAACAAAATAGTTTACAGGACCTGCAAGGTTTGCATTAGAAATCCAGTAATCACCTGTTAAACCAATAACAGTATAATCCTTATTAAATACAAAATTTCCAGCAAACACAAGAGGAGATTGGTCTACTTTAAATGTTACAGCAACATTTCCAGGAATGTTGTAACCTGCACCACCTTGAATACCAATACCTAGTGCGAATACACTTACTGTGCTTACTACAAGAGCAAGAACTAAAACAGCAATAATTTTCTTTTTCATAAAAATTTTCTCCTTACGTGACGTTTTACGTACACTTTGTTTTATGAATTTAATTTTATCGCACTAATGTTGTATTTTCAATTTATTTTGGAGATTTTTGAGATTTTAATATGATTTTTGTGCGATATTTCGTAAACTAACAATAGGACAATAATTTTCAATGCAAGAATAAATTTCTTCTGCTAAAAGAGCATTCCCATAATTCTTTACATAATCTGCAAATAAGATAAATCCTTCCCAGATTTTATTAGAAAGCATCCAATCATTTATATCTACATATGAAATAGCTACTTTGAAAAAATCACTCAAATTTGTATATTCATATTCATAATTTCTCATTGATAAAATATCATTTATTCGAGTAAAAGAAGATAATATTCCCACAGTAATTGCAAAAAATGCCTTTTCTTTTTCTGAATAAAAATCATAAAAATCAGCAATTTTTAAATATGCAGGAATAAAAACTGTAGAGTTAATTCTATATAACAAAAAATATTTATCTGCTAAACGAGATTGTTTTGCTGCATTCACAGTAGCTAAAGTATAACTATAATTTTCACCAATAGGTGAATAAAAATCACTTTGCTCTAAAATAGAAAGTAAAGATTCTTCATATAATTTTTGATCTTGTTGCAATTCTGCCAAAAATGCCAAATCATAACGTATATCAATTTGTGTTGCAGGAATATCTAAAATATCAGCATTAGCTAGTGCATTTAAATAGTATTCTAAGGCGATTTCATACTCACCTTCATACATATACACTTTTCCAATTAAATAATCAGCTTCAGGATAATCTAAAAAACGTTCTAAATATAATTGCATATTTGTTATAGAATTTTCAAAATATATAGACCCCTTTTTGTCCAATAAATCATTTATCAAATTAACTGCATCATAGGAATTTCTTGATTCTAAAACGTACAAAACATCTGGAATTAAATCACCTACCTTTTGAACAGGAAGTGGAATAATTGCAGATTCTATAATATCTAATTTTTCTTGATATTCTGTTTTTCTGAGTTCTTTTGCTATTTCTGCATAACGTAAAGCACTTCCTGGATCATCTTCGTCCAATGCTCGTGTGGCTTGTTCTAAAACTTTCCAAGAAGTTTGTGGAGTTTCTGCATTTAATCCAAATATCGATAATACAAAAATAGCAAATATTATTAACTTTTTCAAAGCGATTCTAATTCCTCTCTAAATGCTTTATCGGCATTTTCTTGTAGAGAATTTAGTTTTTGCTGCATGTTAAACTGAGGATTTTCATCAGGATGAATTGTGCGAACAATCTTTCCTTTTTTGAAAATAATAACAGAATCACCAGTTCCAGTAATTCCAATATCAGCGTGTTTCCCTTCTCCAGGACCATTTACAACGCATCCCATAACTGCAACTGTAATATCTTTTTTTAGTGAGGCAAGTTCTGGTTGCCATCGTTTCACAAATCCGTGAACATCAAATCCGTTTCTACCACATCTTGGACAAGAAACAATTTGAACGCCCCCTTCCCGTTTTCCGATTTCCCGTAAAATCTCTCTAGCGGTAATAACCTCGTTTTCTGGAGTATCAGAAAGGCTTACACGAATTGTGGAGCCAATTCCCTTTGTTAAAAGATGGGCAAATGCTAAAGTGCTTTTTACTACTCCGTTTATCAAAGGACCAGCTTCTGTTACACCGATATGAAGTGGAATATTGTATTTACTAGCAAAAAGTTCATTACATTGGATTGTTTCTTTTACACTAGAAGCCTTCATTGAAACACAGTAATTTG
>JAEIGA010006825.1_pt1 | contig 17350 bp, 12 predicted proteins | sample 9270691 | NCBI WGS metagenome assembly JAEIGA01 (sample SAMN17057246, study PRJNA624740) | gut metagenome | biome: biome; isolation source: fecal sample | host: Bos grunniens | place: China: Xizang | collected 2019 | reverse complement strand
CACTCCTTGGCTCCCTCTACGGAGAGGATGCTCAGGGGATGGTCGTTGAGGATGAAACTGTAAGGGTTGTCGTTGACGATGACGATACCCTTGCGGCGGGCAAAGTCGACCAAGCGCTCATACAACTCCATCGTGGCATTGGCACCAGTAGGCATGTTGGGATAGTTGGTCCACATGAGCTTCACGCGACTGAGGTCCATACGCTCCAGTGCATCGAAGTCGGGCATCCATCCATTCTCTTCCTTGAGGTCGTAGTGCACCATCTCAGCCCCGAGCAGGCGGCTCAGCGAGGTGTAGGTGGGGTAGCCGGGGTTGGGCACTAGCACCTGATCGCCTGGGTTCACGAAGGCCAATGTCACGTGCAGTATACCCTCTTTGGAGCCTATAAGTGGCTGTATCTCTGTCTTGGCGTCGAGCTCCACACCGTACCAACGTTTATAGAATCGGGCAAACGCTTCGCGCAGCTCGGGTATGCCCACATAGGGTTGGTAGCCGTGGCCATTGGGGTTGTGTGCCTCGGTGCAGAGCGTTTCTACGGTCTCTTCCGATGGGGGCATGTCGGGACTACCGACGCCTAGGCTTATCACGTCCTTTCCTGCAGCGTTCATGGCTGCCACCTCCTTGAGTTTGCGCGAGAAGTAATATTCGCTCACCGAGGCGAGTCGGTCGGCCGGGCGTATCGCGCATGTCTTACAATCTTCCATGTTTACCTATTATATATTATATAAAATCCCGCTCATGGAGTTGAGCGGGATTCTTGTATTTATTATCTATTGTCTCTGTCTTAACGATTCATATTGCTATACGAACTATCCCGCTCTACTCTTTGCTAAAGTAAAAGTAAGAAAAGTAATAATATGTAAAAGCAAAATGGTTCATTGTTTCTTTTTGTTCGTTTATTGTTCGCAAAGGTAATAGTTTTTTAATAAACTCCTATAAATTGGCGACATTTTTTTTGGAAAAAGTCGTGTATGGGAGTATATCTTGTTGTCTTCGCTTACTAATCTTTTATTTCTTCGAAGTCAACATACTCTCCTTCCGACGCATCGAAAATCTTTTCGCGCTTCTTGGATGTCGGTTGGTGTCGGGTCTTTTGTCTTGTGTTGTCGTTACTGTTTGATGATTGTGTGCTATTCCCTTGTGTGGAATATGAGCGATGCCAAGATCGACGGCCAAAAAGAATGTTGGACAGTCCGCGTAATAGCGTACTGCCAATACCGATGATAATGACAAAGAAGAATATAAGAATGAAAAATAATATACTGATGAGCATTATAGTCTAGATTTATAGTTACACTAAGTAAACTACAAATGGCATGCCACAAATGTTTTTCTTATAATATTGACTTGCGGTTTGTCACGATTGACAGGATAATGTACCATCCTATGACAGCCGAGAGTCCATTCGACCCGAGTATGATGAGTAATATGAGGCTGATGAGTAGGAATATGTAGGCGATGCGGTTGGGTTTCCATGCAAGACTCTTAAACTTCAGTGAGAACATGGGTATCTCGGCCACTAAAAGCCATGAGAATAGGAATACCAACGCTATCACTAATGCCCAACCATAAGGGTGTGCCACTATGCTATCGTGTGAGCCAATCACCAAGGCACCCCAAAAGAGTGCGTTGGCAGGTGTGGGCAATCCGATGAACGAACTGGTCTGTCGTTCGTCAATATTAAACTTAGCCAAGCGCAATGCAGAGAATGCTACCAATAAGAATGCTGCGAACGGCATGGCGAAAGCCAGTAGCATGTCGAGATGTGCATCAGCGCACTCGCGCAGCCAACTGTAAACCATGGAGGCAGGAGCGAAACCAAAGGTGATGACATCGGCTAGTGAGTCTAGCTCTTTCCCAATAGGTGAGCTCACCTTCAAAGCACGTGCCGTGAGGCCATCAAAGAAATCAAATACAGCACCTGCTATGATGAATGCAAGGGCAAAAGGATACATCCCTTCGAATGCATAATGAGCTGCCACGCAACCTGAAAGAAGGTTGCAACAGGTGATGGTATTGGGAATGTGCTTCTTGAATGGTGATTTTCCCATGATTATTGCTTGTTATTTTAACTTAGCTATTACCGTCTGGTTACCTGTGGTCTTCTGTCCCATGGTAACGCATACCTCTGTGCCAATAGGCAAGTATACATCGACACGTGAACCGAGTTTGATGAAACCGAAATGTTGGTCGATGAAGCACTCTTCGCCAGGTTTGGCGTATGTTACAATGCGTCGCGCCATAGCTCCTGCTATTTGGCGTACCATTACCTCTTTGCCTTCAGGGGTCTTCATAACCACCATCGAACGCTCGTTGTCGGTGCTTGCCTTGGGTAGGAATGCGCGGTGAAACTTACCGTTGTTGTGAGTCACCTTGGTGACAACTCCATCTACGGGATACCAGTTGGCATGTACGTTTAGAGGACTCATAAAGATAGAGATAAGCAAACGACGATCATGGAAATGATCGGGTTCGTCTACCTCTTCAATTACCACAATCTTACCATCGGCAGGAGCAACGACGATGTTCTCTGTGTCCTCGCCAGGGAAGCGGCGGGGCGGGCAACGAAAGAAGTTGATCAACAATGCATATATTGTAGTAGTGAATGTGGCAATAAGGACAAATAGCCAACGTTGTTCAGGGTAGGCGAGGTAGTAGGTGACAGCATTGACTAGCAGCCATACAAAAAAACCTACAGTCAATTGATGTGTCCCCTCTTGATGAAGGCGTATTTTACGTAGTTTTCGCATAGTATATCTTATTTAAATTATGCAAATGTATGACTAATCCTTTAATGTTCCAAGAAAAAAGTATAATAATTCAGGTTTTATGAGTGTCGCAGCCATGCGTACGAAGAGGTCTTGATGATTAAAGGGGGTGGAATCTGTGTGGACTGAGAGAGAAACGAAACCTTATTTGCTCGCTCTTCTTGACCACTTTTGCAGACGCTTATACTCTTTCTTGGTGAGTCGCATGAATGAACCGTGTTGTGGTCCTGTGACCCCTTCGATATCTACGGGGTCAGAGAAGTTACGCAGGTATTTGTCGGCTTTGCAGATGCGATAGTGCTTGGGCTTTGATGAATATTCAATGTATGCTACACGCCATGTGTCGTCATTCATGAGTTGGAATGCTGATGAGCCTTCGCATTTCTTTCGTCCTTCAAAGTCTACGTAATCATCCTCGATGGGTTTACCCCATGGCCCATGCAGAGTGGGGGAGGTGGTAGTGTAGATGCCAGGTTTGCCTCCCTCTTTCTTGATGAGCATGTGATATAAGCCATCGCTCTCAAGGTAGTTGATGTCTGCATCGATAGTAGCATATCCCCAATCAAACAAGAGCTGTGGCTTTGTGAGTCGAGTAAATGACTTATCGGCATAGGAGTAGTACATGCGGTCATATTGCTCCTCTTCACGGTTGAGCATAGAGTAGTATATCATGTATCCTCCTACTTCGCCATTGGGCCATAGGTAATGAGGGTTCCAAAAGATTTGTGGGGCCCATACGCGGTCGATAGTGCTGAAGTCGTTGTATACATTGGGTGCTTCGGGATTGCAGAAGATCTCGGGCCCTTGGCGAAAATCGAAGGTGACAGACTCCCAATGTATGAGATCGTTACTACGCAGAAGATCTATACCATAGTTGTCCCATATGCGCGATTTCCGTACACACATGTCTGTCGTTACCATAACATATCCCTTGCCGCTGTGCGCACGGGTGATGAAGGCATCGCGTGTGCCACCTTCAATGCGGGCATGTTCTTCGGGGTCGAAGATGGGGTCTCCGCCAATGATGTCTTCGTAGTGATAGCCGTCGCGGCTCAAGGCATAAGCAGTGTACTCGCCTCTATCGCTCATGTGGCAGTAGAGGTATCCGTAATCGCCTTTTTGGATGTTCTGCGCTTGTCCGTTTGCACAAAGCGTGAGAAGCAGCGTGCCGATAAATAGTTGTTTTTTCATGGTATAGAATATGTCAATGGTGAATTACTTGATATCGCCATATCCTGCGATAGCGGCTATTTTCTTGGGTATGTCGGTGTTGTCCATCTGGCCAGTGAATTGTTCGGCGCCATTGCCAATGGCGAAGATGGGTACGTAGGCTGCCGTATGCGAACCTACAGGCCATGAAACCATCGCTATGCGGTTAAGGATACGTACGGCTAGCGCTGCGATGGGTTCGTCGCGGAAGTAGAGGCTTTCGGCCATTTTGACATTCTTCTCACCTGTAAATGAACGCTCGTATTCGCTGCGCAGCGCTTGCTCGTCACGTTCACGTAACTCTATGGTGTCCCAGAAACCGAAGTATTCCTTCAGCGCCTTTTGCATCTGCTTCCAGGTAACCTTGTCTTTGCTTTCGTGGCGCATGCGGTTTACTATGCGTGAAAAACCTGCCTGGCTCACCTTCTGTGCCTGCAGAGCACCGAAGTTAAGTGCATACGAACCATTGCCCAAGGTGAAACCGCCAGTTTCGTGATCGGCAGTGATGACGATGAGTGTCTCTTTGGGGTGCTTCTTGTAGAACTTGTAGGCGACATTGATCGCGTTGTCAAAGTCTACCACCTCTTGTAGAGCTGCGGCTGCATCATTGGCATGGCAGGCATAGTCGATTTTGCCTCCTTCGACCATGAGGAAGAAGCCTTTCTTGTGATTCTTGTCATATAGATGGTCTATAGCCGCAGTTGTTATCTGGGTCAGTGTGAGGTCGCCTTTGCGGGCATCGATGGCATAGGGCAGTGTATTCTCTACTGCATTGCTCTTCTGTATCAGCAGCACTTTGTCATGCTCCCCTTTCAGGTCGTTGTATTCGTCATATCCGCGTACGATGGTATATCCAGCATTGCGGGTAACATCGTAAAGCTCTGGTGCTGCGTGGTCGTTGGGATTGATGTTGTCGGCAAAGTCGCCTCCGCCAAAGAATTCGAATCCTGAGTTCGCGAGTTGTGTGCCTATCTCATAATAGTCGTTGCGGCTCTTCTGGTGGGCATAGAATGAAGCGGGTGTGGCGTGGTTGATGGTGACGCTGGTCGTAATGCCAACTTTTGCTCCATAGCGGTGAGCCATCTCGGCGATGCTTGTTACGGGTGTGGCATTAAGGTCTACACCGATAGCGCCATTATAAGTCTTGTTGCCGCTGGCCAAAGCTGTCCCACCAGCCGCCGAGTCGGTAACATCGCTGTTGCCTGAGTATGAGGTGGCGATGCCAGTGTAGGGGAATTGGGCAAAGCCTAGGGGGGTAATGCCCAGCTCTCCTTTGCATGAACGCAGATAGTATTGAGTAGCTGCTACTTGGTTCAGTCCCATGCCATCACCGATGAAGTAGAATACATATTTGGGGGCTTTGGCAAGACTCACAATGCAGATGCAAAGGGCCAATGCAATAAAAGATAATGTTCTCTTGGTGTTCATAGTAGTATGTTTTTTTTAGGTGTTGTTTAATAAGCTGTTGCCTTGAGGTTGAGGCCTGTAGTCTCTTCAAGGTTAAAGAGTAGGTTCATGTTGTGTACTGCTTGTCCGCTGCTACCTTTGAGCAAGTTGTCGATGCATGAGGTGATAAGTAACATATCACCATGCTTCTCCAAGTGGATAAGGCATTTGTTGGTGTTGACAACCTGTTTCAAATCAATATTGTCGGGGGTGATGTGTGTAAACGAGTCCTCGGCATAGTAGTCGGTATAGAGCTGGTTGAGCTCCTCAAGTGCTACCTTATTCTTGATCATGATGGTGCAGAAGATACCGCGAGTGAAGTTTCCACGATAAGGGATGAAATGGATGTCCGTTCGGAAACTGCTTTGTAGCTGTGTCAATGATTCACGTATCTCGGGCAGATGCTGATGTACAAAGGGTTTGTATATACTCACATTGTTGTCGCGCCAGCTGAAGTGTGTCATCGACGAGGGGTTGATGCCGACGGTACCCGTACTGCCGATGATGGCATGTACGTAGATGTCGTCATTGAGCATCAGATTCTTGGCCAAAGGCAGTAGGCCTAGCGTGATACAGGTGGCAAAGTTGCCAGGCACAGATACAAGGCGACTCTTGCAGATGGCACGACGGTTTAGCTCGGGTAGGCCATAGATGAACTCATCATTGTCCTTGAGGCGATATTCGCGTGAGAAATCTATAATCTTCAGTTTCTCGGGGATATCGGTGCGCTGCATGAATTGGCGGCTCTCCTCGATGTCGGTACAGAGGAAGAGAAGGTCTATCTTGTCAAGCTGAGGCTCTTCGGCAAAACGTAGCTCTGTCTCGCCATAGAGTCCGCGGTGTACCTCATGGATGTATTGTCCGCTATTGCCACGCCCTGTGATAAATATGAGATGTACGTCGGGGTGGTTGAGCAGGAGACGGATTAGCTCACCGCCTGTGAATCCTGCGCCTTCAATAATGCCAGTTTTTATCATGTTGATTTAGAATAATTTCATTTCGGGGATAATGGTTTCTAAGTGCTGTCGCGTCTCTTGCTGGCTGTAACCCTCCTTGATTACCAGGAGTATGGTGTCGTCACCGGCAATAGTGGCAAGTACAGGGGGTAGTTCATGCTCATCGATGTCGTATGCAATGCCGCTTGCATAGCCCGGTCGTGTCTTGATCACGGCAATGTTAGCCGAGAAGTGTATGGATACGAATCCACCGCGCACTTGCTTCTCATACTCATTTCGCTCTCTGACGAGGTGCTTGTATAATGGATTGTTGGGCAGAATATATACGTACGAACCATCATGGATGGCTGTTTTGGCTACCTTCAATTGCTTGAGGTCACGTGATAAGGTTGCTTGTGTGAGCTCAAACCCCTGTTCATGTAGTTTCTTTAGTAGCTCATCTTGGCTGCCAATGCGTTCGTTCGCTACGATGATGCGTATGGCGTTCAGTCGATTCAGCTTATTCTTCATTGTTTTTTGCCAGTTGTTTGTATCATGCAAAGATAGAAGATTATTGGCATAAATGCAATACGTAAATTTATTTTTATTTTAGCAGAATTGCCTTGTTGAATGTAAATGAAATCAAAAAAGCATTTTTTTTTGCATAGTGCTTCTTTTTGTGTATCTTTACAGCCAATTTCGCAAAACGAACGTTATACCCTACGATATATGGTAACAAATGATTTGATAGTAGCAATCGAACTTGGTTCTTCGAAGATAGCCGGTGCTGTGGGACGCAAGCTCTCTGACGGAAGTTTGCAGGTGCTGGCCTATGCTAGTGAGCCTGTGTTGGGGTTTGTGCGCCGTGGTGTGGTGTACAACATTGACCAGACGGCTCAATGCTTGGCTCTTCTTGTCAATTGCCTTGATGGCGACTTGACCAGTGCAGAGATTCAGCAAGCATATGTGGGAGTAGGAGGCTATACCCTTCACTCAGAACAGAATGCCGTAGTGCGCACTTTCGCTGAAGAGACTCGCGTGACAAACCCCATTGTCACTGATATGGAGGAGGAAAATGCAACCAAACTCTACCCTGGACATGATATGTTGATGATGATGTCGCAGGAGTATAAGATTGGTAATAACCTGCTGAACGACCCTGTGGGTGTCAACTGCACACAGCTTGAGGGGAACTACCTCAATATCCTTGCCCGTACATCGGTGATGCATAATACAGAGAAGAGTTTCGAAAGTGCCAATATAAATATTGCCGATACCTCTATACCTCCCCTTGCAGCGGCCAATGTGCTGCTCACTGATAATGAGCGTCGACAGGGCTGCGTGTTGGTTGACTTTGGTGCCGACACTACCACAGTGTCGGTCTATAAAGGTGGCTACCTGCGTTTCCTCACTGTGATACCTATGGGAGGCCAGAGCATCACTCGTGACCTCTGTTCGCTACAACTCGATGAACAGGAGGCCGAGCGCTTCAAGTGTGAATATGGACTTAAGGCACCTGCGGTAGGTAACGAAACCGTTATGCTCGATGATAACCGCGCTATTAACCTCACCTTGTTGCATGATGCTATCGAGGCGCGTTTCGAGGAGATTATCCTTAATGTATGTCACCAGATAAAGGCATCGGGATATACTGAGAAGCAGTTGCTTGCAGGTGTAGTGTGCTGTGGTGGAGGTATCAATATGAAGGGGTTCGAGGATGTGGTATCCAAGAAATTGCAGATGAGCAAGGTGCGCTTGGCATATAACACCGTGACAAAGGTGGAGTGGAACACACCAGAGCGTCCTGCCGATGGTACACAAGGTGTGTTGGTAGGCTTGCTTATGGAGGGCACAGAAAAGTGCTGTCAAGATAGTGTGCAGGTTGATATTGCTCCTGAGGATGCACCACGTGCTGTTACTATGGAACTCTTTACCGATGATGGCGAGAGTGCACAGGCCAAGCGTGACGAAGAACTCAAGGCCCAGCGTTTGCAGAAGATTAAGGAGGCCGAGGAACGTAAAGCTAAGCAGCAGGCCGAGAAGGAAAAAGCCCGAAGCAACGGCTTCTTCTCTGGATTCGTGAAGAAGATCAAATCTGTGGGTGATAATGTGGAGAAGTTGGCCAACGACTTCTTGAAGGATGATGATAACAACAAATAAACCGAGTACTAGATATGAACGATAACGATATATTGCCTGTTGACTTGCCTACAGAAGAGCGCAAGATAATCAAGGTCATCGGTGTGGGCGGCGGCGGTGGCAATGCCGTAAAGAATATGTATCAGACGGGCATTCAAGATGTGTCATTCGTCTTGTGCAATACCGACAATCAGGCGTTGGCCAAGTCATCCATTCCTGTAAAATTACAGATTGGTCGTAATACGACTAAGGGACTTGGTGCGGGTAACGACCCCGAAGTGGCGCGTCAGGCAGCCGAGGAAAATATCGAGGACATACGTAAGCAGTTCCAAGATGGCACCGAGATGGTGTTTATCACCGCCGGTATGGGTGGCGGTACAGGTACTGGTGCTGCCCCTGTAGTGGCTCGTATAGCCAAGGAGTCGGGTGTGCTCACCGTAGGTGTGGTTACCATCCCTTTCAAGTTTGAGTTGCGCCCCAAGATTGTGCAGGCTCTCAAGGGTGTCGATGCTATATCAAAGCATGTAGATGCACTGCTTGTAATCAACAATGAGCGCATCTTCGACATCTACCAGAACTGCAATGTGCACGAAGCCTTCCATCGTGTCGATGATACGCTTACGGTAGCCGTGAAGAGTATCTCTGAGATTATCACCATCGAGGGTATCATCAATCTCGACTTCCGTGATGTGAGCAAAGTGTTGCGCGATGGTGGCGTAGCCATTATGAGTTATGGCTTGGGTAAGGGCGAGCGTCGCTTGGCTGAGGCCATTGATAATGCGCTTCACTCACCGCTGCTCAATGATAACGATATCTACAACTCAAAGAAGATACTCTTCAATATCTATGGTAGCACCAAGCATCCCCTCATGGTGGACGAGATGGAAGAGATAAACCGCTTCACAGCTAAGTTTGAAGACAATAATATCGAGGTTATCTGGGGATTGGCCACCGATGATTCGCTTGATGAAGAGGTGAAGATCACTATCCTCGCTACAGGCTTCGGCGTGAGCAATATTCCTGGCATGAGCAATACTACCATCAAGGTAGATAGAACTCCTGAAGAGAAACCCCTAGAGACTCCCGAGGAGAGAGAGCAGCGCGAACAGCAAGAGGCGAAAGATAAGGATATGATATCAAAGTATTATGGCGGCACCGACCTCGCGGCCAAGCGTACTATCCATGCCTTTGTGCTTGAGGGTGACGACCTCTTCAACGATGACCTCATCGATGCTCTTGACGCTTCGCCCACGTATCAGCGGCAGAAGAACGACTTGGCCGATCTGGCTGGATACAGAAAATAAGGTATAGGAGATTTGTTATAGGTGTTTAGGAATTACTATAGTATTGACTGAACTCCTAGTCTCCCGAACATGTTAAACAAAATAAACAAAACAACGATATGGAAACAAAGAAACCCGAAAACCAACTTCAGATCGAACTGAAGGAAGATGTAGCTCAAGGTGTATATTGTAACTTGGCAGTCATCTCACACTCTTCATCAGAGTTTATCATGGATCTCATCCGTGTACTGCCTGGCATGCCCAAGGCACAGGTGCAGACACGTGCAATCCTTACCCCAGAGCATGCGTTGCGCCTGATGCACGCCTTGCAGGATAACCTCAAGAAGTACGAGCAGACCTTCGGTCCCATCCGTCTGCCCGAGCAACAAAGCAAAGGCACCTATGTGCCTCGCCTGAGCGATTTCAAGGGAGAGGCGTAAGGTATTATGAGTTCTGGGTTCTGAATTTAGAACGCCTCACTTAGCCAATTGCCAATAGTGATTGTCCATTGTGCATTATATAATAGAGGAGTTGCCTATCGCAGCTCCTCTATTGCATTCATGTAATTTCGTAAGTTCCCGGCTTTCATTATTTTCTTATACGGTTTGTGTCCGATTAGTGGCTCGGTGTATTCCCAATAGGTGCGCATTTTGCTATGTAGTTGGGCATCCCCCTTGACAATCTGTGCATACTGCTCCATCAGCTTGGCGTGCAAGGTGCGTAGCGATTGTATGCGTTCTTCGTGCGTCAGCTCCTCTCCTTCGATATATTCTTTGGCTAGGGTAGGGCATGCCAATAGTCCGCGTCCCAGCATCAGTCCCGCTAGACGAGGGTAGCGCTCAGCCATCTCGTGCAGCTGGGTTAGCGTGGTGAGATCTCCATTATATATAATAGGATGTTGGCATGCCTCGTAAAATTGCTCGAATGCTTCGTTGTTGATTTCGCCTTTGTATTGCTGTATGCCTGTGCGTGGGTGCAGCGCTATGTGGGCCAGTGGTGTGGCATTCAGTATCTCAAGTACGGGTCTCCACTCCTCGGCCGATTCCCATCCCAGACGCATCTTTACCGAGAAGTTGATGTGTGGATGTTCCTTTATCACCTCACTGACCTCAGCTACGATGTCGATATGGGCGAGTAGCCCCGATCCGCGTCCATGTCGTGCTTGCAGCGGGAAGGGACATCCCATGTTGAGGTCTATCGATGGGTATCCTAGTGGCTCCACCTCGCCGATGAGATACTCCAGCTCCTTGTGGCTGCTGAAGATGAGTTGTGGCGTTACGGGTGTGTCGGTATTGTTCTTTGGGTCAATGTCGCGGCGGTCTTTGGAACGTATGCTTCCGGCCTCTACACGCACAAAGGGGGTGTAGTAGCGCTCGATGCCGCCTATCAGCGCATGGTGTGTGCGGCGATATACATCATCGGTATGTCCCTGTAGGGGTGCGAAATGGATGGGTAGCATAGATGTCTTGTTATGTTGGTTGTTACTATATCCTGTGTTAAGGATGTTTGGCTTCATTTTCTTTTGTAATGAAGCATTCTCATGCAAAGATACAATATTTTCTCACTCCATTATAAGGAGCAGTCATCCATCTCTAACCGTGCAAACGATTTTTATTTTTTTGCCTGGCACGGTGCATCTTAGGGTCTGGACTTTTCTAAGATGTTCCCTATTGGTGAAAGTCCATAAATCGGTTGGCATTGGCAGAGGTGAAGCGAGAGCAATGATAAACTTGCTTAATCATTGCCGAGCGAGCACGCTTTATATTGGCCGAGCTACTGGATGTTAAGATGAAAGGAGATTGCTTGACTTTGGGTCGCTGCCACGTCACTTATAACATGCTATATCAAAACTTGCGAGGAACAGGTCAATACTTCTGATGTGTTTGTCGATAAACTTACGTATCCGTGGATATTGCAGTGCGTATCCATGAATATTTCATTACATAATCATGAATATTCGTTTGCGTAATCGCGGATATTTTAGTTTTCGTGTGCAGGGAACTGGCTTTTCGGGTAAATGCTTTGTAACTTTACGGAGTAATCGGTGGATTATTCCAATTGTGCAGGGCAGGTGATTCGTAGAGCAAGTCGATGGCTCTTTACTACGTTGTGCCAAAGCCAACCGATTTATGAACTTTTGCCAATAGGGAAGGGATGTGAATTTGTCCATTTTATCGGGAAATTTCTAAACATTAGACATGGGGCGCAGAGTGATTTCTGTGCCCCATGTCTATAAAGTGACGTGTAAAAATAACCTTGGTTAGTAAAAAGTAGGGGTAAAAAGTTGGTTTTTAAATATTTTGTGTAAATTTGCGGTTGATCACTTTGTGGTGATAACTCTAAAAGCGGATTTTTATAAACTCATAAATCTTATAGCCATGAAGAAGAGTTGCATTACTTTACTTGCGCTGTGTGTGTCATTGGTCACACTGGCCAATCCTGTCGATGTGGCGACGGCGAATAGTGTCGCTCAAAAGTTTATCAGTTCAAAGATAAAAGAGGATAGCAAAGCTCAAGGCTTGCATCGTGGGCAGACGGAGCCGGAAGTCGAGATGAGACTGATGTATGAGCCTGCCACAGAACAGCGCGTAGCGGAATACTATGTGTTTGCTCCAGCTGATGCTGAAGGGTTTGTGATTGTTTCTGGTGAAGATAGGTTGGCTCCCATTGTTGGTTATTCGCTCACGGGTAATTTCTCGGTCGAACAGATGCCGCCTGCCCTTGAGGATATCCTGTTGTCGTATGCACAATATGTTGATGATGTGAGAGCAGGAAAAGTGACCCCTATAGCAAGGACAAAGAAAACGATAGTTCCTGTCGCTCCTCTTATCACGACAACCTGGAATCAGTATAGCCCTTATAATTATTACTGCCCTGAAATCGATGGACGAAAAACCTTGACAGGCTGTGTGGCCACTGCAACAGCGCAGATAATGAAATATTACGAATGGCCAAAGGCTGGTTATGGGAATTGTACGGCTACGCTCAGTGATGGTAACAATACCCCTGTAAACATAACCCTCGGTGAGGAGTATGATTGGGGTAATATGAAAGAGGACTATGGGTCGTCTTATACAGAGAGGGAGGCTCAAGCAGTAGGCTTGCTCATGAGAGATGTGGGATATGCTTGCACCTTGAGTTATGGTGTAAATGTGACATTGGGTGGCCTTACTGTACCAGGGGCATTGTATAGTCATTTTGACTACTCTAGTAGCATGCAACTCGTGAGAAAGGATTTCTACTCAGATGCAGGATGGGGTAATCTGTTGTATAATGAACTGCTAGCAGGGCGTCCTATCTACTATGCGGCATCGGATAGTGGTGGTGGACATGCTTTTGTTCTATGTGGAGTAGACCAGAATGGAGCGTATTATATCAACTGGGGATGGGGCGGTAGTAGTGATGGCTACTTCTTTATGGATGACTTCCTTGGATATAATAATGGGCCGCAGGCTGTTATAGGTATCAAACCAGCAAGTGAGGACGGTAGTGAAGAGAATGTAGTTGCCATTCCTCATCTCGGTGTGTCGGGAATTCTCAATCAGAATACATCGCTGTCGGCTCCTTCTGTAAATTTTTATCTAAATATATTAAATGGAGCGGTCAATCCTATTTCAGGACGAGTGGGGTATGCTCTATTTGAAGACGGTAACATGATCTCTGCAGAGGTCCAGAAGTTTGCTGTGGATTGTTATGTAAATGAAATGCCTTCAATCGGCCAAGGTATCCGGCCTTTGCAGCTTAGTTTTGATGATGTGGCTGCTCTCTCTCAAGGGGTTAGAGAGATTCGTTTCTTTTGGCAACCTGCAGGAAGTGAGGAATGGTTTGAACCATTGGGAGACCAATGCCTCTATATGATGACAACTGCTGAGGGGCATTGCTTCTTGTCCGAAAAGGTAGAAGGGGAAGTGCCTACAGCAACGGTTGAAGATGGAGTGTATTATTTGAGGAATGTGGGCACAGGAAAGTTTCTTGTCGCGGCAAATGATTGGGGTACTCGTGCTTCTATCGGTGAGCATGGCTTAGATGTGGCTGTAACTCAGCTGCCTAATGGTAAATATACCCTAGATACACAAATAGGTACGGAGGTAAACAAGCACTTCCTGGGTTTGGCTGATGGCGCATATTATATGGATGCAGCAGAGGCTGAATGGACGATAGGAGTGCTGGGAAATGGTAACTTGGTGTTTTCAAGACATGACGTTCTTCCGATGTATTTGAGGGCTAATACTGTGATGAATGTGGTAGAGGATATGGTGGCTAATCCTATGGCGGATGAGAATGTACAATGGCAGTTGCTGACTCGAGAAGATATGGTGGATTGCTTGAACCGTGCGACCGTTAGTGATCCTATGGATGCTACATTCTTTATTTCGGGTGCAAACTTTGGACGTGTGGACTCCCGCAATGGGGCTTGGGCTGATGCACCTACGATTGGTGGTCTGAATAGTAATTTCTGTGCTGAAAAATGGAATGTGTCGGCTTATGATGTTAACCAAAGACTTACGGGGTTGCCGAATGGTTTCTATGAACTTCGCGTGCAGGGATTCTATCGAGAAGGCGGTGGTGATAATACTCCGGAGATTGCTGCCAGTAACTATGCTGCGGGCAAGTCTGAACTGAATGCAATTCTGTATGCCAACGAAGAGTCTGTCCCCTTGGCTTCCATCATGAGTGATGCTCAGGAAGAACCGGTTAACATTACATATTTCTATAAGACGGCAATGGGGTATGTTCCTCAGAGTGCGATAGGGGCATCTCTCCTGTTTAATGAAGGACTTTATCTGCATAGTTTGATTGTAGAGGTGACTGATGGTGCGCTGCATGTGGGTGTCAGGAAAGATGTTGCTTCGGCGAATGATTGGGCTTGCTTCGATAATTTTGAACTCTATTATTATGGTTTGAATAGACCTCAACCCAAGCCCGAGGGAATATCGTCTATCTCGAAGTTGGATAATGGAACACTTTATCAGGTACTGTTGCCATATCATGGCGTGGGTACGGCCTCATGGGCGGTAGCTCAAGGAGGTAGCGCGATGCAGTCTAATGTGGATGTCGGCGTAGAGGTCAATAGGGATGATACTCGTCAGCAGTTTGCTTTTGTGAGTCATGATGAGGGCGTTACGCATTATCTGTATCATCCTGCGGAGAAGAAGTATGTGAACAAGGACGGGTCGCTAGGTATTACTCCTCAAGATCCAGTGTACTTCAAGGATGGTGCGTATGAAAAAACCTTTGTTGTATATTTTGATAATTCGCATTTTGTGAACGTTAATGGTAATCAACTATTGGTAATCAATAATTGGGGACCTGGTAGTGGCTGGGGTAGTGCTGATGGCGGTAACTCTTGTCTTATCGTTCCTATTGGTAGTTTTGAGTTTGTGGAGCCATCGCCAGAACCGGAACCTGGAATCGAATTAGATAGCGAAACGCTCTATCACATAACGCAGCCTTACCGCGGTGGCACCTCATGGGCTGTGCCTAATGGTGGTGCTGTGATGACAATCAATACAAAGTTGGGTATCGTAGCAGACTGTGCAGATACGCGTCAGCAGTTCATGTTCATCAGCAGCGATGGCGGAAAAACTCGCTATCTGTATCATCCTGCAGAGAAGAAGTATGTAAATAAGGATGCTTCATTGGGGGTGGCTGCTCAAGATCCTGTCTACTTCAAGGAGGGAATGTATGAAGGGACTTTTGTGGTGTACTTTGACGAATCGCATGTTGTTAATACTAATGATGCCGAGGGATTGGTTATCAATCGCTGGGGACCTTTCAGCGGTTGGGGTAAGGTTGACGAAGGAAACTCGTGTGCTATTACTCCCGTAGAGGTAGAACCCGAACATGACCCCGAATATACTGTTACCTTCTATGATTGGGATGATGTGGTGTTGAAGATGCAGAAGGTGAGGCGAGGTCAAGCAGCTACGGCGCCAGCTGACCCTGTACGTGAGGGATATGCCTTCACGGGGTGGGATAAGGAGTTCGCTAATGTGCAGGCAGACTTGAACGTGTATGCTGTTTATACAAAGAATAGTGTGTCGGTATACACAACCCAGTTTGATGCTGGTGCTGATGGGTGGATTGATGGTGCGGTTTGGTATGATCAAACACAAAAGATTGTAAAATTTTCATCTCCGTTATACCGTGCACAGAGTGACAAGGTGGAGACATTGCGCTTTACCGTAAACAGAACGAAGGGAAATACCAAGTACTTCTGTCTCTCGGAACTGGAGTTCTATGATGCAGCTGGCAATAAGATTGTGTTGGCTGCAAGCAATGTGGCTTCGAATGCCGACCACAATGCTTTGAATCCTAATAGCCCTGACGGAGGTGGTTTTGCGGCTCTCTTTGATGGGCAGACTAGTACCTATTTTCACTCGGCGTGGAGGAATATGCCTACTGAAGACCATTATCTTGAGGTGACTTTGCCTAATGGTGGATATGATGCCTTTAGCTTCAAGATGCTCTCTCGTGCTCACTCTATCGATAATGGTGTGACGTATGACCAAAGTCACACTTTTCCCGGTGTGATGGTGATGACTACTTCTGTCGTGCTCGTGGCTACCGATGGTCCAGAGCCCAATCCTGATCCCCAACCCGAACTGGATAATGGGGTGCTTTACCACGTGGCGCAACCTCACCACGAACAGGGTGGCACATCATGGGCGGTTGCTCAAGGTGGAAGTAGATTGCAGACCAATGTGGAACTTAATATTACCGCTGATGAAAAGGATTCGCGTCAACAGTTTGCCTTCATTAGTGATGATAATGGAAAGACTCGCTACCTGTATCATCCTGCCGAGCAGAAGTATGTGAACATGGATGGCTCATTGAACGCTACGCCTCAAGATGCGGTGTGCTTCACGACTGGGGCGTATGCAAATACCTTTGTGGTTTATTTTGATAATGCTCACTTTGTCAATGTGAACCAGTATCGTACTTTGGTGGTAAATGACTGGGGACCTGGTGGTCGTGTTGGCGTAGCCGACGGAGGAAATTCTTGTCTTTTTACTGCTGTGGGAAAGTTTGATCTTGCTGAAGTGAACTTTACAGTACAGGAGGAATCGCTGCCTGTGCGTAAGATAATAGAGAATGGTGAGGTATATGTCATTCTTCCGAATGGAGCAAAATATAGTGTGATAGGCGTGAGGGTAAAGTAATGTGTAAGATTGTCTGATATCTGGAGCAACGGTAGGCTTGCGCTTGCCGTTGCTTTTTAGTGAATGTGTAAAAACTATAATTCCGTCAGAGTGAAAATAGGGGATTTAACTAAAGTAGATAAGGAGTGATACTGTCGAAAAATGTTATATAACACATTTTCTTTGAAAAAAATGGTAAGAAATGTTGGCTAAATGGGAGAAAACCGCTAACTTTGCACCCCGAATATGGAGTGGATTGTGTTCGCTTATATGGAAAAGATAATTGTATTAAACTATAAATAATTAAAAATTAACAAAATGCCAACAATTCAACAGTTAGTTAGAAAAGGCAGACAGGTGCTTGCAGACAAGAGCAAGTCACCCGCTTTGGACAGCTGTCCTCAGCGTCGTGGCGTTTGCACTCGTGT
>JAEIGA010006824.1_pt1 | contig 17350 bp, 17 predicted proteins | sample 9270691 | NCBI WGS metagenome assembly JAEIGA01 (sample SAMN17057246, study PRJNA624740) | gut metagenome | biome: biome; isolation source: fecal sample | host: Bos grunniens | place: China: Xizang | collected 2019 | reverse complement strand
GTTGGGTACAACCCCTTATAGCAAAGGAACAAAGAGAGGCAATCCCTACTTCAACAACCGCATGGATGCCGTTGCCGAACTCTACCGCAGAGGAGGCATAAAACAGATAATTGTAAGTGGCGACAGCAGCAGGAACTATGATGAGACTGCAAAGATGAGCAGCGCACTAAAAAAAAGAGGAGTACCCGGCAAGATAATTGTAAGGGACACTAAAGGGCAGAACACACTAAAAAGCATAAAGAATATAAAGGAGCGGTTCATGAAAGATGAATTCATAGTAGTATCGCAACAGTTCCAGAACGAGCGCGCCATATTCATTGCCAACCACTACAAGATGAATGCTGTTGGATATAATGCAAGGGACATAAATATAAAAAGCGGATACAGAACATTCTTTCGCGAAAAACTGTCACGAATAAAAATATTCTTCGACCTGTTCAAAGAGTGATTATACTATAGCAAAAGCAATAAATAAGAAACCAGCGTTTATGCGCTGGTTTCTTATTTGTGTATACCTCATCTGTTACATCAACAGATATTTGAGTATTGAATCCCAATCGGGGAATTGCTTTGAGCCCATCTGTATCCACTCGCCGCTAAACTCACTTGCACCATTCTTTGCATTGTCATCTATCAGATAATCGCCAATGCAAAGCTCTTTATGATGGCTTATTACAACGCGCTTGTGAAAAATTCCGTTCATATGCTTTTTTACCCACTCCACCTTGTCGCTTGCAGCTGTAGGGTTGTTCCATGGCGATGTAGTAAGTATATATACATCGTAATTCTTGGCAAGCAACTGAACAGCCTCCAATGCTCCGGGAATAGGCTGCATAAGTGAGAAGATACCGGGAACTTCATCAATTCGTCCTTTATACTCCTCTTTAACTTCTTCACTCAATTTATCAACTCCCGACTGAAAATCGACAAGTACACCGTCCATGTCGAAAAATATTCTCTTCTTATTCATAGCAAATAAATCTATTTAGAGTATTGCAATAGCTTTTGAACTTAACTTTATTTTTTTTATAATACCACCTTGAACAAACAGACAAGCGAGCGGGACAATACCAAACTTGACTGGTTATTTTATATCCGGTGCAGTATATATTTGAGTCCACCTCAAATATAATAAATGTAGCGATATAAAAAAAATCTATACCGATTATTTTTAAGTCGCTACTTGAATGCTAATGCACATCAATGCCCTACAGAATAGAAAATTCCCCCTTATTTATATAGAACTGCTAAAAATATATGTCGTACAAACCAAACTTTTTATCAAATTTACTTGTCTATATGTAAAGTATACATTACATTTGCTGCGTAATTAAATTTAACCATTATGAAAACAAGTTATTTATTCCCTACAGCATTCTGTAAAATCGGTTGGAGTCTGTTTATTCCATCACTTTTGTTCGGACTCTGTTATCTTTTTATAAGCGACAATGCCATTGACATCGGCGGCACAAAGACATTTGCGCTATTCGACGGACTTACTGAGACATCACTATTCTGCATCACAGACAATACAAGCTGGACCGACGAGTTCATCATCATTCTACTTACAATATCATTGCTGTTCATCGGATTCTCACGCGAAGAGGACGAAGACGAATGTATTGCAAACATAAGGATGAACTCTATCGTGTGGGCAATAATGGTAAACAGTATTATACTTATTGTCGGTACGCTGTTAATATTCGGATTGCCCTATTTCAACTTCATGGCAATACACATGTTCAGTCTTATGCTGCTGTTCATTATCAAATACAAGACAGCCGTATATCTTTTCAGAAGAAACAACAGCATACAAGAGAGCATACTCCAAGAATAGAAGACCCAACAAACAGACAGAGAAATGACAAATAACATACGCATCGAAAGAGCAATAAAACGTATTACACAACAGCAGCTTGCCGAAATGGTACAAGTGAGCCGTCAAACCATTAATGCCATAGAACAAGGCAAGTATGTACCATCTACGGTACTCGCCATTAAGATTTCTGCAGTATTTGACAAGAGTGTAAACGATATCTTCCAACTGGAAGATGGAGATTAAAGGATTTCATCTTGCGAACTGGTTCGCAAGATGATTTTTTTACCCAAGCATGTCGCCCCTCCCAATGGGCGAGGCAATTGGTATCCGCCACACAAAGCATACAAGCAGAGATGTAGAGCATCTTAAGTTGTATGCACGTTTTGAGGGTTGAAAATCTTTTGTTATTTTTGCACCGGTTATTCTTAAGTGAGGATAACCATGACAGAAGCAGCCAACGCCAAATGATTAAAAAACAGCATACGGCAGTTCCTGTCACAAATTAATAACGGAGATAAATATTTGATAACAACTATGGGAAGAAAGAAATTCTCGGAGCGAGAAATTGGAATAATCCGCAAACTACTGCATTCGAAAATGGTAAGCAAACGCGGACAACAAAAGATGGTGCGCCACACACTGCGTACTGTTTTTGAATTCAACATCTCCGATTTCAATGTTCAGGGAAAGGCATTCGGCCCCGAGGACCTTGACGAGTGCGTACGTCGCGGACGTATTCAGGTACTTGACGAAGCTACAATAGAGGCGATGAAAAGGCGTCATGCCGAAAAGAAACAACATGACGAGTCTTTGCGTCAGGCCGAAGCTATCGCAAACGGCGAAGCTGTCGATTGGCAACAGGTTCTTAAAGAGTGGAACGAATATTATTCGCAAAACCCCGAGGAGTAAAATCTCTTACTAAGAAAAACATATAAATTCATACATAGGGCACAATTCCCGTTTTGCACCGAATCATCACATTGGCACAAGCTGTAATTCAATTTACGTTTGTGCCAATATATTTTATCTGCAATATTTGAAACTACAACATCTATAGTCATACAGCATTTAACAGATATCTATAAGTGAACTGCTGTTTTTCACGAACATATCCATGAGTTATTTGTTATTATTCTGAATAGCAACCATTATATCAGTATTATTCATGGAAAATATCAGAAAATTCCTACCCTATCTCAAGGAGTACGGTCACACGCAGGGAAAGCCCTTTGTCATTGATTTCTATGCAACATGGTGTGCACCATGCAGAGCCATGTCACCTTTTGTCGAGCAGTTGGCAAGAGAGTATTCCGATGTTATTGATGTTATCAAGATCGACATTGAGAAAAACGAGGCATTTGCTGCTGCAGCAAACATTCATTCAATTCCTACGCTCTTTTTTGTTGACAGAAACGGTAACATCACAAGACATACCGGAAGTTTGCCATACCCGGAACTGGAGAGAATGACAAAGATAATCATTGCATAAAAGTGCAATACAAGTCTGCGTCATGTAACAATAATAGAGTATGAACAGGTCATCAAAGATATCAGAACAGCCGATTATTATTTATAAATCAACTAAAAAAAGCAATATATGAACTACATAACAAAGAGCGTTTCCATGCTATGTGCAGCATTGTGCAGTTACAACATTTCATCTGTCGCCTGCACCGGTATATCACTGACAGCAAAAGACGGCAGCTATATACAGGCACGCACAATAGAGAATGCCGACACCAAATTACCGAGCGAATATGTCATCATTCCACGCGGACACAGGATTGTATCCTACACACCGGAGGCAAAGAACGGGCTCTCCTTCACTGCAAAATATGGTGTTGTGGGGCTATGCGTGGTACAAAAGGAGTTTATAGCCGAGGGTATTAACGAGGAGGGACTATCGACAGGACTGTTCTTCTTTCCTTCATACGGTTCATACAAGCCATACGATGCAAAGAAAGCCAATATTTCCATAGGCGATTTACAGTTGAACAGTTGGATGCTTACGCAATTTGCAACAGTTGACGAAGTTATAGAGGCAGTTACAAAAGGTATCATAAGGGTTGTAGGGCTCGACAAGAGCGCAGTTGTACATTACAGGATAGGAGACAAGAGCGGCCGTCAGGTTGTATTGGAATTTGTCAATGGCGTTCCGCATTTCTACGAAAACAGCGTTGGAGTGATAACAAATGCTCCGGGTTTCGAATGGCATCTTACCAACCTCAACAATTACGTTAACCTTTTCAGCGGCAGTGCGCCAATGCAGACACTGGGCAAGCAGGAATTGAAACCCATTGGAGGCAACTCGGGTTTTCTTGGACTGCCGGGCGATGCCACACCCCCATCACGTTTTGTGAGGGCAGCCTTCTTTTGCAACACAGCCCCACAGATGCCCGACGGATTCTCAACCGTAACACAGAGTTTTCACATACTAAACAATTTTGACATTCCTATAGGCATTGAGCATAAGGCAGACGAGATACCCGACCTACCAAGTGCAACACAGTGGACATCGGCAATAGATCTTACTAACAGAAAAGTATATTATAAGACAGCATATAACAACAATATAAGGTGTATCGACCTAAGCAGCATCGACTTCGAAAAAGTAAAATTCCAATGGCATCCGCTCGACAGGGAAGAGATGCAGCCAATAGAGACAATTGAAATAAAGCAGTAAATACATCTTACAAGCATTTGTTCCGAGTAAATATTTTTACCCGGAACAAATGTTTTATTGCGCAGAATATTCTTCTTTCATATACTGCAAAAGAATCTGATATTTTCAGTAACTTTGCACACTGTCTCCCAAAAGAATTGAACCGGAAAAGATGAATGAGATAAAGAAAAGTATTTTTGAACGACCTTTGTGGGTCACATTGTTCGCACTTACAGCTGCTGTTGCGTGGGGCTGGGCCTACCCGCTTATTAAGCTTGGTTTCGATGAATTCGGAATAACAAGAGATATGACCGGCAGCAAGATGCTGTTTGCAGGTGTCAGATTCACCCTTGCCGGTATCATTGTGCTTGCCATTGCAGCAGCCACAAAAAAAAGATTTACAGTAAACACAAACAACGGTTGGGGTTACATCTTTTTGTTCTCACTGCTTAACACCACCCTGCACTACACATTCTTCTACATCGGATTATCGCACAGCGACGGTGCAAGAGCGGCCATTCTTAACTCGCTGGGTGTTTTTCTGCTGGTGCTGCTTGCCTGTCTCTTTTACAAGAGCGACAAACTCACACTGCGCAAGATTATAGGATGCGCTATAGGCTTTGCAGGTATTCTTGCCTTGAACACAGGAAATACGAGCAGCGCCGGATTCGACTACATGGGCGACGGAATGATTATCCTCAACACTATATGTGCAGCATTTGCAGGAATAATGACACGAGGATTGGGCAAGCATACCGATATTTTTGCAGGTACCGGCTACAGCCTTGCCATAGGTGGTGTGATGCTGATATTCCCGGGCATCATAATGGGTGGCACATTACCACACATCACACTCTACGGAGTTGTGATTCTGATGCTGCTCATATCTATCTCGGCATTAGGATTCACCATCTACAACAAGCTGCTCACATGCAACCCTATCGGCAAGATTGCAATATACAACTCACTCATACCTGTCGTAGGTGCTGTAACATCATCACTCTGCCTCGACGAGCCATTCTATTGGAAATATCTGTTGGCTGCAATATTGGCTACAGCCGGTATATACATCATCAACAAAGGAAAGGGATAAAAGAGAGTACTGATACAACATGAGCCCCAAAGTCATTTCGGACTTTGGGGCTCATATTGTTGTTACCCTATCACTTTATAATGACCATCGTAGCACCGAAGCCATATTTCTGGAACGATGCATCCTGATAGAGACAACGCGGATATTTGCGCTTGAGTTCCTGCATTATGGCATTGCGCAGTACACCCTCGCCTTTTCCATGTATAAAGACAATCTTCTTGCCCTTCTCCTTGATATGCTCATTAAGTGTGCTGCGCACCACATCCATCTGGTGATTAAGAATATCAAAAGCGTTCAGACCGGCTGTCGTTTCAAGCAGACTGTCGGCATGCAAATCCACTTCAAGGATATCACTGCCCTTTGCCATTTTAGGTTGCTGCACAGGCTGCTGCGCCTTTTCGCCTTTACTCTTCTCAATTATTACGCGCTGAATTTCTGCGACATCTGTCATTATCTCCTTAACCGGTTTGTCGTCGTTGACAAGGTCATATATCAATGCGTCCTCTTCGAAGAAGGGGTTCTCGCGGAAGAGGTGAAGTTTGTAGAACTTCACAGTATCTATGCGGCGGTCAATATTCATCGAGGGTTTAAGAACATAGCTCTTATCCTGCTTGAACGGCAACAGCTGCACGCAAACATGTTCAAGGTCATTAAGTTCTTCGCGACCAAACTCTTCGATGAACTGTTTACTGTTAGGCTCAAGAAGGCCGTTTCCTCGTACACGCCAATTACGGCCTTCAGCAGATGAATATGTAAAATAGAGGTAATAGTTGCTGTCGTTTATTATGTAGGCCTCGAATCGTGAGTTGGATAGCGATCTTTCGTCCATCGGCAGATAGGCCAACATTATATTAAGCCGTTCTCCCTCGGGACGCTCCATCGGCCGGAACGAAACAATAGGCATCGAATCCTCTTCGTCACTCTCTTTTGCAACCTTGGCAGTTGTAGGCTTACGCTTTACAGGTTCTTCCTTGGGCGACAGGCTCTTCTTTGTAAAATTATACTCGTTTGTATCTACAGCCACACACTCGTATATGGGCATAGGTATCTCGAAGCCGTCGGCACCCTCAACAATTACAGTATCCTTTCCACGGAAACCGGTTACTACTCCACCGCCTGTCTCGTGGATGAATCGTACTTTATCTCCTACTTTCATCTTATTCTATACTTTTTCAAAATTTCAATTTCATGAATTCCTGTTCGAAATTGGGCGTAAGAACTCCCTTGCCCATTGAGGAATGAATCTCGTCAAGCGACCAGAAACGGCCGCCGTCAAGTTCGTCGCTTGGCAATATCTCTCCGTCGTATGTCGTACGGTATACATAGATGAGTTCCTTCTCGCGCTCACTCTCAAAGATGTATTTGACAAGGAATTGCGGTTTAAAAGAGGTAATACCGAGTTCTTCGGCAACCTCGCGTCTGAGCGCATCAGTTATCTCTTCGCCATAGTCGACGTGTCCGCCTACGGCTGTATCCCATTTGCCGGGTTGTATCTCTTTCCACAAAGGACGTTGCTGAAGATATAGCCTGCCCTCCTTGTCAAAGAGATGCAGATGTACCACCGGATGAAGTTTCTTACTGCCATCGTGACATTCACCGCGTGTGGCACTGCCTATCACACATCCATCCTCGTCGACCAAAGGAAAAATTTCGGCACAGTTGTCGCTTTTCATAATATTATATTTTGCGCGAAGGTACAAATAAGTCACAACATAAACAAACGTTCCACATCGAGCCGTATAAGTTGTACATCACCTTCATTGCCACGTTGCAGAGGCTCAACCTGAAATAGCTTATCATATTCGTCATAGTGTAGGGGCAGACGCAATGTACCCTCGGTAACAATTATTGTATCGTTGCTCTCCCTTGTATATGAGTAGTGAAGAAGAATTACAAGGGAGTCGTAAGAGAGATACTCCACTTCTACCAGATATGAACCGTTTTCGGGCGACAGTATCTCATTCGTATAGAGTTTGGGCAGATGTGATGATGTCCACAGGGACAACGACGGCTCAACTGACGAGAGACGGCCCTCGTTGCCAAGCAGTTCGGCCGGCCCCAATTGCAGCGAACCTATTGGCAAATTGTTTAAATTATAAGGCTGCACAGTCAACAGCACATGTCTGTTCCGGGTATTTTCATTATCGAATAGGTTGTGCGAGTTCTCTCTCTGAGAACTTGGTCCATCAGCCTCGCATGCGGCACACAACAGAAGAAACAACATATATAATAGACGCATCATAATTCCATTGATTATCAATAGAAAAACAACGCATCGGCCGCAAATGTTTCAACAAGTCAAAAATTCGTAAAATATATAGCGCAATCTGTCACAAGTGCAGTCTGAACCTATCGTAGCCTACATACCGACTCGCTTTGTTATGGTACCAGCAGAGAGCTGTCGCCATAACTCAAGAAACGGAAATCATTATCAAGAGCATAGTTATATATGCTTTTCCAATTGCCTTTTACGAAAGCCGATACAAGCAGCAGCAGCGTGCTCTTGGGCTGATGGAAGTTTGTAACAATGGTATTTACAATACGGTATTTATAGCCCGGTGCTATTATAATCTGTGTATGCGAATGCACACGGTCCATAGAGTGTTTATCGAGATATGTAACCAATGCCTGCAGAGCCTCAACAGAGGTAATCGTGTGCTCGCCTTCGTAAGGAGTCCATTGAGCGACATGCAACTCTTCGGGCAATATATCGGGGTTATTATATACCGCTTCGCCAAGAAAGTAAAGGCTCTCGAGAGTACGCACCGATGTTGTTCCGACAGCTATAGCTTTACCCTCCGCAGCAATAAGCCTGTTTATAAGCTGACGGCTCACCTCGATATACTCTTCGTGCATTTCGTGCTCACCGATAGAATCGCTCTTTACAGGTTTGAAAGTTCCGGCTCCGACATGCAACGTGACCTCGGCAAGTTCCACGCCCTTTTTGACAAGATTATCCATCACAGCCGGAGTAAAATGAAGCCCTGCGGTAGGTGCTGCAACAGAGCCTTTTATCTTGGAATATACAGTCTGATAGGTCTCTTTATCCGACTCCTCTGTGCTACGGTTAAGATAAGGAGGAATAGGAAGTTCACCTGCAACCTCGAGCAGTTCAGCAAAAGAGCATCCCTTATCCCATGTAAAACGTACACAGTTTACGGCACCCACTGAGACGCGCTCGGCAGTAAGTGTCACAACAAAGTCACCGACATTGAGCTGACGTGTCAATACACCACCCTTCCAACGTGAAGAGTTGCCAACCAGACATCGCCACTCGCACATCTGTGTCTGCTGAAAAATAAGTTGGTAATCGTTGGGCGATTCGGGCTCAAGACAGAACACCTCAATCTGTGCGCCAGTCTCCTTGCGGAAGCGCAGACGCGCCTGAATAACCTTTGTATTATTGAAAATCATCAACGAGCCCGATGGGATATAATCGGGAAGATTACAGAATGTATCGTGCGATATATCTCCACCCTTATATAACAACAACTTAGAACTGTCGCGCTGTGAAAGAGGATATTTCGCTATTCTCTCATCGGGCAGATCATAATCGTATTCTGCTATTTCAATGTTGCGTGTATCTTTCATCTTATTTATCTGCTTACAAGGCGCAAAATTATAAAAAATAGCCGACATTCGGGCCTATATGACAAAATAAAAGTCCGGCACTCAAAATCAATTTGAGTGCCGGACTTTTTCGTATGGTATAAGTTATCTTATTACATCATACCGCCCATGCCGCCCATGCCGGGAGCACCCATAGGGAGTTCGGGCTTATCCTCTTTCTTCTCAACAATAACACACTCGGTTGTGAGGAACATGCCTGCAATTGATGCAGCATTCTCAAGAGCTACGCGAGTTACCTTGGCAGGGTCAACCACACCGGCCGCAAAGAGGTTCTCATAAACATCGGTGCGGGCATTGTAGCCATAGTCACCTTTACCCTCGCGTACCTTCTGTACAATTACGGCACCCTCTTTTCCTGCGTTTGCAACAATCTGACGAAGGGGCTCTTCGATGGCACGTTTCACAATCTCGACACCGGTCTTCTCATCGGCATTCACGACCTCGAGACCCTCAAGCGACTCGATTGCACGGATATATGTTACACCACCACCGGGAACTATACCCTCTTCAATAGCTGCACGTGTAGCGCAAAGAGCATCGTCTACGCGGTCTTTCTTCTCTTTCATCTCAACCTCTGATGCTGCACCTACATAGAGCACTGCCACACCGCCTGCAAGCTTAGCCAGACGCTCCTGAAGTTTCTCCTTGTCGTAGTCGCTCTTTGTTGTTGCAATCTGAGCCTTGATCTGTGCCACGCGGTTCTCAATAGCCTCTTTGTTACCGTTGCCGTCAACAATTGTGGTATTGTCCTTGCTTACGGTAATCTTACCGCAAGTACCCAACATTTCGAGTGTAGCCTGCTCGAGCTTGATACCCTTCTCTTCGCTTATAACGATACCACCTGTGAGTGTTGCAATATCCTCGAGCATATCCTTACGACGGTCACCGAAACCGGGAGCCTTGACTGCACAAATCTTAAGCTGTCCGCGCAGACGGTTAACAACCAATGTTGTAAGAGCCTCGCTCTCAACATCCTCAGCAATGATAAGAAGAGGACGTCCTGTCTGCAATGCAGGCTCAAGAATGGGAAGCATATCCTTAAGAGTAGTTATCTTCTTATCGTAGATAAGCACATAAGGATTCTCCATCTGGCACTCCATTTTCTCGGTATCTGTGATAAAGTATGCCGAGAGATAGCCACGGTCGAACTGCATACCCTCAACAACACCAATTGTCGTATCGCGGCTCTTAGCCTCTTCGATTGTGATTACTCCGTCCTTTGATACCTTGCGCATAGCATCGGCAATGAGTTTGCCAATCTCGGCATCGTTATTTGCCGAAATTGTTGCAACCTGCTCAATCTTATCGTAGTCGGCACCAACCTCTTCGCTCTGCGATTTTATAGACTCGACAATGCGTGAAACAGCCTTATCAATACCACGCTTAAGATCCATAGGATTAGCGCCGGCTGTCACGTTACGCAAACCTTGTGTAATGATAGCCTGTGCAAGGACTGTTGCTGTTGTTGTACCGTCACCTGCATCGTCACCGGTCTTTGATGCTACAGACTTAACAAGCTGCGCACCTGTGTTCATGTAAGCATCGTCGAGCTCAATCTCCTTTGCTACCGACACACCGTCCTTTGTAATTTGGGGAGCACCGAACTTTTTCTCTATAATGACATTACGACCTTTGGGGCCCAATGTAACCTTCACTGCATTTGCAAGCTCGTCAACACCCTTCTTAAGCTGGTCGCGAGCATCCATATTGAAAAGAATCTCTTTTGCCATAATCTTTCTCTATATTTTCTTATTCAACTTATATTTATCCAAGGATAGCAAGTACATCGCTTTGGCGCATGATAAGATATTTTTCGCCCTCAAACTCAAGTTCTGTACCTGAATATTTGCCATATAATACCTGATCGCCAACTGCAATCACCATATCTTCGTCCTTTGTACCGTTGCCAACTGCAACCACTTTACCCTGAAGGGGTTTCTCTTTTGCTGTATCGGGGATTATGATACCGCCGATTGTTCTCTCCTCTGCAGGCTGGGGCAAAATAAGCACACGGTCTGCCAATGGTTTAATGTTCATAATTGTATAGTTTTATTAATTTATTAATTATTTTCCTTTTAAAACGATGACAATTCAAGTCATACACATTAATCTAATAACGAAAAGCGTGCCAATTTTGTTTTTACGACATTAAAACTTATTTTTTGTGAATATTTTTATTACGTCTGCCATTTTGACACAGAAATTAAGACAGAGAAGATAACAGTAAAAACAATTTTGTCACACCGTAACTGCTTATTTTAGTACAATTCGTAAGAACAATAGGCACTCGCTGTAAAAAATATTGAAGCAGGCACGGTTTTAAAGACTCATTTGCCCACATCTTTGAGGTAAACCTCCAAGATATTGTGCACTCGCTGTAAAAAATATTGAAGCAAGCTTCATATTTCTTGCTCGTTGTTACTATCTTTGCACTATATTAAAAAATAGATATAAATAAATATCAGATATGAACAAATATGTTAAATGGGGAGTGGTAGGTACCATTATTGCAGGCACTGCAATATATCTGGGAATAAGCACCTTTATTCCAAAGGTAAACAAGGAGTTGGAGGCTACACCCGTACAAAGCAAAGGCAAACAGAGCCGCGATTTGAATGTCAAGGCTGTCATTATCACAGAGTCATCAATGTCGGACGATTTCTTTGTCAGCGGTTCTATTATCCCCGACGAAGAGGTAAACCTCACTTTCGAGACCGCCGGAAAAATTACGGAAATTCTCTTTGAAGAGGGCTCATACGTTTCCAAAGGAGAACTCCTTGCCAAGACCAACGATGCACCGTTGCAAGCCGAACTGCGCAAGCTCGAATCGCAACTGAAGCTGTACACCGACCGTATGCACCGACAGAATGTGCTGCTTGAGAAAGAGGCGGTGAGCCAAGAGGCTTTTCAGGAGGCACAGACAAGCCTTGCAATACTACGTGCCGAAATAGACGGAGTAAAGGCCAAGATTGCTCAGACCGAGCTTCGTGCTCCCTTTGACGGAGTAATCGGATTGAGACAGATGAGTGTGGGTAGCTACGCATCGTCAACCACCACCATTGCAAAACTCACAAAGACCAACCGTCTGAAACTGGAATTTGCAATTCCCGAGCGATATGCCGGCATTGTGGTAAAGGGTACTCCTGTAAAGTTCCTCGTTGACGGCGACCTTGAGGAACGCACCGCAACCATCTATGCTATAGACAGCGATGCCGACATTGACACACGCTCATTTACAGTGCGCGCCCTATACGACAACAAAAACGGCAAGCTGCATCCCGGACGCTATGCCAATATCACCCTCACCGCACAGACATTCATGAATGCAATCTCGGTTCCGAGCCAAGCCATTGTATCGGAAATGGGTGTAGACAAAGTATTCCTGTACAAAGGTGGCAAGGCGGTTCCTGCCGAAATAAAGAAAGGATTGCGCAACGAGGCCAACGTACAGGTTCTTGACGGCCTTGCTGTTGGCGATACAGTAATAGTATCGGGAACCATGCAGTTGCGTACCGGACAAAAAGTGATACTCGACAATATTAAATAAAAGAAACAAGAGAGCATTATGAATATATCCGAACTAAGTATTCGCCGACCGGTACTTGCTACGGTACTCACACTTATAATCCTGCTTTTCGGTGCAGTAGGTTATGTAAGTTTGGGAGTACGTGAATACCCATCGGTCGACAATCCCATAATTTCGGTAACATGTTCCTATGCCGGTGCAAATGCCGACGTAATAGAAAACCAGATAACCGAGCCTCTTGAACAGAATATCAACGGTATTCCCGGCATACGTTCACTAACAAGCATCAGCCAACAGGGAAGCAGCCGCATAACAGTGGAATTCGAACTTTCGGTAGACCTTGAGACTGCAGCAAACGACGTACGCGACAAGGTATCTCGTGCCCAAAGATATCTGCCGCGCGACTGCGACCCACCTACAGTATCGAAAGCCGATGCCGACGCCATGCCTATACTCATGGTTGCGATACAGAGCGAGAAGCGCTCGCTGCTTGAGATAAGCGAAATTGCCGACCTTACAGTAAAAGAGCAGCTGCAAACAATCCCCGAAGTGAGTAGCGTATCAATATGGGGAGAGAAGCGCTATTGTATGCGTCTGTGGCTCGACCCTATTAAAATGGCCGGTTACGGAGTAACTCCCATGGATGTGAAAAGCGCGTTGGATGCCGAGAATGTCGAGCTGCCATCGGGTAGCATCGAAGGCGACAATATAGAACTTGCAATCCGCACATTAGGACTCATGTCCACAACAGAGGAGTTCAACAATCTTATCATAAAAGAGAGCGAAGGACGCATTGTACGTTTCAGCGACATAGGACGTGCCGAATTGAGCGCACGCGACCTTAAGAGCTACATGAAGATGAACGGCGTTCCAATGGTAGGTGTCGTAGTGATACCACAGCCCGGTGCCAATCACATAAACATTGCCGAGGCCGTCTACGAGCGCATGGAGAAGATGAAGAAAGACCTTCCCGATGATGTCACATACAGCTACGGATTCGACAATACAAAGTTCATCCGTGCATCAATAAACGAGGTAAAGACAACCGTTTACGAGGCCTTCATCCTTGTGATTATAATCATCTTCCTCTTCTTGCGCGACTGGCGTGTAACCATAATCCCCTGTATCGTAATACCGGTATCGCTCATAGGAGCATTCTTCTTCATGTATGCATTGGGATTTTCGATAAACGTACTCTCGATGCTTGCCATTGTGCTGTCGGTGGGTCTTGTAGTAGACGATGCTATTGTCATGACCGAGAACATATACATCCGCATCGAAAGGGGCATGCGACCACGCGCAGCAGGTATAGAAGGTTCGAAAGAGATTTTCTTTGCAGTCATATCAACAACAATTACCCTATTGGCTGTATTCCTGCCAATCGTATTCATGGAGGGAACAACAGGACGCCTGTTCCGCGAGTTCAGTTTTGTTGTGGCAGGCTCGGTTATAATATCATCATTTGCCGCGCTCACCATCACCCCCATGCTTGCAACAAAGATATTGAAGCGCCGTCAGCAAAAGAGCTGGTTCTACAACAAGACCGAGCCATTCTTTGCCGGCATGAACCGATACTATTCGATAAGCCTCGACATGTTCCTGCGCCACAAATATATAGCGATTGTGATAATGATTGCTGCACTTGGCGGATGTGTATGGATGTGGAAGAGTATTCCTGCCGAGATGGCACCGATGGAAGACCGTTCGAGCATCACAATCAGAACAATGGGTGCAGAAGGTGTCACTTATGAATATATGCGCGACTACACCGAGGAGATAAGCCGCATGGCCGATTCTATAGTGCCCGACGCTGCATTCATCACTGCACGTGTTTCGAGTGGGTCGGGTAATATACAGATAACACTCAAGGACCTTAAGGAGAGAGACTACACACAGATGTCAGTAGCCGAGAAACTGTCAAAGGCTGTACGCAGCAAGACAGATGCACGTGCTTTTGTACAGCAACAATCGACATTCGGAAGCCGAAGAGGCGGAATGCCCGTACAATATGTACTGCAGGCAACAAACATCGAGAAGTTGCAGGAGATTCTGCCCGAGTTCCTTAATAAGGTACACGACAACCCTACATTCCAGATGGCCGATGTAGACCTTAAGTTTAGTAAGCCCGAGATTCAGGTTGCAATAAACCGTGAGAAATCCAATATACTTGGAGTGAACACCAAGGACATTGCACAGACACTGCAATACGGACTGAGCGGACAACGCATGGGTTATCTCTATTTGAACGGCAAGCAATATGAGATTGTGGGCGAGATAAACCGCCAGCAACGTAACGCGCCATCTAACCTAAAAGCAATTTATGTACGCAGTGACAAAGGCGAGATGATACAGCTCGAGAACCTTGTCGACCTCATCGAGAGCATTGCACCGCCCAAGCTCTACCGTTATAACCGATTCGTATCGGCTACAATATCTGCCGGACTGGCCGAAGGCAAGACTATTGGCGACGGACTCGCCGAGATGGACAAAATAGCCGAGACAACACTCGACGACACATTCCGCACTGCCCTCACAGGTGATTCGCGCGAATTCCGCGAGAGTTCATCGAGTCTCTTCTTTGCCTTCACATTGGCACTGTTGCTTATTTACCTTATATTGGCAGCACAGTTCGAGAGCTTCAAAGACCCGTTTGTAATTATGCTCACCGTGCCGCTTGCCGTATGTGGAGCACTCATATTCATGTTTGCCTACGGACAGACAATGAACATATTCAGCCAGATAGGTATAATCATGCTCGTGGGACTGGTGGCCAAGAACGGTATTCTGATTGTGGAGTTTGCCAACCAGCGCCAAAAGAACGGCATTGAGAAGGAGGTTGCGATACGCGAGGCATCGGTGCAGCGTCTGCGCCCAATTCTGATGACAAGCGCATCTACAGTATTGGGCCTTATGCCTTTGATGTATGCGACAGGTGAAGGCTGTAACGGACGTATTGCAATGGGAACAGCCGTTGTAGGAGGTATGATCATATCTACCATCTTTACAATGTACATAGTACCGGCAATATACTCATACGTATCTACAAACATAGCCAACAAGGATAAAGAATGAAAGCAAGAGTTATCACATATATAACAGCACTGTTGTCTGTCACATGTGCAATGGCACAGAACAGTGACAGCATATTGAAGAACTGCCTATTGCGCGGACTCGAGAACAACTACTCGCTACGCATGGTGCGCAACGAAGCACAAATAGCCGAGAATAACACCGGATGGGCAAACGCAGGCATGCTTCCTGTAGCAAGTGCAACAGCCTCGTATAGCGGTACACTGGACAATAACGATGCCACATCGCGCGAAGATGGAAGCACCGTAAGCCAACGCAATGTCACCGACCATACGCTGCATGCAGGTATAGATTTGCAATGGACCATATTCGACGGATTCAAGATGCAGGCCGACTACAACAGATTGAAAGAGTTGCATCTGTTGAGCGAGACACAGACACGCATTGCAGTAGAGGATTTCATTGCCGAATTCACAGCCGAATATTACAATTTCATTCAGCAGCGACTGAGAATGAACAACCTCAACTATGCAGTGAGACTGTCACGCGAACGACTTCGCATTGTACAGGACCGTTATATCATTGGAGACAACTCGCGTCTCGACCTTTTACAGGCCCGTGTAGACTTCAATGCAGACAGCGCTGAGAGCGTAAAACAGAACGAGAAACTTATAACATCGCGCATACGCCTTTACCAGCTGATGGCCGAGCGAAACGTTAACGAGCGTTTCATCATCACCGACAGTACAATATACACCGACAATGAGATGGACTTCGCTGCACTGTGGAATGAAACCCTTTCAAACAACAGCGAGTTAATGGCATCGGCACACAACAAGGAGATTGCTGCGCTGGACCTTAAAAGCATACAATCGCGCGACTACCCCTATCTGCGTCTGAATGCAGGCTACGGATATACACACAACAGATATGATGTAAACTCTATAAAGAGACGTAGTGATTGGGGAGCCGACTTTGGCCTAACAGTGGGCTTTAAACTGTTTGACGGCAAGCGCAGCCGCGAACGCAGGAATGCAAAGATTGCAATAGAGAATGCCGAATTGCAAAAACAAAACATTGAGCTCAAGCTGTTCGCCGACCTTAACAACCTGTGGCAATCGTATCAGAACAACAAGCAGTTGCTTGCGCTTGAACGACAGAACGTAATTGCAGCCCGAGAGAACTACGACATCGCCTATGAGCGCTATCTGCTTGGCGACCTTTCGGGTATCGAGATGCGCGAAGCACAGAAGAGCCTCCTCGATGCCGAGGACCGTATTCTCGTAGCCGAATACAACACCAAGATTTGTGAGATTTCACTGCAACTCATAAGTGGCAACATAAGCAAGTATATTGAATAGAAATAGTATGAAGTGGATTATTAAGTTATACAATGCCATGCGCAGTCTGATGAAACGCGCTTTTGTCATGTACTACCGACAGATGAGCAAATACCGTATATCGTGGTCGCTCATAAAGCTTGTCGACAGTTTCGGCAGTCTTCAACTGGCATCGGCAGCACTCACTTACCACACCCTGTTTGCCATCGTCCCGGTAATGGCACTCATGACAGCAATAGCCAAGGGACTT
>JAEIGA010006823.1_pt1 | contig 17350 bp, 13 predicted proteins | sample 9270691 | NCBI WGS metagenome assembly JAEIGA01 (sample SAMN17057246, study PRJNA624740) | gut metagenome | biome: biome; isolation source: fecal sample | host: Bos grunniens | place: China: Xizang | collected 2019 | reverse complement strand
GAGGTATACGCCGAGAAACGCGCGGACGACGGGCGCGTTGTCGTTTATGTCGCTTCTGGGTTAAGGCGTTCCGAGGAGATTAAGGTTCCCGACGATGCTTTAACCCACATCGAGAAATCTTTGAGCGACGGTACTGAAACGCTGAAATTCCTCGGAAAAACAGGAAGCCGCGCGAAGGTTCTTAAATCCATCTGGAGCAATCCTGAGAGTTCCATGTTGGGTGCCTATCCGTATTATCGTGTTAAAAAGGGTCAGAAGATTTTTGCCGGATACGATACCTCGGGCGATTTTGTTTTCGTAAACAGATGGAAATGGAATTTCAGAAAGCCGGCCCGAGGCGATGTGATGGTTTTTTCCACGACGGGCATCGACGGCCTTATGCAGGGAACCCATTACATCAAGCGCGTAACCGCGCTTCCGAATGAGACGATAGAAATTACAGACGGCGGTGATGTCGTTATTGACGATAAAGTTATGCCGCCGTTAAAGCCGATGACTGGCGCGCGCGGCGAAGCGACTCCCAGGCCTAATCGCGGTCGCAGCGAGAACGGGTTCGCGATGAACGGTAAGGTCAAGCTCGGCGACAATGAATATTTCACTTGCGGCGACAATTCCGACAATAGTCTGGATAGCCGTTATTGGGGCGCGGTTCCCGAAAAGAAGGTTACGGGTAACGCCGCGTGTGTTTTTTGGCCGATCATCAATCCTAGATGGGGGACGATAAAATGAGTGATGTGCAGTTGATTCAGACGCCTTGCGTATTTGGCGAGAACGGTAATTTTCTTTTAGAGCGCGAACTCGGAAGAGGCGGTATGGGCGGCGTCTATCTCGGGCGTGACAAAATGCTCGATCGTCCCGTCGCGGTAAAGGTGATGCTCAGGGAATTCGGAAGCGACGCGGGATTTGTCGAGCGCTTCAAGAAAGAGGCCCAGGCCGCGGCCCGTCTTATCCATCCAAATATCGCCCAGGTGTATTCATACGGCATTTCCGACGGGATGCCGTATATCGCGATGGAACTTGTCGCAGGAGGATCGCTTGATCAGATCATGCGTAATTCCGGGGCTAATTCCGATATACCTCGTATCATGAAGATATGCGAGCAGGTCGCCCAGGCTCTTCGCTGTGCGGCCGATCAGGGGCTTGTTCACGGCGATATCAAGCCGGAGAACATTCTGCTGGATGCCAACGGAAATGCGAAAATCGTCGACTTCGGGCTTGCGGCTATGCAGCATGATACCGATGAGATTTGGGGGACGCCGTATTATATCGCACCGGAGAAGGTTCGCAAGGATGCGGTCGACTATCGCGCCGACATGTATTCGCTCGGTGGAACGCTTTATCATGCTCTTTGCGGAGCGGCGCCTTTCGAGGGGGAAGACGCGATGACCGTCGTCAGAAAGCGTTTTGAGTTTATTCCCCGCAAACCTAGTGAAATCCGCCCGGAGCTTTCTTCTCAGATTGATGCTCTTGTTATGCGGATGCTCGCCTTTAATCCCGGTGACCGTTATCCGTCGTTTGAGGCTTTGCTGGCGGATTTTAAGGCGGTTATGACCGTCGGTCTTTCGTCATCGCAGATTCTCTCTCCCCAGGGGGCGCCTGCAAAGTCGGCGGATGCGGCCTCTTCAGGCAAAAAGAAATTGATGATTAAGCCTAAAAAGAAACTTTCGATAAAAAAACCTTCGGGTGATGACGCAGGCGATCAGGGGGACGAATCCGAGAATCCCAATACGGGCAAGACCTATAATTTTAAGAAAATGGCTTCCGGCGATGACTCCGATGAAGAGTCATACGAAGACGAGGAGTCTGAGGGTAATGTCGGGGCTAAAGTCGCCATTTTTGCCGGCGTGCTGATTGGTGCGGTTCTTTTGGTCGGTGGCGGACTTTGGGCGATCAAGTCCTATTCAGAAAACAAGGACAAGGAGACTCAATCTGCTCAAGTGCGCGATCAGATAGATGAAGACGTAAAATATCTGAAATCGTTCCAGGAAAAGTCTCTGAAGCCTTATAAAGACTCCGTCGAGAAACTTTTAAAAGAAGTTTCGGATGAGACGAAAGTGTCATTTGATAAATACGAAGAAATTTACAGCGGCACTGAAATCGTTCCGTTCATAAAAGATATCAGGCTTCCGAAGGTGCAGGCCGCTCCCGCTCCCGAAACGTCTGCGGGCGCTCCGGCACAGAATGCCGCAGAAGGGGGAAATGCAGAGGTTAAAGCCGAGGCAACGCCCGAAAAAACAGAGAACGATGCGGTTAATGAGCCGCAGGCTGCCGCCACTTCTGGAGAAGCTGTAGCCGAGATGCCTCAGGTGGAGTTGCCGCCAAGCTTTGAAAAAATGCGTGAGCTTTGGGGTAAGATGACTTCTCTTAAAGGTGAAATAGAAGGCCTGAAAAAAGAGATCGGCGACTTGGAGTCTAAAATTAACGATAGGTTGTCGAAGATTTCCTACGATGAGGCATTTAAGAAAGATATGATGGATTTCGTACAGAACGAAGTTAAGCCTCATGAGACAAGTTCTAAAAATAAAATATCGCAACACAGAAAGGCCTGTAAGAGCAGCATCAATGAAATGAAAAAAATCTGCGATCAGGATTTAAAGCGTCGCACCGAGGTAAAAGAGAAGGAACGGCGCGAAAAGGAGAAGCGGGAGAAGGAAGAGAGACTCCAGCGTCTTAAAGCCGAAAAGGAGGCCGCCAGAAAGGCCGTGTTGGAAAGGGAGCTGGAGGAAGCGAAGACGGTTTTTGAAACCGTTGATGTGCAGGAACGTCTCCGCAGCCTTTACTGGAAAGGTGTGTTGGATGAGCTTGATAAAAAAATCAGGTCGTTTGAAACGGCGGAAGCTCGCGTCAGAGTCAAGGAGTTTGCCGTTAAAAAAGTTGAAATGATGCATTTTGTCCATAAACGTTTCTGCAAGGTCGCAAAAGATCATGTCTTTAACAAGAACGACTTCAGAATCATCAGTGATAAAGACAAGAGTACCGATTATGTGAAGAACTTCGCCAACAAGCGTGTCGTACGAGTCGATGAAGAGAAAATAGTACTTTTAAATAAGGACGGGAAAGGCAAAGAATCGCCATATGGCTGGCGCACGATTTACGATAGGTATCCGTTTATAATGAGTCTCTTGATTAACAAGGCAGAGAAAGGGCTTTCTTCGAATGAAATGGCCGAATACAAACTTGGCCTTGCCATGATTCTGAAAACGTTCTGTCTGTCGGTTGAAGGTGTTGACGCATATTATAGGAAATGTGTTGAAGAAGCAGTAACAGCCAATTCGTATTATAAACCATTGGCTGAAGAATCGTTCCCGGAAATAGATTTGTCGAAAATAGAAGCGAAAAAAGCGGAAAACGATCTCTAAATGAACTATCTCATAAAAATCCTCAATGCCTCCGTTTATGACGTGGCGATAAAAACTCCACTTGATGAGGCGTCTGAACTTTCCAAAAAATACGGCTGCCGCTTTCTTTTGAAGCGTGAGGACCTTCAGAGTGTTCACAGTTACAAGATCCGCGGCGCGTACAACAAGATGCGCTCTTTGTCACGTGAAGTTCTTGAGCGCGGCGTTCTTGCGGCGTCCGCCGGCAATCACGCACAGGGCGTTGCGCTCTCGGCGAAGAAGCTCGGCATAAAGGCGACCATCGTCATGCCGGTTACTACGCCCGAAATCAAGATCAACGCGGTCAAGGCTCACGGAGCCAATATCGTCCTTCACGGCGACGGATATTCCGATTGCGCTGAAGAGGCGGCGAGACTCGTTAAAAAGCTCGGCCTTACATTTATCCCGCCGTACGACGATCCGGATGTGATCGCTGGTCAGGGAACGGTCGGCAAGGAGATTCTCGACGATGTCGGGCGCGAGCTTGACGCTGTGTTTGTTCCGATCGGCGGCGGCGGTCTCGCGGCGGGCGTTTCGGCCTATATTAAGAAAGTGCGTCCGGGCGTAAAGGTCTACGGCGTCGAGCCCGAGGATTCCGACTGCATGTTCCAGTCGCTGAAGGCGGGTCGTCGCGTTACGCTCGACAATCCCGGGCTTTTTGCCGACGGCGTCTGCGTAAAGAAGCCTGGCGAAGAGACGTTCCGCCTCTGTCGTGAAAACCTTGACGGTATCATCCGAGTTTCAACGGCCGAGACGTGCGCGGCGATAAAGGATATTTTCGAAGCGACACGCGCGGTGTGTGAGCCCGCGGGCGCTCTCGGTCTTGCGGCGGCCAAGAAGGTCGCCAAGAAGGGCGAGACATACGCTTCGGTCATTTCGGGCGCGAATATGAACTTCGACCGCATCCGCTTTGTCTGCGAGCAGACCGAATTGGGCGAAGGGCGCGAGGCCATTTTCGACTGCGCGATTCCCGAAGGGCCGGGAAGCTTCTCGAAATTTATCGAAAAGCTCGGCCGCAACAATGTCACAGAGTTCAATTACCGTATGAGCGAAGGCCTTCTCGCTCATATTTTCGTCGGCGTTTCCGTAAAGGATCTCGCCGCGCGAAAGGCTCTTCAGAAGTCGTTCCGCTCCGCGGGCTTCCACTGCATCGATCTTTCCGACAACGCTCTTGCCAAGGAGCATGTCCGTCACATGGTCGGAGGCCGATCGTCGCAGATTGTGAACGAAATCGTTTATTCGTTCGAGTTCCCCGAGAAACCCGGCGCCCTGATGAAATTCCTTTCAGTTATCGCGGGACGCTGGAACATTTCGCTTTTCCACTACCGCAATCATGGTGCCGATCACGGCAAGGTTCTCGCGGGTTTCCAGGTTCCGAAAGAGGAACGCGCCGAATTTACCAAGGTGCTCGATGAAATCGGGTATAACTATCTTGATGTGTCTAAAGATCCCGCCTACAAATATTTCTTAGGAACACGCCGATGAACAACAACGCCCCCGTAGTCCCGCGCAAGTATCTTTCCATCTTCATCATGCTCGTCAGCTGCTTCGCGCTCTGGGGGCTGTTGAACAACATGACGGACAATCTCGTTCCCGCGTTCCAGAAGATTTTCCGTACAAGCCAGTCGACGGCGGGATATGTGCAGATATCGTTCTACGGGGCATATTCTGTTATTGCGATATTCGCATCGCTGTTGATACAGAAGAAAGGTTATCGGGTAGGTGTTCTCGTCGGACTGGGCGTATATGTCATTGGCGCAATGCTGTATGTTCCCGCCTGTATCGCGCAGAGTTTCTGGACATATATCACCGGAATTTTCATTGTGGCCGGAGGGTGCGCCGTTCTTGAAACGACGTGCAATCCCTATGTTCTCGCGCTGGGCGATGAGTCTACATCCGTCAGGCGTCTGAATTTTGCGCAGATGTTCAATCCGTTAGGTTCGCTTGCCGGAATCGTTCTTGCGCAGCAGTTCATTCTTGCGAACCTCCATCCGGCGACGGCAGATGAGCGCGCTAATATGGATCCTGCCGCGCTTGACGGCATCGTGCGCAATGAACTGTTCTGGGTATGTGTCCCCTACGTGGGGCTCTGTGTAATTTGCGCGTTGATCTGGTTTTTCTTCTTTTTCTCAAAACGCTCAAGCGTGGACGAGGTACAGTCGGAAAAGACGAATTTTCCGGAGATATTTAAAATTCTTGCTCATTCCCCTAAATGGTATCTCGGCGTGATTGCCCAGGTCTTTTATGTCGGGGTTCAGATCGCGGCCTGGACTTGGATGAATGTTTATTGTCAGAAGGAACTTGGCGTTACGGCTAAAGACGGCGCTACGTATTATCTTATCGCCATTTGCACGTTCATTCTCTGCCGATGGGTGGCGACGTTCTGTATGAAATATGTCGATCCCGCGAAACTGATGGCGCTTTTTGCCGTTTGCGCGATAGCGTGTTCCTTCGGCGTCATGTATATCCCGACGAAGGTAATCTTTACCGTTTGCGGCCTTCCTTTTTCATGGAATGTCATCTGCCTTGTTCTTATGAGCGGCTTTATGTCGCTTATGTTTCCCACGATATACGGTATCGCGCTTGGCGGAATTGATTCCCGCGCCCATAAGATCGGTGCGGCGGGGCTTATTATGGCTATTGTCGGCGGAGCGCTTCTCACGCCCTGGATGGCTCAGATTATCGGAAGCCAGAATTCCCTCTGGGCAAAATTGACTTATATGTTCGATTCCACTTGGGATACGAACCTGAAGCTTTCCAATGCCTCGCTTCGCGCGTCGTTTATCGTTCCCGTGATCTGCTTTGCCGTAGTTCTTGCGTATTCTCTGATTTTTTCGAAGAAGAGCGGATCAAAGAACAACAGCTGATTTTAGATAAAGAAAACAACCACCATAACAAAAAGTTACTTATGAAAAGAGTTGAATTAGAAGAGGAAATAAGGCAGGTTATTTTAAATTCTGTCGAGATGGACGGGCTTACCGCTGCCGACATTGAATCTGACAAGCCTCTCTTCGGCGACGGAGTCGGACTTGACAGTATCGATGCTCTTGAGATTGGAGTGGCGCTAAGGAAGAAATATCAGGTAAAGTTCAAAGCGAATTCCGAAGAAAACAAGGAGCATTTCAAGTCTGTGTCTACGCTTGCAAGTTTCATTGCGGCCAATGCGGATATTCAGCTGGAGGACTAACCTGTGAAAACCAAAGAAGAAGCGGTAGAGGCGATCAAGTCTGTTCTTGTTGAAGAGTTCGAATGCGATGCGGCGACTCTTACGCCGGAGTCCCGTCTTTTCGAGGATCTTGATCTTGACAGCATAGACGCTGTAGATCTTGTCGTTCGTTTGCAGAATCAGACCGGACTCAAGGTGAAGGCGGAGGATTTCAAGTCAATCCGCACGATAGGCGATGTCGCTGATGTCATCCTCCGGTTGATGAACGAGCAGGGTAAATGAAGCGGGTTCTGACGGCGATATTGCCAATTCTTGCCGTTTGGGGAGTTTATTTCTTCAAAGGCAGAATATATTTCAGGCTTTATCCCGTCATTATGAGTCTGATAGCCTTTTCGTTCTTTTTCATTTCGCTTTTCAGGACTCCCGTTTGCGAGACGTTCGCCAGGAGAATGCGGGGTGATCTGGACGAAAAAGGCGTTCGTTACTGCAGGAAGCTGACGGTTGTCTGGACTGTGTTTCTTGCATTTAATTCCATGGCGAGTCTTGTGAGCGTTTTTCTTTCTCCCGGCGTATGGGCTTTTTACAACGGTTTCCTGTCGTATCTGCTGATGGGCGGCCTGTTTCTCGGTGAATATATCTACCGCAGGAGAGTGTTGAATGTCTGAGGTGATTTTCCATTCGTCCGGTTCTACGGGGGATGCAAAACGCATCGTGAGAACCGAAGAGTCGCTTATGGCAGATGCGACTCAGCTTGTGAATTCCTTTCCGGACATCTGGTGCCGGGCTCCCGTTGTGGTTTCGACCGTGCGTCCCGAGCACATGTACGGAGCGTTGTGGCGCGTACGTGCGCCCGCGATAGCCGGCTCGACCGTCGATCCGGCAGTCGTGACGTCTGTCGAGGAGCTTTCCGCCCTATGCGCCGAATACGGAAAGATTCTTTTCGTGACGACGCCGTCGTTTCTCGAAAAAGCTCTCGGGCATCCGGATTTCGCGGCGCTGAAAGGATCGTTCGTTTCGATCGTGACTTCCGGCAGCCTGCTAGCGGAAGAAACGTCGAAGGCGATCCATGAAACGCTCGGAACATCTCCGTTTGAGATTTACGGTTCGACCGAGGCCGGTTCAGTGGCCTGGCGCAGAAGAATCAACGGCGAGGAGTGGACGCTCTGTCCTGTCGTCAACGCACGTCTTTCATCCGAGGGCGGTCTTGAGGTCGATTCGCCCCATGCCATGTCGCGGCCTTTCGTTATGACGGATTCGGTGAAATTCACTTCTGAACGAACGTTTCTTCTCGGAGCGCGACTGGACCGTCGCGTTAAAATACTCGAGAAATACGTTTCGCTTTCGGCGGTGGAAAACGCTTTCAAATCCCATACTTTTGTAGATCGCGTCCGCGTCGAAGTCTGTTCCGGTGCCGTTGCGAGAACGGGTGCGCTGATCGTGCTCTCGCCGGAAGGACTCGACGCGCTCGCCAAAGGTACCGTCGGCGGCTTGGCTTCCCGCTTGAGACGTGATATCTCGCCGCTTGTCGAACAGGCCGCGTTCCCGCGCCGCATGAGATTTGTCCGCGCGCTGCCTGTGAACGAACAGGGTAAGACTACCGCAGTCGCGGCGCGGGCGATGCTGGATATGTGGTGCTGCGAACCGGCGGTGACCGAATGGCGTCAAAGCGCGGATCGTCTGTCGGCGAAGATTGTGTTTCCTCCGGACATGAAATGTTTTGACGGACATTTTCCGAAGTATCCCGTCCTTGCCGGCGTCGCACAGCTTTATTTCATAAGGTATTTTGCGCGGCAGGCCTTTTCTTCGTTTCCGGACGCATGCGCATGCGTTTTGCGGCAGTTGAAATTTCAGAAGATCATCCTTCCGGGAACCGAGGTCTCTTTGCGGATAGATAAAAAAAGCGATGACGCATGGTCGTTTTCCCTGGTCGGTTCCAAGGGGCCCTGCGCTTCGGGAATTTGGGAAAGGAAAATCTGATGAAATGCTTTTTTTTGACTTTTGCGGTACTTTTTTCCTTCACATCGACGGCGCTTGCGCAGCCGTCACTCCGCACCCGGTGTGAATCCGCGCTGCGTCGCGCTTTGGATGCGGACGCTTCGTGGAAGATGGAGCGAAAACTGGAGGGTTCGAACCGGACGCTCGTTTCGACGGGGCTCGTTTCATGCGCGGCTCAAAAGGGCATTATATGGGATATGCGGTTTCCGTTTGCAGAAAAAATCGCCATGACGACGGATAGGATGGTTTTTACCGACGAGGACGGACGTCGTGAGAAAACACTTTCCGAACTTCCTCATTATTCCCGTATGCGTGAAGCGTGCGATGCTTTTCTCGCCGGTGATTCTGACGCGTTCAAGGCAATTGTCGATATTGAGATATCGGCCGGAGAACATGGCGGATGGAAGGCCGTCTTTAAACCGTCGAACAGAAATATGCGCAGGATTATGGAGGAAGTGGAGATGACCGGCGACGAAACGGTGGAGCGTATCGTTATGCGCACCAAAGGCGGTGGAATTACAAAAATCGAATTTAAAGAAATTTCGCGTTCGACACATTTGCTTTGGAAGGATGAATGACGTTTAATCGGATAGTTAAAACCGTTGTTCCCGTCGCGGCGCTTCTGTGCGCGCTGGCGTGCGTGTTCGCTTTTGGGCGCGTAGAACTGAAAAGTTCGCTTTATGATCTGGTGGGGTCCGCCGCCGATTCCGTTCCGGAAGCCGTGCGCAACGGTTCTGACGATGTCGTTCCCGTTTTGGTTTCCTCCAAAAGCCGCAAAGATGCGCTGGATGCGGCCGCGTATCTTGCAGATAATCTTCCGACAAACGAATGCAAAAGCGTCAGATTCAGGATAGACGGCGGCGAGATTGCAGAGATCACCGATCTGTGCGGAGCAAAACGTTCCGGACTTGTTTCGCCTGCCGATGCTGAGTTGCTGGCTTCGCCAGAAGGGCGCTTCAAAGTCGCGTGTCGAGCCGTAAAGAACATGTATTCCTCTTTTTTGCATCCGACTTTATTCCCCGTTGACATAGATCCTTTTACGCTGACGGACGGGTTTGTAAAGGCGTTCGCAAACTCAGATTCACCGTTCAAGCATGATCTTTCCACCGGTTTTCTGACGGCGGAAAAAGACGGCGAACATCATGTTCTGCTCGTGATGGAGCTTGGAGAGCCGCTGGTCGGCGATATGGAAGCTCTTATCGCTTTCCGTGACCGCCTTGAAAACGTACTTCAGAACGTCAGAAGCGAGAGCGTCTCCGCGTCCGCCTGCGGAATTCCGATGCACAGCGCGTATTCCGCCGCCAAATGCAGGTTCGAGACGAATATCCTGGGGATTGTTTCGCTGCTGTTTGTGCTTTTGCTGTCTCTGCTGCTGTTCCGTTCGTTGAAATCGATTTTTCTCTTGGCTTATCTGTTGCTTTTCTCCGCGTTGTCAGGTTCTTTGGCGCTGGTGTCCGTTTTTTCGGAAATTCATGTGGTTACCGTGCTTTTCGCGACGACACTTCTTGGACTTGTCATCGATTACGGATATCATTGGCTTTTGCGCCGTTCCGGCGATGTCAGCGCGACGGCAAGAAGTCTTGTCGTTTCTTTCGCCACTACCGAACTTACTCTTTTGCCTCTTTTGTTTTCATCGATTCCCGTGCTGCGCCAAAGCGCCGTCTTCATCGGCGTCGGGCTTGCGGCGGCTCTGGTTTGTGCGGTTTTTCTTTTCCCCTCTGACGGGTACGGCGATCTGTTTTCCGTCAAGCGCATCACTCCTCCTGTGAAGATTTTGCGGTTTTTCGGGGTTGTCGCGTTTGCCGCGTCTCTTGCCGGTTTTTATTCTCTCGGGTTCAAAACGACCGTTGCCTCCCTTTATGCGCCTCCGGAAGAACTGGCGGACGCTGAACGCACGTTGGCGGAAATAAACGGCTCTGCAGATGAAAAACGCGGTTTTCTCGTGACGAACGGTTCGGGGGATCTTGAGATCCTTCTCGAGAGGGAGGAGTCATTGGATCTTCCTTCGGACGTTTTGTGTCTTTCGCGTTTTATGCCGTCTTTAAAAAAGCGACTAGCGCGGCACGAAGATATCACGCTTCTCTACAGAGAGCAGGGTGAATACGTGAAAACGCGACTTGGACTGGAAGAGCTGACGCTTCCGCCCGAGCCCCAGGCCTGGAGCTGGAGCGATATTCCTGAATCGTTGAAGAGTCTGTTTGTCCGGAACGGGGCGTTGATCGTTTCATCTGTTCTGCAGCCCGATGCATTGACAGCCGAGGGGGCGGTCGAAGGAGTCGTGTTCTGCCGTCCGCGCAAGACGCTCGAAGGGATTTTGGAGAAGTGGACCGGAGAAATCGGCATCTGGCTCTCCCTGTCGTTTCTTGCGATGGCGATTGTCCTTGTCGCGCTTTTCAGAGGTAAAGCGTTTGCGGTTGCGTTTCCTTCGCTCGCTTCGGTCGTTTCGGTGCTTGGGTTTCTCTCGTTGGCTGGGGTGAGTGTCAATCTTTTCCACCTGCTGGCGCTTTTTCTGCTTGCCGGGATGGGGGTGGATTATGCGGTTTTCGCGCGTTCCGGCGAAGAGAACTCCGTCAGGAGCGTGACGTTCGCCTTTCTGACGAGCTTTGTCGGTTTCGGTTCGCTTGCTTTCGTTTCCTTTCCCGTTGTCAGGGCTTTCGGTCTTTCGCTCGCGATCGGATTGCCTGTCGCCTATATGACTTCGCTCCTTTTCGTTCCCCGCAAAGACACGTCCGAATACGCGTCTACTCCTTTCGGGCTTGCGCTTATCTGGACGATATACAGGATTTTCGGGTTACGGTTTTTCCATTTCGCGGCTTCCGCCACCGGCTTTTTCATGTGGATATGTTCGCCAGGCGTGAGAAGGGCTTCGCCGAATCTCGGCAAGGTCATGAACTTCACGCGTTCTTTGGCGGATAAAATGGTCGTTATGGCCGACGGACGCTCAAAGCCGGTCGTGGAACTTGACGGTTCTCGGGACGCTGAAGATTTCATAGCCGATGTCAGCTCCAGGAAGGGCGTTTTCGTTCTTTCTTCCCATGTCGGAACAATCGAGGTCCTTGCCGCTCTCGGTGAATGCGAAGTCGCGTTTCACGCCTGGATGGAGTTTGAACGCACGGGGGTGTTCAATGCCTTTTATCTTAAGCATCAGCGGCGCAACAAGGTGGTTATCCATCCGATTTCGGAATTCAATCCCGGCACGGTGTTTTTCGCCGGAGAGAGACTCGATGAAGGCGATGCGATACTGATGGCCGGAGACAGAAGTTTCGGGCGCAAGCGCACCGAGGAGGTCGACGGCAGAAAGGTTGAATTGGCGGAGGGCGTTTTCAGGTTCGCCGCCGCCCTCGAGCATCCCGTTTATTTCGTTTCCTGCATTTCGACGGGCGGTCTCAGATACCGCGTTTTCGTCAAGCGTATGCCGTCCGGAGCCGGACAGATGTCCAAGGCCTATGCGATCGAACTGCTTAAACTGCGCGATGCCTGGCCGCTTCAGGATTTTACATGGAACGCCCAATGAAGAGGTGGTTATGGAGAGTACCGATAAAAAGAACAAAAACCGTTATCTGATATCAGACTTTACGATCGTAAGCGCTCTCGGCCGCGATAATGAATCAACGCACGCGCGCATGATAGCCGGGGATACGTCCGGCATGAAAGAGCTCGACGGAGTGATAACATCAGGAGAAAAGACTTTTTTCGGATCGGTCGCGCTTACGGATGAAGAGCTTGCGGCGTCGCCCACTCGTATCGGCGCTCTTATAGATGCCGCGCTTTTGAATCTTGCGCCGGCCGTTGAGGATTTGAAAAAGCGCTTCAGCCCCGAACGCATAGGCGTTATCCTCGGAACAAGCAATTCCACGCTTGAGGAATTCAGACCTCCGGACAAGATAGATATGAGCTATCCCGCGATGCGCATCAAGGAAAAGTGCGGTCTGGGCGGGCCGTGCTGGGCCGTGTCGACGGCATGCTCTTCCGGCGCGAAGGTTTTTTCCTCTGCGCGGCGCTTGGTCGAAAACGGCGTTTGCGACGCGGTGCTGGTTGGAGGTGCCGATGCGATGACGCGTATCGTCGTAAACGGCTTCAGTGCGCTGGAGGCTGTCTCGTCCACTCTGACAAGACCGCTCTCGCCGAGTCGCGACGGGATAAATCTCGGCGAGGGGGCTGCGATTTTCATACTCAGAAAAGCCGATGAAGGAGAAAGCGGAGTGGCGCTTCTGGGAGTCGGAGAAACCTCGGACGCCTATCATCTGACGGCGCCGGATCCCGAAGGTCGCGGAGCCGAGGCGGCTATGCGCGCCGCTCTCGCCGACGCAGACCTCGAGCCGGGCGAGATCGATTATGTAAATCTTCACGGAACAGGAACGACATACAACGACTCTATGGAATGCGCGGCGGTGTCGCGCGTTTTCGGAGCGGATGTCCTGTGCAGTTCGACAAAGCCTCTCGTGGGGCACGCGTTGGGGGCGGCCGGAGCCCTTGAGGCTGCTCTGTGCTGTCTGGCGATCCGCAAGGGTGTCGGTGTCCCCGCCCATGTAACGGACGAAGTGGACTCTTCCATCGCCCCTTTCAGGACGGCCGAGAAGGGCAACGCCGTCAAGGTGAACGTCGCGCTTTCGAATTCTTTTGCGTTCGGCGGCAGCAACGCCAGTGTGATTTTCGGCAGATTGTGATATAATTGAACGGTCATGGCTAAAGAAAAAAAATCGTTGTCGCTGGTGTCTCTCGGATGCGCGAAAAACGCGGTCGATCTTCAGGTTATGGCGGGCAACCTTCTTAAGGAAGGATGCGTTCTTTCTCCCGATCCGGACCGCGCGGATGTCGTAATCGTCAATACGTGTTCGTTCATCGCTTCGGCCCGGGAAGAGGCGGAGAGCGAAATACTCCGCGCCATAGCGCTCAAGAACAGCGGCAATTTCGGCAAGGTTGTAGTTACCGGATGCTACCCTCAGCGCTATCCGAAGGCGAAGTCGAAATTTCCCGGAGTCGATGTCTGGCAGGGCGTTCCGTCCGAATGGATCGAACCAAAAATGCCGGAGCTCAGGTTTACCGGAAAGGCGTTCGCTTATCTGAAGATCGCCGAAGGCTGCAACCACAGGTGCGCCTACTGCGCCATACCTGGCATTCGCGGCAGATTCCGCTCGCGTCCGATGGCTGATATTCTCCGAGAGGCGAAGGCTCTCATAAGGAGCGGTTGCCGTGAATTGAATATCGTGGCTCAAGATCCCATGCTTTACGGTTGCGACTTCAAGGATAAGACCCGACTTACGGATCTTTTGTGGAAACTGGATCGGCTTAAAGGGGATTTCTGGATCCGCGTTCTTTACAGCTATCCCAGTGAAATCACCGAGGAGTTCATTGATTGGCTCAACAACGCGAAGCATGCCGTTAAGTATGTAGATGTCCCGCTTCAGCATACAGTTCCTGAAATTCTCGCCAAAATGAACCGAAAGGGCGCGATTGAGGCTTCGCGCGTGGCGGCGGAGGTTTTGCGCGACGTTGTGCCCGGGATTACTCTGCGCACGACCGTGATGACCGGCTTTCCCGGCGAGACCGAGGCCCGTTTCAATGAACTTCTGGCGGATTTGAGGCGCATGCAGTTCGATCGGCTCGGCGCTTTCGCGTACAGTCCCGAGAAGGGGACAAAGGGCGCGAAGATGTCAGGCCGTCCTTCGCGCAAGATCGCCGAAGAACGCGAACGGATTGTCATGGCCGAGGCGAAAAAGCTCTGGAAGATAAAATCCAAGAAGATGCTCGGCGAGGTGTACGACGCGCTTGTAGTGGCGCCCGGCGTGGCCCGTATGCGTTCCCAGGCTCCCGATGTCGACGGAGTGGTGTATCTTCTCGATTCTCCGAAGGCCCGCCGACTTGCGGCAGGCGATTTCTGCCGTGTCCGTCTGGAGCGGGTTAGCGGGTTCGATTTCGAAGGGGAAGCCCTGTGACGCGTCCTGTACCGTACATTAACGAAGAGGTCGCCAACCGCGACTTCAAGTATTATATTTTTGATTGGGACGACAACATCCTTCACATGCCCACCAGGATCAGGATGGAGCATAAGGGCGAAGACGGCGTATGGAAGAGCGTCGAGGTCTCGACTTCGACTTTTGCGCTTGTGAGAACCGACACGGATCACTACCGTCCGCCTACGGACGGCGGCTGGGCCGAAGCGTTCAGAAATTTCGCCGATCCCGAAAATGACGATGAGCCGAACCGTTTCATCGAGGATACTCTTGCGGCGCTCGCCAGGGTGTCGAACGGAGAGAAGCCTTCGCCGAGCTACAATACGTTCCGAAAGACGTTGATCGAAGGGCGCATATTCGCCATCGTGACCGCGCGCGGACACGCTCCGTCCACGATAGAGAAGGCTGTGCGCGTTTTCATCGAGAACGCCCTCACTCCGCTGGAACGCGAAACGATGATGTCGAATCTTCGCGGATACAGAAAGTTCCTGGATAAGGCGGAGACGTTCGGTACGGATGAAGAGGAACTTGATTATTACCTCGGCATGTGCCGTTATGCGGCGGTCACGTACGACGGATTCAAGGAGCGTATGTCCAACGACCCCGTCTACAGGGAGAAACTCGCCAGGGCGACGACGGCCGCAAAGCCTGAACTCGCCAAGGAGTTCGCGATACGCGATTTTGTGGAACATGTCTTTCACATGCTTCAACGTACGGGCGGCCTCGGCAGATCGGTTGCAATCGGTTTTTCCGATGACGACAAGGGCAATGTAAAAAGCGTGTCTAATTATATAAGGTCTGAACTCTCCCGCCGTTTCGACGGCATAAAATTCGTCGTGTACGACACTTCGGACCGTACTCTTTCCAAAGGGCGCAAAGTTTGCGTGTCGGGTCAGATGAATCTTCCCGGATTCTGACCTCTGCCGGATGCGTAACCGAGCGAGAATGTGCCGGGGTGACGTGATGAATGATTTAATACCAGTTACCAGAGAAGAAATGCTTAAACTCGGATGGGATCAGGCCGATGTCATTCTTGTAAGCGGAGACGCCTATATCGATTCGCCCTACAGCGGCGTGGCGCTGATAGGAAGGACTCTCGTCAATGCGGGATATCGCGTCGCGATTTTAAGTCAGCCTGACATGCGCGATCCCCTGGCGTTTAAAAAACTGGGAGAGCCGGCGCTCTTCTGGGGCGTTAGCCCCGGATGCGTCGATTCGATGGTCGCCAACTATACGGCGTCGGGAAAAAGACGCCGTCAGGATGATTTTACGCCCGGAGGCGAAAACAACCGCCGTCCCGACCGGGCGGCCATAGTCTATTCCAACGCGATCCGTTCTGCCTGGAAGCCGGCAAAGCCGATTCTTCTCGGCGGTGTGGAATCCAGCTTAAGACGCATCAGTCATTACGATTTCTGGAGCGATAAGGTGCGCCGTCCAATCGTGTGCGACGCCAAGGCGGACGCGCTTTCATACGGAATGGGCGAGAGGACGGTCCTTGAATTTGCCGATGCGCTCAAGAACGGACGCGACTGGCGGTCGATCAGAGGATTGTGCTACATGGCGGGCGAAAAGAATTTCGTTTTGCCTGACAATGCCGTTGAACTGCCGTCCTATGCGGAGGTGAGCGCCGCGACGGATGAAGGACGAAAGGCTTTTGCGGAGGCGTTTAGACTTTTTTCCGACAATCAGGATCCCGTAACGGCCAGGGTGCTGGTACAGAAGGTGGATAACCGCTATCTGGTTCACAACACTCCCTCTCCGCCGCTGGAGCAGGACGAACTGGATGCCGTCCATGATGTCAAATGGGCGCTGGACGCTCCCGCATCAATCCGCAGCCAGGGGGAGATAAGGGCTCTGGACACCGTCCGCTTCAGCGTCACCACCCATCGCGGCTGTTACGGCGGATGCAGATTCTGCGCCATAGCCGTTCACCAGGGGCGTCGGATCGTGAGCCGTTCGCCCGAAAGCGTCGTAAACGAAGTTAACCGTTTCTTAAGCCATCCGCGCTTCAGGGGGATTGTCAGCGACGTCGGCGGTCCCACGGCGAACATGTACGGTTTTGACTGCGCCAGAAAGGCTTCGGCGGGTGCGTGTAAAAATAAAGCCTGTCTTTTCCCGTCGGTATGTCCTTCATTGAAAGTTGACCATCGGCCGCAGCTCAAGCTGCTTGAAAAATTGCGCTCGCTGCCCGGTATCAGACGGGTTTTTGTCGCCAGCGGAATCCGCCCCGATCTTGTCTCCGCCGACAGAGCATGCGGCGACAGATATATCGACGCGATCGTCAGACATCATGTGTCCGGTCAACTCAAACTCGCGCCCGAACATGTGGTTCCCCGCGTTCTGGAGTTTATGGGAAAGCCCGGCGTCGAGAGCCTTTTGAAGTTCAAAAGAAAGTTCGAAGCCGCCAACAGGCGTTTCGGCAAAAAGCAGTTCTTGACGTATTATTTCATCGCGGCGCATCCGGGATGTATGCAGGCGGATATGCATGAGCTGAAGCGTTTTGCGACGAGAGAGCTTAAACTCAACCCCGAACAGGTTCAGATTTTCACGCCAACCCCTCTTACCGCCGCGACATGTATGTATTACACGGGAATCGACCCCGTCAGCGGCCGCAGTGTATACGTCGCGCGCTCGCCGGGCGAGAAAAACCGCCAGAAAAACGTTCTTGCCGGCTCTTCGGGCCACCGATCGCATTTTGCCGGATAATTAAAGTTTGAAATATCCCCAGTTTTTGAGGTAGTATTTTGCTCTCAACCTTAATGTTATTTAGTGAAATGAGGCTTTTGTGATGTAAAAAAGTGGAAGGGTGGTTCCGCATTCCTTTTGCTTGTTGCTTGCTATGCTATGTATAAATGCGG
>JAEIGA010006822.1_pt1 | contig 17350 bp, 13 predicted proteins | sample 9270691 | NCBI WGS metagenome assembly JAEIGA01 (sample SAMN17057246, study PRJNA624740) | gut metagenome | biome: biome; isolation source: fecal sample | host: Bos grunniens | place: China: Xizang | collected 2019 | reverse complement strand
GAGAATGAAAAATCTAAAAAGATTCAAGCTGAACTTAATGTGAGCAAAAGCAAGGTAGATGAATTAGCTGAATGGCAAAATAATGCCATAAAAGCAGATTATAGTATTCAAGATAAAATCGACCTAATGCTTGCAAAAAATTTAGCTTCAGCGTTTGAACAACGTTATGCTGGAATTGAAGACTTTGAACCATTGTCTAATAATTTTTCATTTATGCATTCTGCAATTGTAGCATATGAAGCTATGACAGATTTGCAAAAAGAACATGTGACAATTGATATGAAACCTGTTTATGAAAGACGTGAGGTTGCTGCAGAGACGTTAGCACGAGAATCTGAAAGATATCTTGATGAAGTATACTCTACAACACTTGCAGATAGATTAGCCAAAGATAGGTTAGCCCAGGCAGTGTCATACTATATGAATCTACCGTTCTATGTTAAAAAGATGATGGACCCGAATTGTTTTAAAAGAGTCAATCAATCATATGAAGCAGCGGTTAGAGATCATAAAAAGTATCAATCTCAGCAAAATATGCGTAAAAGTAGATAGTTAGAAGTGAATAGTAAAACGTGATCAAGCCTCGTGGATAACACGAGGCTTTTGCATTTGCTTGAAACGGTTTTGTAAACTGAATTTGATGGAAAAATAATCAAAAAGAAATATAGGTATGTATTGAAAAAAGTTGCTAAATAATGTATAATTATTCCACATTATAAGACAAAATGGTGGAAAACGCCCTTTTGAAATACAAATTATTAGGAGGACTTATGGCAAATATTTACAGAACTCACAACTGTGGAGAATTAAGAATATCTGACGCAGGAAAAGAAGTAAGATTAGCAGGATTCGTGCAAACAATAAGAAACTTAGGAAAAATGGTTTTCTTAGATTTAAGAGATGAAAACGGAATAACACAAATAGTAGTGTCTGATGATATTGATTTGACAGATGTAACTAAAGAATGTACTTTAACAGTTACTGGTGATGTTGTAGAAAGAGCCAGCAAAAATGATAAAATACCAACAGGTGAAATCGAAATTGTTGCAAAATCAATAACAGTACTTGGAAAATGTAAAAGTGCATTACCATTTGAAATTAATGTTGATGGGCAAACAGTTAGAGAAGATTTACGTTTAGAATATAGATTTTTAGATTTAAGAAATGAAAAAATTCATAAAAATATAAAATTACGTTCTAAAATTTTAAAAGATTTTAGAAATGCTATGGATGAATTAGGATTTACAGAGGTTCAAACTCCAATACTTGCAAACTCATCTCCAGAAGGAGCTAGAGATTTCTTAGTACCAAGTAGATTACATCCAGGAGAATTTTATGCGCTTCCACAAGCACCACAACAATTTAAACAATTGTTAATGGTATCTGGATTTGATAAATATTATCAAATAGCACCATGCTTTAGAGATGAAGATCCAAGAGCAGATCGTTCTCCAGGAGAATTCTATCAATTAGACTTTGAAATGAGTTTTGCAACTCAAGAAGATGTATTTGGTGTAATTGAAACAGTTCTTCCAAAAGTATTTAAACAAAATACAACATGGGCTGTTGATGAAGGACCATTCGTTAGAATTCCATATAAAGAAGCAATGGAAAAATATGGTTCTGATAAACCAGATTTAAGAAATCCACTTACAATTTCTGATTTAACAGATATATTTATTGGAACAGAATTTAATGCATTTAAAGATAAAACAGTTAAAGCAATTGTAACTGAAAATATGGAAGAAAAACCAAGAAAATTCTTTGATGCAATGTCTGAATTTGCAATTCAAGAATTAGATGCAAAGGGATTAGCTTGGGTTAAAGTTGATCAAGATGGAACATTAAATGGTGGAATTAGCAAATTTATTGATGATGAAAGAAAAGCTAAAATCTTCGAAAGAATGAATGTAAAACCAAATTCAGCAATATTCTTTGTAGCTGATGAATATAATAAAGCTGTTAAGATTGCTGGTGGAGTTAGAATTAAACTTGGAAACGAATTAGATTTATTAGAAAAAGATGTTTATAGATTCTGCTTTATAGTAGATTTCCCAATGTATGAATTATCTGATGAAGGAACAATTGATTTCAATCATAATCCTTTCTCAATGCCACAAGGTGGATTAGAAGCATTAATGACAAAAGATCCATTAGATATTTATGCATATCAATATGATGCTGTATGTAACGGTTATGAAATTTTATCAGGTGCTGTTAGAAATCATGATCAAGAAATCATGGTTAAAGCATTTGAGATAGCAGGATATACAGTTGAAGATGTTAAAGGAAAATTTGGAGCATTATTTAATGCGTTTAGCTATGGAACACCACCACATGCTGGTGCTGCACCTGGAATGGATAGAATTATAATGTTACTTGCAAAAGAAGATAATATTAGAGAAGTTATCGCATTCCCTAAAAATAAAAAAGCAAGAGACTTATTAATGAATGCACCATCAAAAGTATTTGATAAACAATTAGAAGAAGTACATATAAAATTAGATTTAGAAAACAAAGAATAGAGGTATTTATGAAAGTTTTTAAAAAGTTAGTTTTAATTACTGCTTTAATCTTGGTTACTTGTATAAATGTTTCTTTTGCTAATCAAACTGGTGAAGTAAATACATCAGGTATAAGAATTAGAAAAGAAGCTAATACAACTTCAGATATTTTAACAGTTATTTATAAAGGTGATGATGTTAAAATATTAGAAGAATCTGGTGAATGGTATAAAATTACAGCATCAGGTAAAACTGGTTATGTAAAAAAAGAATTTATTACAGTTGATAAAACAACAACAACTGCAAAAAATAATACAACAAATACAAATTCATCAAAAACAAATACAGTAAAAAATACAAATACAAATAAAGTTAATACAACAAATACTGCAACAAATACAGTAGATAATGCAACATCTAGTGATAATAATCAAATTGCTTCACTAGATGGAGCTTTAGTAACTAACTCAGAAGTTAATGTTAGAGTATTACCTAATATGACATCTAGAGTTATTACTAGATTTGCTGCAGAAAAAGCTTTAATAAAAACAGGAGAAATGAATAACTGGATTCAAGTTACAGATGGTACAACAAATGGTTGGGTTCCAAAAAGTAAAATTAAAGGAAATGATACACCTGTAACTGATGCAACAATTAATCCAGATACTCTTGATAATACAATTAAAGATACTAATACAAATGTTGTAAATAATACTACAAATACAAATACTAATACTAATACAAACACTAACACAAATACTAATAAAACAAATACAAGTTCAGTAAAAAATGAAACAACTAATACTGTAGCGGATAAAACAACAACTTCAAAAGAAACTGCAGTAAATAAAATTGGAATTGTAAATGTTGAAACAGCAAAAGTAAGATCAACAGCATCTACAAAAGGAAAAGTAGTTGGATTCTTAGATTTAGATGATAAAATAACTATTACAGCTGAAGATGGTGAATGGTATAAATTTACAGCAAGTGATGTATCAGGATATGTTAATAAAAAGTTAGTTACAATAAAATCTGAAAATGTATCTTCTAGAGGAGATACTAGTGAAAGAGAAGATTATGTTGATACAACTGTTGTAGATAATAAAGAAAATGAGAAAGTTACAACTGCATTAGATGCTTCAACTTCAACAATTGTAGATTTTTCAAAACAATACTTAGGATATCCATATATTGTAGCTGGTAAATCTCCAGAAACAGGATTTGATTGTTCTGGATTTACTAGATATGTATATTCTAAATATGGTTATTCTTTAGGAAGTACAACTGCTAGTCAACAAAATGCTGGAAGAGAAGTTTCAAGAAGTGAAATGATTCCAGGTGATTTAATTGTTTTCTATAATGAAGAAATGACAAAAGTAGGGCATGTTGGAATTTATATTGGAGATGGTAATTTTGTTCATGCAGCAAATCCTGAAAGAGGAGTTGTAATTGACAATATAGATACTAACACATACTATAATGCTCGTTTTATAACAGTAAGAAGAATAATGAATTAATAAATAAAAATAAGTGTACGAAAGTACACTTATTTTTTTGTATATTTTTTGAAAAAACATAGATAATAATTTTAAGGTGGTAAATTATGAGAAAAGTTATTATTTATGGAATATTAATATTTTTGTTTTCAATTTTTACAGGATATATATATTCAATTATGTGGAAAGAAAAAGAGGGGAGTGATACAGTTTTATATGCTAATCAAACGCTTGAAAATGCAATTAAAACGACTTCTGTAGAACCTGAAGAAAAGATTGGTTATAATGCAAAATTTTGCTTAAAAAAGCATTATAAAGATTGTGGACATACTAAAATTGAAAATGGAGAATTACCTATAGAATTTGTTAATTTAAGTAAAGAAGAAATAGAGTTAAATTATGAAGATTGGGCTGTTGAAGAGTTTAATAAATCAGAAGTTATATTATCTAAAGATATAAATGGATTTTGTGAAGAACATTTTATTATCAGGTTAAAAGATGATGGATTGGTAGAGGTATATGGAATAGATTTAAATGGGGATGAAGTGTTAATTAATAAAACAGAAATAAGTGAAAATTATTTAACATCAGACGATATATTAAAGTTGAAAGAGGGAGTAGCTGTATATGGAATGGCAGAGTTAAATTCTGTTTTAGAAGATTTTGAATAAATAAAAAGACATTTAGCTTTTGCTAAATGTCTTTATTATTTTATACTACACTAAATTTTAACATTCCATCTTCCATATAACCGTTGATAGTTTGTCCTGCTGTAACATCTCCTCTTAAAACCATTTCTGCAATTTCATCTTCTACTAATTTTTGGATTGATCTTCTTAATGGTCTAGCACCATATTTTAAATCAGTTCCTTTTTCAGCAATGAATTTCTTTGCATCATTATTTAAGATTAATTGAATTTCTTTATTATTTAAAGCTTCTTGTGTTTTTGCAAGTAATAAATCAACAATTTGTAATAATTCGTCAGCTGTTAGTGGATTAAATGCGATTGTTTCATCAACTCTGTTTAAGAATTCTGGTCTGAATAAATCTTTTAAAGCACCCATCATTTTATCTGTATTAACAGGGGCAGAGTTACCAAAACCAATTGAATTGTTATTTAAGTTTGATCCTGCATTTGATGTCATTATAATAATTGTATTTTCAAAGTTAACTGTATTTCCTTGAGCGTCAGTTAATTTACCATCATCTAAAACTTGTAGTAATACATTGAATACATCTGGATGAGCTTTTTCAATTTCATCTAAAAGTATAATAGAATATGGTTTTCTTTTTACTTTTTCTGTTAATTGACCTGCATCATCATAACCAACATACCCTGGAGGTGAACCAATTAATTTTGAAGTAGAATGACTTTCCATATATTCTGACATATCTACTCTAATTATAGAATCTTCACTACCAAACATTTCAAAAGCTAATGCTTTTGCTAGTTCTGTTTTACCAACACCAGTTGGACCAACGAAGATGAAAGAAGGTGGTCTTTTTGTACTTTGAAGTCCAGCTCTATTTCTTCTAATTGCTTTTGAAACAGCTGTAACAGCAGCATCTTGAGAAATAACATGTTTGTGTAAATTTTGTTCAAGATTTAATAATTTTTCTGTTTCAGCTTCAGTTATTTTTGTAACTGGAATTTTTGTCCAGCGTTCAACAACTTCAGCAACATCTTGTATAGTAAGAACACAAGGAACTAATTCTCTTTCAATTTCTTCCATACGATTAGTTAAATTGCATTCTTTAGTTTTTAAATCAGCAGCTTTTTGATATTCTTCAATAGAATCAGAAGAAACAGCTTCTTCTTTTTCTTCAGCTACTTTTTTTAGTTCGTTTTTGATTAATTCAAGTTCAAATAAAGCTTTGTTTTTTAAGTTTAATTTTGAACAAGCTTCGTCAATTAAGTCTATTGCTTTATCTGGTAAGAATCTATCATGAATGTATTTTTCAGACATTTTTACTGTTTTTTCTATAATGTCTGGTGTAATAGTTACTTTATGATAGTCTTCATAATATTTTTTAATACCTTTTATAATATCAATTGTATCTTCGATAGAAGGTTCTTCAACTATAATAGGTTGGAATCTTCTTTCTAAAGCTGAATCTTTTTCGATATATTTTCTATACTCTTTTAGTGTTGTTGTACCAATTAATTGGATTTCACCATTAGATAGGGAAGGTTTTAAAATGTTTGCAGCATTCATTGAATGTTCTGCATCACCAGCTCCTATAATGTTGTGAATTTCATCTATAACTAAAATGATATTTCCATAAGTTTTACATTCATCAACTAAAGATTTCATTCTAGCTTCGAATTGTCCTCTGAATTGAGTACCAGCAATAATTGCTGTCATATCTAAAAGATAAACTTCTTTGTTTAATAATTTTGCAGGAACTTCTTTAGCTGCAATTTTTAAAGCTAATCCTTGAGCAATAGCTGTTTTACCAACACCAGGTTCACCAATTAAACATGGATTGTTTTTAGAACGTCTATTTAATATTTGGATCATTCTTTCAATTTCTTGTTCTCTACCAATAACTGTATCTAATAAACCATTTTTTGCTTTATCTGTTAAGTTTGTTCCAAAAGTATCAAGGAATTTTTTCTTGTTATTTTTTGTTTTCTTTTGAACTTTAACAGTTTTTCCAGATTCTGGTTCATCAGTTTCTTTTTCGTTTGAAAAATCATTTTTATTTGTAGAATGAAGGATACTAAAGATTCCTTTTATTGGATTTGAAGAATCACCAGTATCAATTTCAGAAATAATTTTTTCAAGTTCTTCCATTTGTTCAGGACTTGTTAAATTTTCTATATTGTCTAGATCATCTTGAGATAATCCAATGTTTTCTAAATTATTTATATTTTCAGAAAAGTCTTGTAATATTTTATCGAATTGTTTAGACATATCTTCTAATTCTTCGTTAGAAATATTTGCATTTTTTGCTAAAACTTCTAGAGGATTGATTCCTTTTTCTTTAGCACAATTATAGCAAAGACCTTCAACTGTTTTTTTACCATTTTCAATTTTATTTAAAAACACAACTGCAGTGTTTTTATTACATACTGAACATATCATTTAACATCAATCTCCTTAGTGCTTATTACTTTTGTATAGATATAATCATACAATATTTTTATTTTATAGTCAATGTTTTTAGCCTAAAAATACAAAGAAAAAGCAAATAAATTAGCAATCATTAGAGTAGAGTGCTATTGATAAAAGGTGACATTTTTTTGAGAAAAAATGATTAAATTTTCGCTTACGGAACGTGGGAATTTATGATAAAAAGTAATTGAAATTTTTAATGTTAAGTGCTATAATGAAATCACTTTAGTAATAAGGAGAAACAAATGAATAGAGCAATAAGAAGATTTGTAGGATCATTAAATGGACCTAAAAAATATTTATTCTTTCTAGGGTTATCATTGATATGTATTGTGTGTTTATGTTTAGGTATATATGCACAATTCTTTTATAAATATTCTGATACAGATATGTTTATGATAGGAATTAATATTGGAAGTCAAAAAACTGCTGAAGAAATTTCTTTGTTAAAAGCAAATTTCAATAGTTTATATACAGATTCAATATTAATTAATAGTGAGAATGTTAGAACAGAAAAAATAGAACCATCAAAAGAACTTGTTTATACAGGATATTCTTTTGATAATAATGATGAAAATTTTTATAATGTATCAGCTCATATTCCAGTGTTAAATATTAATACTGATGTAGCTAAAAAAATTAATGCTGATATTAAAACAGAATTTTATGATAAAGCAAATCTTGTTATGAGAAGTTCAAAAGGTCATACAGTATATAATGTAAATTATGCTGCTTTTGTTAATGAAGATGTTTTATCAGTAACAATAAAAGCTTCATTAAAAGAAGATAATAAAGCTGAAAAAGTAACTGTTAGAACTTATACTTATAGTATCTCAGAACAAAGAGAAGTTTCTCTTCAAGAGTTAATAAAACTAAAAGGAACAACTGAAGATACAGTTCAAAAAACAATAAGAGATGATATTCAAGTGGCATATACAAATGCAAAATTAATTGCATCTGAGTATGGTAATTTATATGAAAGAAATGTTAATGGAGATGAATATAAAATAGAAAACTCTAAAGAATATTTCTTAACACAAGATGGATATGTTTATGTAGTTTATGCATATGGAAATAAAGATTATACAAATGAAATGGATATTGTAATTTTCTAAAATAGGGGGAATATAGTTGAAAAAAGTAACAATAATTTTATGTATGTTTTTGTTAGTGATTACATCTATGACAGTTTTTGTTAATGCAACAGAGCCAGAGGGACAAGATACTCAAACTCCAGAATTAATAGAAAAAAATGATTATGTTGTAGATACAATTGCTAGAGTAATGGAAACTTATGGAGTAAAAGAAGTAGTAACTGGTACAGTAACAGATAAAGTTCAAGAAGTAAAAATTGAAATTATCGAAGGAGACTATATAGGTGAAGAATTTACTACAAAGTATGTATTAACATATGATATTGCTGGTAAAATTCAAGCTTATGAATTAGATGTAGGAGATAGAGTACTTGTACAACTTACAGAAGATGATGAAGGAAATGTAATAGCAACAGTTCAAGACGTTGCAAGAGAAAAATACATAATTTTAATGTTTATAGTATTTTTAGTATCAATAGTTTTAGTTGGTGGTAAAAAAGGTGTTAAAGCTATTGTTGGTTTAATACTAACAATAATTATTATATACACAGTATTAATAAAAGGTGTGTTTGAAGGTAAAGATGCTATTTTATATTCAATAATAGCTTCAATGCTTACAATTATTGCTACATTCATAGTAATAGGTGGTGCTAATAAAAAAATACTTACAGCAGCACTTGGAACACTTGGTGGTGTAGTATCTGCAGGACTTATGGCATTAATATTTAATAATTTAGCAAAAATGACAGGGGCAAGTGAAGATGCCATCCAATTAACTGTTAATATAGCAAATATAAATTTCCAATTTAGAGATTTATTATTCTCAGGAATCGTTATTGCAGCATTGGGAGCTTGTATGGACGTTGGTATGTCTATAGCTTCAAGTTTAGATGAAATTAAAATGAAAAATCCAGAAATAACTTGGCAAGAATTATTTAAAAGTGGAATGAATATAGGTAGAGATGTTATTGGAACAATGACAAATACTTTAATATTAGCTTATGTTGGTGGATCAATGACATTAATATTATTATTTATGGCTTCTGATTTATCATTATTAGAAATATTAAATAAAGAAACAATTGCAGAACAAATTATATCAGCTTTAGCAGGAAGTATGGGTGTTGTATATACAGTACCAATTACATCATTTGTATATTCACTATTAAACAAAGATCAAGTTATTTATAAAAAAGTATCAGATAATAAATTAAACGGAAAAAGAAGTTTAAAAATTTAGTTAATAAAAAATAAGGTTGCTTTTTGAAGAGCAACCTTATTTTTGTTTGTATTAATTTTATTTTATCTAAATAAATCAAATATTGAACCACCTTGTTGAATTTGTGGTTGAGTTGGTGTTTGAGTTTGTTGCTCTTCTTTAGGAGTAGCAACTAATGTAACTTCAACCTCTAATTCTTCAGTTCCTCTAATAATTGTTAATTTAACTTTATCACCAACATTATAGTTGTATTTAATTCTATTTAATTGATCTACTGTTGTAACTTCTTTACCTTCGATCTTTGTGATTATATCTGATTTTTTAATACCAGCTTTTTCAGCAGGTGAGTCTTTAGTTACTTCATCAACATATACACCTTGAGGAAGGTTATATCTTTGAGCATCATATGAATCAATAGCTGAACCTGCAATTCCGATAAATGGTCTTATAACTTCTTTATGTTCTATTAATTGAGAAATGATTGATGTTGTAGATGAAATTGGAATAGCAAATCCAACACCTTCAATTCCATTACCAGCTAATTTTAATGTGTTGATTCCGATTACTTCACCAACGCTATTTACTAATGCACCACCACTGTTACCAGTATTGATAGCAGCGTCTGTTTGAATTACTGAATATGATTTTCCATCAGCAACAACATCTCTTTCAATAGCACTTACTACACCAGTTGTTACTGAGTAATCCATTCCAAGAGGGTTACCTACAGCCATTACGAATTCACCAACTTTTACTTTTGTTGAATCTCCAAGTGTAGCAGGAGTTAATCCTGTTTTTTCAATTTTTAAAACAGCTAAGTCTGTGTATTCATCAGTTCCAATTATTTTGGCTTCATAACTTGTATCATCATTATATAATTTAACAGAAATTCCTGTTGCTTCTTGAATAGCATAGTAGCTAGATGATTCAGAAGAAACAACGTGATTGTTTGTTACTATATAACCATCATCTGAAATTATTATTCCTGAACCAGTTGCTTCACCAGTTGAATTACCAAAGATTGAACTAATTTGATAAGTAACTTTGATACCAACTACTGATGGTAAAGCTTTTTCTGCCACAGCAATAGATGTATTTGAATAATCAGTTACATCAAGTTGATTATCTGTATTATCATAAGTGTTTGATGATGTATTTAGTGATATATGAGTTCCTGATAAAAGATTTTGTTTTATTGTTGGTACGCCAAAGCATACACCCATAACTAAACTTGCACCAAGTATACCAGATATAAATGGTATAAATACTGATTTACCAAAACCACCTGATGTATGTTTTACAGAGCTTTTTTTAAATGAGTTTTGAGAAGCAAACTCAAAGTTGTTTTCATTATCCATTTTATTACCTCCGATTGTTTTGTTATCTAAAATATATAATACATTAAAAAAATATTATATACAATAAATATATAAGAAAAAATTTTTTAAGTTTTCTTGAAATATTTTTCCCTTATAGATATAATAACGGTATATAATTAAAATAAACTTAAAATGGAATAAATGTATGTTTTTTTAATTAAAAATATGCAGTAGAAATGGAAGACATAATGAAAGAAAAAGAAATTGAAAGACTAAATAATTTAAAGGCAGAAGAATTAAAACTTTATGAAAGAAACATTGAATATATATGTGGTATTGATGAAGCTGGACGTGGGCCTCTAGCAGGACCTGTTGTTGTAGGAGCTGTAATTCTTCCACAAGATTCTTTTATAGAAGGTGTAAATGATTCAAAAAAGATCTCTGAAAAGAAAAGAGAAAAAATATATGATCAAATTATAGAAGAAGCAGTTGCATGGAGTGTTGGTATTGTTGATGAAAAAACAATAGATGAGATTAATATTTTAAATGCAACTAAATTAGGAGTAAAACTTGCTCTAGAAGGATTAAAACAAAAACCTGATGTAATAATGGTTGATGCATTAAATAATATGGACACATTAGGAATTCCTTATATATCTGTTGTTAAAGGAGATGCTAAAAATTATTCAATTGCAGCAGCTTCTATTATTGCAAAAGTAACAAGAGATAGAATGATGCAAGAATGGGATGAAGTTTATCCAGCTTATGGTTTTGCTAAACATAAAGGGTATGGTACAGCAGAACATATAAGAATTATAAAGGAAAATGGACCATGTAGCATTCACAGAAGATCGTTTATAAAAAACTTTGTTAAGTAAAATATAAAATTACAAAAGAGAGGTAATTATAATGGATATTAAAAGTATCATTCGTAAAAAAAGACAAAAGAAAGAACTTACAAAAGATGAAATCAAATACTTTATTGGAAAATTATTAAAAGGCGAAATTTCAGAAGCACAAGCATCAGCTGTAATGAGTTACATCTATATTAATGGTTTAACAGAAGAAGAAATATTAAACCTAAGTGTAACAATGGCTGAGTCTGGAGATGTTATCGATCTAAGTGATATTGCTCCAAATATAGTTGATAAACATTCAACAGGTGGTATTGGAGATAAAGCTACAATTTTATTAATGCCAATTTTAGCATCGCTTGATGTTCCAGTTGCTAAAATTTCTAGTAGAGGTTATGGTGTTTCTGGTGGTACAATTGATAAACTTGAATCAATTCCTGGATTTAAAACAGACTTAACTTCAGAAGAATTTAGAAATAATATAAAAAACGTTGGTGTATGTATAATGAACCAAGGTTTAAATTTAGCTCCTGCTGAAGGAAAAATGTATAAATTAAGAAATGAAGTTGCTTGTGAAAACAGTCTTCCTATTATAGCATCAAGCTTAATGAGCTTAAAGATTGCTACAGGAAGTAATAAAATAGTATTTGATATTACATCAGGAAAAGGTACTTATATTAGTGATAGAGAAGAAGCAAAAAGACTTGCAAGATTATTAGTTAGACTTGGAAAAAATCTTGATAAAGAAGTTGCTTGTGTTATTACAAACATGAATCAACCTTTAGGATATTCTATTGGTCATAATTTAGAGATGAAAGAAACAATTATGGCATTAAGAGGAATTATTTCTGAAGATTTAGGAAATGTTGTAGAAGCATTAGGAAGTGTTATGATTGCCTTAGCTACAGATTCTAAAGATTTAGATGCAAATGCAAAAATGATAAAAGAAGCTATTAGAACTGGAGCTGCATTTGAAAAATTTAAAGAAATGGTTGCAGCACAAGGTGGAGATACAACATATTTAGATGACCCAGAATTATTTAGAAGATCAAAATATATTATGCCTGTTTTAGCTACTGAATCAGGAACAATTGAATCAATTGATGCTGATATGGTTGGTAGTATTGCTGTGTATTTAGGTGCTGGTAGAATGAAAAAAGAAGGAGAAATCAATAGAACAGCTGGTATTACAATTAATAAGAAAATTGGTGATACAGTTACTGTTGGTGAAACTTTAGCTTACATTCATACAGATGAAGATGGAAAAGTTAATGGTACAACACAAAACTTACAACAAGCATTTAGTATTACAAATAAGAAAATTAACTTTAAATCAAGAGTACTTGAAATCGTAAAATAGGAAAGGAATATATTTAATGAATATTTTAGATATTATAGAAAAGAAAAAAGTTGCGAAAGAATTATCAAGTGAAGAAATAAATTATTTTATTGAAGCTTATACAAAAAATGAAATAACAGATTATCAAGCGGCAGCTTTGGTAATGGCAATTTGTATTAATGGTATGACACAAGATGAAATCTTAGCATTAACAATTGCTATGGCAAAATCAGGAGATGTTTTAGATTTAAGTGATATATCAAATAATATAGTTGATAAACACTCAACTGGTGGTGTTGGAGATAAGATTACTTTAATAGTAATGCCTATAATTGCAGCACTTGGAATTCCAGTTGCAAAAATGAGTGGTAGAGGTCTTGGAATAACAGGAGGAACAGCTGATAAATTAGAGTCTATTCCAGGATATAACATCAATATTTCAATTGATGAATTTAAAGAAAATATAAAAGATATAGGAATAAGTTTAATTTCTCAAACATTAAACTTAGCTCCAGCTGATAAAAAAATATATGCATTAAGAGATACAATAGCATGTACAAATAGTACACCACTAATTGCATCAAGTATTATGAGTAAGAAAATTGCTGCTGGTGCAAATGCAATTGTATTAGACGTTACATGTGGTAGCGGTGCATTTATGCCTAATAAAGAACAAGCTAAAAAATTAGCATCATTGATGTCTAAGATTGGTGTTTGGGCAAATAGAAAAACAGTATGTGTTATTACAAATATGGATGAACCTTTAGGATTTGCTGTTGGAAATACTTTAGAAGTAGCAGAAGCTGTAAATGCATTAAAAGGAAAAATGCCAGATGATGTTAAAGAAGTTGTAGTTGAACTTGCTGCACAAATGATGTATTTATCTGGAAAATATCCAAAACTTTCTGAAAATAGAGCAAAAGTAATGGAAGTTATTGAAAGCGGAAAAGCTTTTGAAAAATTTAAAGAATTAGTTGCAAGACAAGGTGGAGATGTAAGCTTTATAGAAGATCCATCTAAATTTGAAAAAGCTCCAATTATTACACCAGTAATCGCTGAAGAAGACGGTGTTGTTGAAAAATTAGATGCTGGAATGGTTGGAAAAGCTGGTCTTGGTCTTGGAATGGGAAGACAAAATAAAGATGATGAAATCGATCCAAGAGTTGGTATGATTTTCAATAAAAAAATTGGTGATGACGTTAAAAAAGGAGATGTTCTTGCTTACGTACATGCTAATACACCTGAAAGTGCTAACAATTGTGTAGAAGAAATCAAAAAAGCATATGTAATTGGATATAGAAGAATTTCTAAAAAGAATATTATAGAAATTATATAGTTAGTAAATAATAAACATAAGATAAATGAAAGGTGGTAAAGAACTAATGGCAAATGATGGAAAAGCTTTAAAAGAAAAACTATTTAAAGATAAAAAGAATGGATGGCAAAATCTTAGTGATGAAGAATTAAGAAATATATTTCAATATGCAGATGAATATATGTATTTCTTAAATAATTCAAAAACTGAAAAAGAAATAGTTCAAAGCTCAAAAGAAATATTAATAAAAAATGGATTTGTAGATATTTCAGAAAAAGAAAGATTAAATCCAGGAGATAAAGTATTTACTGTAAATAGAGGAAGATGTCTATATGCAGCTGTAATTGGTCAAGATGAATTAGAATCAGGATTAAAAGTAGTAGCAGCTCACGGAGATTCTCCAAGAATAGATTTAAAACAATCACCATTATATGAAGATAGTGAAATTGCTATGTTAAAAACACATTATTATGGTGGAATTAAAAAATATCAATGGACAAATATTCCATTAAGTATGCATGGTACTGTTGTTAAAACAGACGGTGAAAAAGTTAATATTTGTATTGGTGAAAAAGATGAAGATCCAGTTTTTACAATTTGTGATCTTTTACCACACTTAGCTGGAGATCAAATGGAAAGAAAATTAAGAGATGGTGTTCAAGGTGAAGAACTTAATGCCATGATCGGAAGTATTCCATATGATGCTGAAGATGTTTCAGAAAAAGTAAAATTAAATATATTAAAATTATTAAATGATCAATATGGAATCAAAGAAGTTGATTTCGCAAGTTCAGAAATAGAATTAGTACCAGCTTTTAAAGCTAGAAGTACAGGTTTAGATTATAGTATGATTGCTGCATATGGACAAGATGATAAAGTATGTTGCTATGCAGGATTAAGAGCATTATTAAATGTAGAACTTCCAAGAAAAACAGCTGTATGTGTTATTACAGATAAAGAAGAAGTTGGATTTAATGGTGTTACAGGTATGTTTACAAGAGTATTTGATACATTCGTAATGGAATTATTAGAAAAAACTGGTAATACAAAAATGAGTGCATTAGATAGAACATTCTCTAATACAAAAGCATTATCAGCAGACGTTGATGCAGCTTATAATCCAAATTTCCCTAATGCTTTCGAGAAAAACAATTCTGCATTCTTTGGAAGAGGAATGTCACTTGTAAAATATACAGGTGCTAGAGGAAAATCAGGTGCATCTGAAGCTCCAGCAGAATTTGTTGCTGAAGTAAGAAGAGTATTTGATCAAGTTGGAGCAAGATATCAATCTTGTGAACTTGGAAAAGTTGATAAAGGTGGCGGTGGAACAATCGCACTTACACTTGCTAATAGAGGAATGGATGTATTAGATGTTGGTGTTCCAGTTATGGGAATGCATTCACCATATGAAGTAACAAGTAAATTTGATGTTTATCAAGCTTATAAAGGTTATCAAGCATTCTTAAAATAGAAAAGTAAAAAGAGCATGAAAATGCTCTTTTTTTGTTGATAAAAGTCGCTAAATCCTTTACAAATTGCTGTAAAGATGGTATAATTACAATGTAGTTTATAAAAGGAGAGGATAATATGTTACATTTAATTCCAATACCAATTTTATTAATGGCACATTTAATTTATGTTGTTGCAGACAAATATAAATTAACTATCACTAAAAAAATATGTAGAATAGTAATGATTTTATCTACTATTGCATTTATATATACATTTGCATTATATAAAGGAATCGATTTAATTGCATTAGTAATTAATTTCTTTAAGTTTTAAAAAAGATGGACTAAATATGAAATGTTTTTCATTTTGTATTTAGTCTTTTTTTGTTAAAAAAACAAAAGATTTTTGCTTAAAAATGATGAAAAAATTTTTAAATATGATATAATCATTTTGGAAAATTATATCCTCTTGGAATTAGACTAAGAGTAGATTAATTTATAATAAAACTTTTAAAATTTTTTAGAAAGGAGATATGCTAGAATTGTAATAAATCTAGCATAGAAGGTAAACATGGAGAATACAAAATGTGAAGGATGCACTCGGAATTGATCCAAAAATGACTGAGATACTTAACAAGTATACAACAGCAAAAGACAATTTAATTCAAATATTAAATGAAGTACAAGATTATTATGGATATGTTCCAGAAAAAGCACAAGTTGCAATTTCAGAATATTTAGACATGCCAATGGCAGAAATTTATGGAGTTGTTACATTTTATTCAAGATTCACTTTAAAACCAAAAGGAAAATATAACATAGCTATATGTTTAGGAACAGCATGTTTTGTTAAAGGTTCAGAAAAATTATTGGATACAGCCAAAGAAGCCTTAAAAATTAAAGAAGGAGAAACTACAGAAGATGGTAAATTCTCATTAGAAGCAACAAGATGTATAGGTGCATGTGGTTTAGCTCCAGTATTTACTGTAAATGATGAAGTTTATGGAAAAGCAACTCCAGAACTTATGAAAAAAGTTATACAAGAATATATGAATAAGGAATAGGAGGAAAATGTTTTGAAGACTTTAGAAGAGATAAATAAAATAAGAGAAGAAAAAAGAAAAGAATTAGATTTAAGAGTTAACTTAAATGCAGGAACTCAAGAAAAACATATTTTAGTATGTAGAGGAACAGGATGTACATCTTCAAAATCTCCAAAAATAATAGAAAATTTTAGAAACATATTAAAAGAAAAAAATATAGAAAATGTAAGAGTAATTCAAACTGGATGTTTTGGTCTTTGTGCGAAAGGTCCAATAGTTATAATAAGACCAGAAGATACATTTTATGCAATGGTTACACCAGAAGATTGTGAAGAGATTATAAATACACATATAATAGGTGGACAAAAAGTAGAAAGATTATTGTGTAAAGATGTTGATGGAACATTAGTTGATAGATTAGATGAATTAAATTTCTATAAAAAGCAAAAAAGAATTGCTTTGCAAAATTGTGGTGTAATAGACCCTGAAGATATAGATGAATACATAGCTTTTGATGGTTATAAAGCATTAGAAAAAGTATTAACTTCAATGAGTCAAGAACAAGTAATCCAAGAAATATTAGATTCAGGATTACG
>JAEIGA010006821.1_pt1 | contig 17351 bp, 12 predicted proteins | sample 9270691 | NCBI WGS metagenome assembly JAEIGA01 (sample SAMN17057246, study PRJNA624740) | gut metagenome | biome: biome; isolation source: fecal sample | host: Bos grunniens | place: China: Xizang | collected 2019 | reverse complement strand
GCCGCATTTTGACAAGTCACTTATTCAAGGCAACACGCTGTTTTGATAATATTATCTTCTTTCTCACCTAACAACACTCTACAGCAGTTGCACAGTCGACTAACCGCTTACCATTCACCACAGAGCATATTATGATATAATACGTTCATTACACTTAAGATATAGGCGGGGAGAGTTAAATAATCATGAGACAAATGTCTCTTATAGAAGGAGTATCTCAGGCAGACGCGGCGGGAGAGCCTCTCGCCGCGAGGATGCGTCCACGTGATTTTTCAGAATTTGTCGGCCAAGAACATCTCGTCGGCGAGGGCAAACTTCTAAGGCAGATGATTGAAAACGACCGCATCCCGTCAATGATTCTATGGGGCCCGCCCGGTGTGGGGAAAACAACTCTGGCGAATGTGGTGGCTAATCTGACACGCGCTGAATTTGTCACATTCTCCGCGGTTACGAGCGGAATCCGCGAAATCAAAGAAATAATGTCACGTGCGGAGTCTGGCAGGCGCGTGGGTGTAAGAACAGTTCTTTTCATCGACGAAATACACCGGTTCAACAAAGCTCAGCAAGACGCCTTTTTGCCGTATGTCGAACAAGGCTCGATAATTCTCATCGGCGCTACGACCGAAAACCCTTCTTTTGAAGTCAACAGCGCCCTGCTGTCGAGGTGTAAAGTTTTTACACTTAAAGCAATTGAGGTTGATGATCTTGTCAAACTTATGCGCCGCGCAATTCAAGATAAGCGCGGTTTCGGCTCAATCAACATAAAAGTCGACGACTCGATTCTTGAAAAAATCGCAATTCACGCCAATGGCGATGCTAGACACTCTCTCGGAACGCTTGAAACGGCCGTGGCCAACGCCATGATCTCGACCGACGGTTCCGTCGAGATAACCGAGCAGACTCTCTCAGACCTTATCAGCCGCAAGGCTCTTATTTACGATAAAAGCGGAGAAGAGCACTATAACATCATCTCCGCACTTCATAAATCGATGCGCAACTCAGACCCTGATGCGGCCGTATATTGGCTGGCGAGAATGCTTGAAGGCGGAGAAGACCCCCTTTACATCGCGCGCCGATGCGTCAGGTTCGCAAGCGAAGACGTGGGACTTGCAGACCCCAACGCACTTCTTTTGGCGAATAATGTTTGGGACGCCTGCCACAACCTCGGTGTCCCGGAATGTAACGTCCACTTGACGCAAATCGTCGTTTATCTGGCGCTGGCGCCAAAATCAAACGCGATGGAAGTAGCTTACTTAAAGGCGGCGAAAGATGTCAATGACCGCCTCGCCGAGCCCGTTCCGCTTCACATAAGAAACGCGCCCACGAGATTAATGAAAGAACTCGATTACGGCAAGGGCTACAAGTATGCGCATGACTCGGATGAAAAAATCGCCCGCATGCCATGCCTACCTGATTCGCTTGTCGGCCGCAGATACTACGAGCCAACAGGACTCGGAGCGGAATCTAAAATGAAAGCCAGACTCAAAGCCGTTCGCGATTGGAGAGAAGGCCGCACGAACGAGCCGCCCTTCTCATCGCAGGCATATACCAACGTCACTAACGGCGCAAAGTAAAGAGCTTATTTGACCTTAAATATTGACGATCTTTTGTCTGAAGTGCCCTTCTTAAGAGAAAACTTCACGTTATCAAGCACCACCGCGTCAGCCTTATCGATGAAAAGCCCGTAGGCGGGAAGATGATATGAGTCAAACAGTGTGGGCTGAGGATAAGCATCAGCGCGTTCTTCACCCGGCCATGAGTATGGCTTATCATTTACTCCCTCACCCGGTATTTCAATGTCGATATTCTTTAAAAGAATATTAAAGGGCCTACATTTATTAACGCCCGTAATAGTTGATGTCATACGGCCGTCGGCACGTCCGCGTATATTGGAAATGACAACGTTGCGGATTGTAAAATGCTTACCCTGAGGAGCGATGCTGCGTCTGTCCCTGTCTCCGCCTCTGATAAAGATAGGGCACTGAAAGCCGGAAATCTCAATATCATCCGCGACGATATTCTCTACAAGTCCGCCATCGACACATTCGACATTGATAGCCCCGAAACCTGGCCCGCACAGATACCACGGAGCTCCGGGGACAGGCTTCCAGTTTAAAAGATCTTTGGGCATGGGCGCGAGATCTCGATAAACGCGGCCGGCTGGCTCGGCGCGGCAATGCACGAATGAAATATTGCGCATAACGCCATGAGAGGCGGTGCCCAACTTGAAAGCGTTGCAGTGCGACCTTGCGATACAGTTGCGCACCACGATGTTTTCAACCTTGTAATCGGGGTTGTTCGACTTGATGCAATATGAATCATCGCTCGTATCGACAACGCAATCCTCGATTAAAACGTTCTTGCCTTCTATGTCAATGCCGTCGGTGCAGTGTCCTGCATGATTGTTGATCTTCAAACGGCGAATGATCACATTCTCGGTATATATGAGATTAATTCCCCACGCGGCGGAATCGCGCAGCGAAAAATCTTCGAGCTTCACGTCTTTACAGTTATAGAAGCAAAGCCCCATGGGCTTTTGGCGGCTGCACTTGTCATAATCAAAAGCCCATGCGTTTCCAAATATCTCGCCTTCTCCTCTGACGGCGACATTGGTAACGCCGATAGCCGTAATGACCGCGCATGGCGCACCCTCCAACCTGCCTGGATTGATGGGCGCCTTGAAGAGATCAAGATTTCCGGAGGCGCTCAGGCGAGCACCTTTAGACAGATAAATCTCCACGTTCGACTTCAGCATAAGAAGGCCCGTGACATGTTCGCCCGCAGGAATCACTACACGCCCACCGCCGCGCCGGGAGGTCTCATCTATCGATTTTTGTATATCCTCAGTCGACAAACCGTAGGCGCTCGACATAAATGAAACCCCTATAGCAGCATAAAAAACCTTCATCATCGCGTTGCTCATATCTATATTCTCCTTTTATTTTTCTACCGTATATTCACCTGCGTAATATTCCTTGGCGACTTTCTCGCCCGGCAATGTAACGAGAGCCACCGACCCTTCAGGAACCGTAAAGCTCCAAATCCACTTGTCACCTTCATAACGCCAAGCGCTCTTGATAAGGCCTGCGGCAGATTTGTATTCGGCTTTTATCCAGCCCAATCTGCGATCTGGTTTAGGCGCCATGACTATTTTCTTGAAGCCCGGAGCCGACGAGTCCGCCCCGATGCCAGCCGCTTCGCGATAGAGCCACGCCAACACCGCGCCGTACGCATAGTGATTGAAACTGTTCATCCCTACCGGCCCGAAGCCGTCTTTTTTGGTGTAACTGTTCCATCTCTCCCAAACGGTCGTAGCCCCCTGATCGACGGAATAAAGCCAACTTGGATTTTTATGCTGCAGCAAAAGCGTGTAGGCTACATCGACGGCTCCGCACATGGTAAGCGCATCCATAATAAAACTTGTCCCCAAGAAACCTGTCTGCAAACAATCGCCGTGTTCACGGATGGACTTTAACAGAAGCTGCTTGCTGCCTTCGCGCGCCGCGCCTTCGGTAATGCCGAGCTTAAGCGCAAAAACGTTTGCGGTCTGCAGATGACGCATCGCTTTTAGGAGCTGACCGTCGCTTTCCAAAAATCTTTCGCGGATATACTTAAGTGCTCTCTCGGCGCTGGCCTCAAACCACTTCGCTTCATCCTTCTTCCCTAAAGCTTCTGCCATTTCAACCATTAAACGCGCGTCATAAAGCCAATACGCGCCCGCCAGATAACGCCGGTAGTTCATGGCATCAGGATGTTTAGACCACTGATGCCATCCGCCAAATGCGTTTCCGCAGGTCTCAAAAGTTTCGTATGAAAGCCAGTCGGCATAAATATAGCCTATTTTACCTTCAAAATCGTATTTCGTCTCATCGAGCTTTTTAACGAACTTCACCATCGACTCCCAGTTGTCACGAATAATCTGAATGTCGCCGAACTGTCTCCACACGGTCCAAGGAACAATCACACCGGCATCCGCCCAACCAAACAAGAATTTGTGGTTTCCGTATTGGGCAAACGGCGCAACAGACGGATACCCGCCGTCTTTACCTTGACTGTCGCGCAAATCGCGCATATACTTGGCGAGGAAGCTGCGCGTATCGGCATTGAACGAACCCGCCTCGCAAAAAACCTGCGTGTCGGCCGTCCATCCGAGACGCTCATTGCGCTGAGGGCAGTCAGTGGGTACGCTCAGATAATTTGAAAGCTGCCCCCAGTAGACATTGGCGATAAAACGGTTAAGATCCTTATCCCCCGTCTCAATACTGCCGATCTCCATACCCCTGCTGACCGACGTCACGGGGATTGACGTAATTCGATAAATCTCCACATCGTCACTCGCCGTGAGTGAGATGTAGCGATAACCGAAGAAAGTAAAGCGCGGCATATAAACTTCAGTGTCTTTGCCGGAGAACGTGTATCGAACGAACATTCCGACCTCGGGAGAGCGCAAGTTCGCGCGATAAACCGAGCCCTTGGGTCCGTCAGAGCCGCGCTTGCCTTTGTCCGCATCATTAAGCATTTCACCGGGAAGCGCCGTAAGAACCGTTCCGCGACGAGCTGAAAACACAAACTCAGGAACGGCCGCGCAGTTCTGATCGAAATCGACAACTATCGTCTCACCCTTCTTAAGCGAATATGGGCCGCGCACCATCGCAAGATCCCTGCGCAATAAAATTTCGCCGCCATTTGATGGAAGAATCACTCCCTTGAATTCTTCATTTCTCTCAGGAAGTAAATTTAAGCCGCCGCCTAAGACAGGGTTCTTCTTGCGGGCATCGTAAGTTTCTCCGTCAAAGATGGAGGCTTGTATGACGCTGCCTGCCACCCCACAACGCCAGGACTCGGTGTCTGTGCCGATCGTCTCAGAGCGACCGTCCTTATAGACGAGTTTAAGAGTTCCAATGAAAGCGCTCTTTTTGCCGGCAAAGCCGTCCCATCCGTTAGGAGTTACGATCTTGTCACGCCACCATCCCGCCGACACTTCGCCTGCAAGAATATTCTCTGCGCCCTTGGATTTGTTCAGAAGATCTGTCACATCATAAGAGAAAGAATATTTCGTCTTCTCAAAATGCGTAAAACCCGGCTTTAAAAAATCATCTCCGACGCGCTGTCCGTTAACATACACTTCAAAGACGCCAAGCCCACAGACCGTCCACTTGGCAGAGGATATTTCTTCTGAATTTGTGAAAGAACGCGCAAACCAGCTTGTTCCCTCGGCCGCACGAGATTTGCCAGTCACCTTCCCCTTGAAGACGGGAGCGTTCGGAACCGATATCCAAACTCCGTCAGCCGCAAAGCCACCTGCAGCGCCTGCAACTGCGGCAAGGCCTATCAAACATCTAATCATCTTTTTCATATCATCATCCTTTTATTATGCAAAACTGTATTCGGCAAAAACCTTGTCGTTTCGGACATCATGAATGACTACAGAGAGTTTTCCGTCTTTTACCGACCCTTCAATCACCGTAGGAACACAAGCAGGATTCGTACTCGTAAGGCTGCACCCGCCGCCGACGATCTGCGCCCAAGAACGCCCTTCTGCTGGCGCGTAATACGAGACACGATGCTGATGAGCCGCTATCACAAGCTGTATCCCCGCCCGCTCAAACAAAGGCCCCCACAGCTTAGAGCACGTCCTCTGCCAAGATGCCCAATTATTCTTGTATCCTGGAGCCGTATCGTTTGGCGCCAAATCACCCGGATTTGCACTCGGATCAGGATCAAAAAGCGGGATATGGCAAAATACAACCTTGAACTTGGCTGTTTTAATAGCTGGCTCTTCAATCACCTGCGCAAGCCAGCGCGCCTGCTTTTCGCGATAAGCCTGCATCTGAAACAAGCCAGCGAAATACTTATTAGTGTCGAGTTTATCCTCACCGGTATCCATGCCAATAAGAGCTATATCACCGAGGCGCTGAGCAAAATTACGTCCAAGATCAAAATATTCCCCGCTTCGTTCGGACGGCTCTCTAAAGAGCAATAGCTCATTCATGGTGCGAGCGAAACGTCCGCGAAGATCGTGATTTCCGTTCACGAACATGAGCGGAGTTTCACTTGCATATTCAGGATGTTTCTTGTGAGTGCGAAGGAACATGTCGATGGCGTGTTCTTTAGTCTCAGTCACGTTGGTGGCATCTCCGTTCCAAATGATGGCAGCGGGCTTGATGGAGGCGATTTTGGAAAGCACCTTATCTAGCACATCTTTTCTGTCGTGCGTATCGTTCATGACACAGAAAGAACCTTTTGCCTCGCATCCGAGCGTCATGAAAGAGCGGATCTTAAGATCTTTCTCCGGCCCGAGATTCTTCATCGAGTAACCATTGGTGTAGACGATTCGGTCTGCCCCGATGCGATACCAATAGCGAGTGGCGCTCTTAAGACCGCGAAGCGTAATATGAGCCAATTTGTCGTCAAGAGTGATGAGCCCCGTAGCACCGGCGAAAACGCGCTTTGCTTTCGTCATGTCGGGCGACAGAGAATATTCAACCCAACCTATCGCGTCCGCATTCACGGCAAACGTAACTGTCACTGACGTTTCCGCGGCATTTTGAAGAACAGGAGCCGTAGAAATGAGCTTCTCCACCTGACGAACACCCGCTTTTTCATCTGGCTTAAGCTTCTTTTCCGAGGACTCTTTGTCGGATGCCGTCGCCGCAGCCGAGGCTGTTGCCGCAAAAGCCAAAAACGAGCTCTTTACAAACTCCCTGCGATTTACAGCGCCTTTCATTTCGGACGATTTATTCATGACTGTTACCTCCCGTTTTCTTTTCTGTCTAAATTCAATCTGTAACCTTCGCATTTGACGGATTCTATCATACCGCCGGCGAACCCAAGCTTCTTCCGCAGATTTGAGATATGCACATATAACATTCCGTCCTCGCACGCGAACCCAACGCCGCGCAATCTTCTGATGAGCGCGTCCTGCGAAACGACGCTGCCCTTAGCGCCATGAAGAACATCAAGTATTCCGCACTCCGTGCGAGTTAAATGCGCTATCTCCGACCCTTCATTCATTACGGACAAACTCGTCAAATCCACAGTTAAAGACCCTATAGCGATGAGTCTTCCGCTCGATGTTACGGAAACCATGTCGTCATAGCGCTCTAACGCCCGTTTGACCCGGCAAACAAGAACTTCATCAGAAACGCTCTTTGATATATAATCGTCCGCGCCGTGCTCCATGCCCCTTAACTGATCTATATCGGCGTCTTTTGCCGTCAGAAAAATAACCGGCACGAGTTTATCCCTGCGCCTGATTTCCTCAAGCGCCGAATACCCATTGGCCTTGGGCATCATAACGTCAAGAAGAACTACATCCGGCCTTTTCTCTATAAACTTCGACACAGCCTCGCGCCCATCGCGCGCAAGACGAACCTTGAAACCCTCACCCGTGAACAGTGAGCGCAGCGACTCGCGCAATATGCGCTCATCATCGGCGATGATAATTTCAGGCATTACCCTTAGATAGAAGTTCGGCCTTAAGTGCCTTGAGCTCAGTCTTAAGCTTCATTATCATCTTCGGCGCCAGCGTGACCGAGGCAAGATCTTTCATCGACATCGCAGGTGAACCAATCACATATTTAAGCGATCCGTCAAGCGACTGCGGCACACCGGCCTGAGGGCCAACCTGAACGCCATCGGCGATTTTAATATGACCGGAAATACCGGCCTGCGCCCAAATAAGACAGCCGTAACCGATCTCAGTAGATCCGGCTATACCAGACTGGGCGATAAGACCTGAATATCCCTTCACCTTGACGTTATGGCCTATCTGCACCAAATTGTCGATCTTGGTCATGGGGCCGATGTAAGTGCGCCCTATACGAGCTCTGTCAATCGTAGTATTCGAGCCGATCTCAACACCATCGCCTATTTCGACAATGCCAAGCTGCGGTATTTTTTCGATATAGACAGTTCCGTCATCTCTGCGGCCATTCACAAAACCATACCCGTCTCCGCCGATTCTCACTCCGCAATGGAAAATGCAATCCTTTCCGACTATCGTGCCTTCGCGGAGAGTGACCTGAGGATAGATATGCGTGCCTGCACCGATTTTGCAGCCTTCGCCGATGAAAACCTGCGCCTCAATGACAGCACCAGGGCCAATTTCAGCGCCCTTCTCTATTATCGTGTACGCGCCGATGTGAACTGCGTCACCTATTTTTACCGTCTCGTCAATAATTGCCGTCGGATGGACTTTTGGCTCGCGCTTCGGTTCGGGCGGAGCGAACAACTTCGCCGCAGCCATGCAAGCGAGGTTCGGGTCTTTAACTCTGATTACACACGAGGGTAAGCTTTTATCCCAATCTTCCGGAAGAAGCACCGCCGAGGCCTTTGTGCTCTCCACGAGAGAGACGTGCTTCGAGTCTTTACAGAAACTCACATCGCCCTCGCGCGCCTCTTCGAGACCCGCGGCCGCAATAAGCTCTACATCTTCTCCTTCGAGACGGCCGCCCAACAATTCTGCGAGTTTACTTGCTTTCATCTTTCTTCTCTACCTTCTTGGGATCGATACCCATTTTTTTGAGAACCTGATCGGTCACGTCATAAGAGTCCTCGGCATATATCGCCGCGGCCACATCAAGGATAAGCGTATAGCCGTTCTCCTTGGCGAAGTCAGAAATGCGTTTTTTGAGATCTGCCGTAGTAGTCTTGAGAAGACGGGCCTCAAGATCCTGAATATCCTGCTGACTGCGCATCGCCTCGGACCTTAAGCGCTGCTGGCCGGCGAGAAAACGGTTCTGTATGTCGATCATATCCTTTTCAAGCTTCTGCTTGGCGTTCGAGGCGAGCATCGGATTGCGAAGCTGCTCGGAGAGTTTCTTGCCCTCTTCCTGGATTTTTTCGACATCGGCCTTGATGGCGTCAAGCTTCTTCTTGTAATCGCTCTCTGTCGTTGTAAGCAGAGACTTATTCGATTCGTAATTGGGATGGTTGCGCACAAGCTTAAGCATATCGACAGTGCCGAATTTCGTTACGGCGAAAAGCGATGATACCGTAAATACCGCTGCAAGCGAAACTAAAGTTTTCATTTTTTTACTCCTTGTTTTTTTAGAAATCATACCCGATGGTAAACGAGAACACTTCCTTTTCGGCGTGATCGGGCTCTTCAATCGGGGTTGCGAAGTCAAGTCTGATCGGGAACATTGGAATATCGAGCCTAAAGCCGACACCGACAGTCCACGCGAAATTGTCGCTGAAATCAAAATCAAATTCATCTACACCGACAGAACCCACATCTGAAAACACCGCCACGCGGAACATCTTCACGATAGGCACGGTATACTCAAAATTCATACACAAAAGTGTCTGACCGCCCCACGGCTCCCAGTTATCGCCCTTCTTGGTCTTTGCCATCGGCGAAACGTGACGGTATTCGATACCGCGTATTGATTTAGGCCCGCCGAGGAACATCTTGTTATAAATCGGCACTTCATCGGAAATACCGTCAATCGTCTCAGCCCTTATCCCCGCCATCAAAACGTGGTTATACCTCTGCCACACGTTGAAGTAACTGCGATGGTTGAAGCCTATCCTCCAGTATTCATTGTCTCCCGCCGGAGCAAGATCAAGATACAAGCGGGTGCGATGCCCCTTTGTGGGAATTCTGAAATTGTCGCGGCTATCCTTGGCCCAGAATAACTTCACGACAGGCTCAAACGCATCTCCGTACTCCCGCTCCTGCTGCCTGAACGAAACTTCTTTCCCCTCAAATTCATAAAGCCCGTCCTCAACATCGTCAAATTCGATGAATTCTCCCGAAAGCCCGACTCCGAATCGGCCGAAAGGCCCCCATGTAGGCCAGAACTTCACAGGATAAGAGATCGAAGCCTCGCCGCCGGAACGAATAAGATCGTACTGGTCGTACCATCTCATACGGCGATATCCGTCGACCGAAAGCTCAAGCATGCGATTGAAAAGATAAGGCTCCACAACGCCGACTTCCGCGCACTGGTAGCGCGGGCCCCAGGCGACGTAAGCGCGGCCTTTCTGACCGCCGCCACGGAACATTTTCGATGGCGCGAAAAGGTCGAAGTTATTTTGATTTACTTCAGCCGAAAGATACACCGAATCAACGGAGCTTGCGCCCACACCGACCATGAATGAACCGGTATTCTTCTCTTCCACTTCATACACCAGATTGCGATACTCGTGATCGGTCGAGGAAATGCCCTTGTCGGAAGGCTCAAGATAATATCTTACTCTTGAAAAATAATCAAGATTCTCAAGGCGTTTCTGACTGCGCTGAGCGCGATCTTCCAACATGCGATCGCCGGGGCCTAAGGCGATTTCGCGGCGGATGACCTTGTCTTTAGTATAATCGTTTCCCCTGACGATGACATTGTCGATAAGAACAGGAACTCCCTCAACGACCTCAAACACGAGGTCGATGACACCGTTTTCAGCAGCCGGAACGCGCTTTACGCTGACACGGGAATCGGCGAGCCCGCAATCGCCAGAGCCGACAACCGTGCGAATGCGCTCGGCCGCATCAGACAAAGTTTTCTCGCCCGCGTTTTCACCCTTAGCGGGCAAGGCGCTCTTGGCGATAACCGTCTCAAGCGGATAACGCGTAACTCCTGTCACCTTTATTTCACCGATCTTGTAGCAGACTCCCTCTTCTATGTTAAATACCAGATCAACCTTTTCGCCCTCTCCCAAAGCAACGCGTTCTGGCCCCGTCACAACGACATCAAGATACCCGTGATTGCGATAAACCTCGGCTATCTTGTCACAGCACTGCGAAAGCTGATCATCAGTAATAGGCCTGTCGCTGAACCAGCCGATCGGATTCCACCACGGCAGATCGCCTATAGCCTCACGCAATTGCGCCTCGTCTACAGAAGCGCGACCTTTGAAAACGTAATCGTTCAGCTTCTGGCGGAGGCCTTCTTCTATGACGAACTTCACCTCAGCACTATTACCCGACTTAATTTTCACTACGGGAGTAACTTTTACCGAATAGAAGTTCTTTTTAAGATACGCCAAACGCACTTTCGCCGCAGATGCGGCCAAATCAGCCTCGCCGTACAGATAGCCATCCTTAAGTTCGCTATCTTTGGCAATGCGCGATTCGCTGAAATACACGCAGCCCGTTACAACAAGCGGGGCTGCATAGCGTATTTTGCGCTTGACGAAATACGTCACCTCAACGCCGGAATCCATACGCTTGGCGTCGGCCGAAATCTCCTCAAATTCTCCCGAATTTTTAAGACTATTCACGTCTCGCGTAACCATGACTGGGTCATAAGCTGCGCCGACCTTCGTCTGGCATCGGCTGATTACAGAGCCTGTATCGCCGCCGAAACCGTCAAGCGTCTTGATCTTTACGTCAATTACCTGCGCGGCAAATGCGTTTATTGCTGAGAAGCATAAAAAAAGAATGATTTTTTTCATCGTTTTATTTTACCAAATTAAGGGCTTCTTTCATAGTGGCTCTATCGATCTCCGTCTCAAGCTTCATTTTGCCGATTCCGGCCGGCAAAACGATCTGCTCGCGGCCCAGAGAAAGCTTCCATGCGTCAAGACCGTGCAAAAGACCGTCGACCCTGGTCAGAAGATGCCCGGAATGCTGCAACCCCTCCAGCGCGCCGGACTCCTTGAGCATACCGGTGACGAGAAGAGCGTCTTTTTCTTTCATATACCCCTTTGCGACGGAATAAGCGGTGTCTATACATATTCCCATCCCGATGGCATAGCCGTGAGGAAGTTTATAACCGCTCATAGCCTCCAATCTGAACGCCGCCCACTGGGCAAAATCGACAGAACCTTTTTTAAGCCTCGAGAGCGCAACGCTTTTTATCACTTCGCTCATCGCCTCGACATTGCGCTCCCGCAGCTTATCCGTCAATTTAAGAAGCTTTTTCATCAAAGTGCCGTCCGATACCATGGCGAATCTGACAGCCTCGCCGATTCCGGCTCTCCAGACGCCGTCAAGAACGCTGTCGGCGAATTTAACATCGATAACAGCCGCCTCGGGGACGCTCGCCACTCTCATGGCGTCTTTGACGTTTACGCCGTTTACGGCGGCATAAGAGGCGAACGCTGCGTCCATCATCGCCGCCGGCGTCGTCGGAATGCGCACAAGCTTAACGCCTCCTCGCACCTGGGCCGCAGCATAGCCTGCCACATCAAGAAGCGCTCCGCCGCCGATGGCCACTATGCAATCATTGACCGAAAGCTTCGCCTCCAGCGCAGAGGTGACAATTCTCATCGCGCTTTGCAGATTATCGCTTTTGAGCTTCTCCCCTCCCGAAAGCACAACAGGCGATGAAGCAAGATCTATCGCTTTCTCCTGCACCCAGCGCCCGATCTTGACGCCAAGCGAAGGGGTGTGCCTGACGACGTTCTCGTCCGCCACAATGAGTACCCTCGGGGACTGCGGGCAGACCTTCATTAAAATATCGGTGAACGCCGATGACTGGCCGAATACATCTTCTATAAATTCAACGGGATAAGGATAAGAGTTCTTCTGCATGTTTTTTTACCACACTTGTCAATTTTTCCCCTCCGAGCATCCGGGCGATTTCACGAACACGCTCATCCCCTTCAACCGGATAAATCTTAGTTTTCGTTCTACCTCCGTCGACAGTCTTCTCCACTACGAGATGACGCCGACCGTAAACCGCACTCTGCGGCAAATGGGTTATGGCAATTACCTGCCTGTAATCTGCCACCGACTTCATTTTCTCTCCGACAGCCTTACCTGTCTCGCCGCCGACATTGGCGTCTATCTCATCAAAAACGAGAAGATCCGTATTGTCATGGACGGCGATCACATTCTTAAGCGCGAGCATGACGCGGGCCGTCTCTCCGGAGCTTGCGATATCGGCAAGAGGCCTTGCCTTTTCGCCTGGATTCGGCATGAAATGGTAAACCACTTTATCGCCGCCGCTTGCGGTCAGCTCCTGCGGTTCGAGCACAACGGAAAATTCCGCCTCTCTGAAAGAAAGATCTCTAAGCTCCCTAGTCACCGTCTGCGCCAACGCCCTAGCCGCCTTCAAGCGCTTAGCCGTTATGCGTGAGGCCGCTTCAACCGCGCTCTTGCGAACTGTCTTAAGCTCCATTTCCAGCTCGTTTATGCGCACATCGATATTCTCAAGCTCCTCAAGGCGACTCTTCTTTTGTTCCAATTTCGCCAGAATCTCAGAAACGCTTGAACCGTACTTGCGCTTCAACTTGTTTACAAGCGTAAGGCGCTTATCCAATTCTTCCAAATCTTCATTGGCGCAATCAAATTTCATGGCCTCGCCAGCGATATTGCGAGAAAGATCTTCTATGCCGGAAATGAACGATTCTACTTCCCTCTCCCATTCCTCGGCGGCGGGAACAAAGCGTGAAATCTGCTTGAAATGTGAAATTGTGGAAGCTAAACGCCCCAACGCGCCGTCATCCCCTCCAAGGCTCTCCGTTATGAAATTAGCGCTCTCTATGAAATCGCCCGCGTGCGCGGCAGCCGCATGACGCTCTTTCAACGTTTCATCATCCTCTCCGAGCCCCGCCGCCTCGATCTCCGCGATTTGGTATTTAAGCGTCTCAATTTCCTCGCCGACACCGCCTTCGCCGACAGCCTTAAGCTCCGCAAGTCGGCGCATCACCTCCCCCATCGCGTCATATACAAGGCGATATTCATTCAACTGCTTTTCGACCGAGGCGAACGAATCAAGCGTTTCACGCTGAAATTTCTCTTCGTAAATACGCTGATTTGACCGAGCCCCATGAATATCGACAAGTCTCGCCGCAAGGCGCCTTAATGTATTTAACGTCGCCGACGCATCGTTCACGCGAATCTTGCCGCCGCTTGCAGCGCTTACCGAACGGCGGACAACAAGAACGCCTTCTTCTGTTAGAGGTAGCCCCGCTTCTTCTAAAACGCCATCAACATATTCTCTTATATCGGTTTTATCAAGATAAAACTCCGCTTCGACCACAGCCTCATGAGCCCCGTCACGGACGATTGAACTGTCGGCTCTGTCGCCTGCCACCAAAGCCAACGCCCCCATAAGAACGGATTTGCCTGCGCCAGTCTCACCTGTAAGTACATTAAGAGCATTGGAAAACTCCGCTTCGGCCTTTTCCACTACTGCTAAATTTGTTACGGACAATCTTCTTAACATACGTTAAATCGGTTTTTCTGTGCGACATAAACAGCCGCTGATTGCAATCTTAACATGAACTCAAGCGAAAAACAAAAAACAAGAACGCTCCAAGACACATTTGTCCGCATATATTATCAAAAGATTTCGATGATGGCAATACGCCAGGGGGCTGCGATTTTATTTCGTGCGATTTTATTTCGTTGAAAAAAGATGAATTTTTTATATTTCCTGAAGGGCGCGCCGGCGGTCCCGACAGCTCGGTCAAACCGTTGTTTCGCCATCGCGACGCCTCTCGCGCTTAGACAACAAGCCGTCTTCAGCCTACCTTGCCTCGGCGGAGACCATTGGCTGCGTACGGGACGCCTCAACACCCGAATTTGCCGCTCATGTAATATTTTTGATAAAATATCAATGTCTTCTGATAGAGATACGAGCGTCTAAAACGTGAAGTTGATTCGTTAGAGGATGCTATAGTTTGAGAACTGATTGCTTTAAGTGCGGTGAAACCGCTAAAAAAGACATATGAAGATAGATCGAAGAAGTTTTGTCAAGGCGGGGTCGTCTTTTGTAGCCCTCGGCTCCGTCAGCGGAGGGTGTTTGTCGATTTCGGAATATTTCGCTCCCGATTACGCGAAACTTCAGAAGGAGAACGATCTTGTTCTGCGCGAGAACTATATTAAATATCTTAACGACGGCGACGCCCGTTCGTTCGACGCGCTTGAAAGGCTCGACAAGGCTTTTAAAAAGGTGTTGCGCGAGGTGCGCGAAACTGAAGTCGCGGACCCCGGTAGGCCGGCGGTATGGTATCTGTACAACATGGGCATCGTCGTAAAGAGCGCCGATAGGACGTTCGCGATCGATTTAGTTCATCCTCGGGCCGCGGAACTCGCTCCGTTTCTCGATTTCGCCCTCATCACCCATAATCACGGCGATCACTGGACAAAGCCTTTTTACAACGCCATGAATTCGGCCCGCAAGACGGTCGTTTCGAATTTTCTGGACAATTTCGGAGTCAAGGACTTGCTCCTCAAAGGCGGTTTTACCCGCGCTGAAAAAACCTTGACGTTCGGAGATGTCGTCGTGAAAACGCGGCGGTGCGACCATAACAAGTATCTCGTAAACTTTACGACGTTCTTTGAGATTCATATCGGCGGCTTTACGATCTGCCACACGGGCGACTGTTCCGACTTCGCGAAGCTGAAGCTTTCGCGGACGCCAGATCTCTGGGTTGTCCATCCGTATTGCGGGATGGATGTCGTGAAGGCGTCGAAGAGGGCTGTCCACCCTAAAAAGGTTCTGGTCGGCCACATTGAAGAATTGTCGCATCCTAAAAACATGTGGCGCTGGTCCTATAAAGACGGGCTTAAGGTAAAATCCAACCTCGAGGCCGCGGGGTTTGCGGCCGTATTCCCTCTGTGGGGCGATCGGATAATGTAAAACCGGAAGGAGTCTTGAAAAAAAAAATTAAGGTATTCAAAGTGATAATTTAGGTCAGACCTAAATTATCACCTGTTAGTTGAGTTAGAGTTTCTATTCACTTCAGAGTCTTCCGATTTTGGAAACAACTTATTTGAAACAACTTCTACTTTGACACACGGGCGAACTCGCCCGTGTACTCCTTCACTATTGCGATTAAGCAAATATATCAACAACGAAAAACGCGGGCGTGTTAGCCCGCGCACCTTAATAAAGTTGTTTTTACCAGTTGTCCAAGTTGTTTCCACTCTTAATTCTAACATTCCAACATTCAACCATTCTCCCACTCCAGAATCCGAGGGTCGGACCCCATTGGTGGGGTGAGAGTGGTGGGGTGAAATCATTTTACACCCCTCCGTTCTTTGGAAGTTATCAGAGTTTTTATAATCATCCATCATCATCACTATTAATTATAGTACTTTACCGCATAAAATAAAAGCGCGGCGCTCGCGCTTGGAATTATATTCACGCATTATCTATCTTCTCAATCAACTCATTCGCCCATAAAACAGCTTCATCTACTGTATTCAGAACCGGCAAAGAACCTTTCTGTTCTTCATATACACGATCCCATACATCCCCTTTTACTATTATGGGCGGCCATGCATGTACTTTTCGATACTTAAAAAGCTGACGACACAACTCGGCAACAATACTCAATTCCACGATATCATTTGCCATTATGAGTTGCAAATCTATCAAATCGTGAGCTCGTTTGCTATGTGGCGCGCTTACCCCATGCAATTTTTGTGCCACTTGATATTCGAGCCTCATTGCAGGAATAGGACGTGGCGATTCCATCGCAAGAAAATCAAATAAATCACTAAGTTCCCTCGGGGCATCAATTTCATCGTACCCATCAGCGTCACCTATCTCGTTATGTCCAATTTCCAATTGCACCGTATACCAAGGGCGACCTAAATACAGAAGTTTCACTTCGCAAGGCTGCATCACATAGTCAAACGGGATTCCTCTAGGTGTTGCTTGCCTTAATATCTTGATACTTCCCGTAAAACCATTCCATCCCTTCTCTAATTTGGGATTTAAATCATTTAGAAAATCTTCAAGACTTGTAGTCCAAGCAGTATCAAGATCAAGTGTAACACGGGTCATTTTCGCACCATAGCGAAACTTCAATCCACTTCCGCCTTTTACAACACCTTTCCCAAGCATCTGCGCAACTATGGCATTCGCCATCAAGTTACGAAGTTCATTAGCCTTAACAATGTTTCCTGCAAATCGTTGAATCGCCTTATCAAGATTAGGCCTGGAGTTTGGCACATTCTTCATCTGTTATCAATCCTTTCTCATTCGCCTTCAATGCTGCCTCGGCAATTCTATCACCTTCAATAGCACCTTCATTTTTTGCAGTAACCAATGCTTCAAAGATGGGTTGACAAGGTATCCCCTCGTACCCTTCGTATTCAATCGTCTGACATGAAGTCCTGTCCTTTATACGAAATCCACCTGGAAGGCGACGACGAACACGAGTATCAGTACCAATATAAATCACACCAGGATTAGTCGGCGCAAGGTTCAACATCCCAATAACTGATGCGCCTCTGAGATATGCATTATCTCCGACCATCGCCACGCCTATTCCATAAAAATCATTTACTCCTGGCGTATGATGTTTCACCTGATATACTCCATGGCAAAGTCGAGTCAACGCCCCTGCTCTTTCCATAGCGACTAAATTCTGCCGCGAAATGCCAAGTTCCTCCGCTTTTGCGGAGGTAATTACGCCAAAGTTATCTTCGGCAACTCCCCATATTT
>JAEIGA010006820.1_pt1 | contig 17351 bp, 11 predicted proteins | sample 9270691 | NCBI WGS metagenome assembly JAEIGA01 (sample SAMN17057246, study PRJNA624740) | gut metagenome | biome: biome; isolation source: fecal sample | host: Bos grunniens | place: China: Xizang | collected 2019 | reverse complement strand
CGCGGAAGTCGCGGCGGCGGGAGATCTCTGCTGCTGTGATCTCGGCAGATATTGCATTGGCTGCCTCCTCCACATTTGGTTCAAAGCGGTATGGGAGGCCGAACTCTGCCAGGATCGAGTGCATCTCGGTGTCATTCTCCCCTGGCACTCCGAGTACATCGATAATCTCTCCGATGGGGGCCATTGCCCTGCGGGGCCAATCCTTCACTATGGCTGCCACTTTGAGCCCTGATATCTTCTTCGGATCGCGTGGGGATTCGGGGGTGTCGGGGAACCATTGGTCCAGATCCTCAATGGGGATGCGTATGTCGTAAGGCATTACTCTGCTCTCCATGATAACCCATGCCTCGCTGCGGGTCACTTGCAAGATGCCGATATGGGGAAGTCTCGACCTCTCAATGATGAAAAGCACCTCACCTTCAATCCTTTTGGGTTTGCCGTCGGGACCAATCCCCTTTGCCTTGGTGGTAACCACTTTGACGGTGTCTCCATTGAGCGCTCCGCGCAATTTGGGTGCCGATACAAATATATCATTGTCCTGACCGGGGATCTCAATAAATGCGTAACCCTCTCTTGTCATACTTACTGTTCCTACTAACTCCTCCCTCTTGAAAGCGGGTTTCTTTACCTTCGGTTGTCTTAACTTTCTTCTCTTCATATCTTGTATAATTTTTATAACTTTGCGTGATTTTTGCAGTTGACAGAAATCCGCAGATTATTGATAACAAATATAACTAAATAATATGGAAAATAAGAAAGTACTTTTAATGATTCTCGACGGTTGGGGAGAAGGCAAGAAAGACAGCACCAATGCTATCTATACCCAGGGTTCTCCAGCTATCGATGCACTGAGAGCAAAATACCCTGTTTCACACCTGATGGCTTGTGGTGAGGATGTAGGTCTTCCTGAGGGCCAGATGGGTAACTCTGAGGTAGGTCACCTTAACTTGGGTGCAGGTAGAGTGGTATATCAGGATCTTGTGAAGATCAATATCGCTTGCCGTGAGCACAAACTTCTTGAGAACAAAGAGATCAAAGCAGCATACGAATATGTGAAGAGCACAGGTAAAAAGCTTCACTTCATCGGCCTCACTTCACATGGTGGTGTCCACAGTTCACTTGAGCATCTGTATGAGTTCCTCACTGTGGCAAAACAGGAGGGTCTTGACAAAGTGTTCGTACACTGTCTGATGGACGGTCGTGACTGTGACCCCAAATCGGGTAAAGACTTTATCGCAGAGCTTCAGGGCAAATGTGAGGAGAATGGTGCCAAGATCGCATCCATCATCGGCCGTTACTACACTATGGACCGTGACAAGAGATGGGAGAGGGTTAAAGAGGGTTATGACCTTATCGTAAAAGGTGTTGGTGAGCCATTTACCGACGCTGTGGCAGCCATGCAGAAATCATACGATGAGGGTATCACCGACGAGTTCGTTAAGCCTCATTGTGGTGTGGATGCAGCAGGCAATCCTGTCGCCCTTATCGAAGAGGGAGATGCAGTTATCTTCTACAACTTCCGTAACGACCGTGCCCGTGAGATCACAGCTGTCCTTACACAGCAGGATATGCCGGACTTCGGTATGAAGACTATTCCCCTTTACTACTGCTGTCTGACCCCTTATGATGACAAATTTACAGGTCTTCACATCCTTTTCGACAAGGAGAATGTTCAGAATACCCTTGGTGAGGTGGTGGCTGCAGCGGGTCGCCGTCAGCTCCGTATCGCTGAGACTGAGAAATATGCACACGTGACTTTCTTCTTCTCAGGTGGTCGTGAGGCTGAGTTCGAGAACGAGAAGAGAATCCTTATCAACTCTCCAAAAGTAGCTACCTATGACCTCAAACCAGAGATGTCTGCACCAGAGGTGGCAGATGCACTTGTGGCTGAATTGAAGAAGGGAGAGAACGATATGGTAATCCTTAACTTTGCAAACGGAGATATGGTGGGCCATACAGGTGTGTATGAGGCTATTTGTACAGCAGTTAAGACTATTGACGCTTGTGTGGATCAGGTAGTGACCGCAGCTCGTGAAGCTGGTTATACAGTCCTTATCACAGCCGACCACGGTAATGCAGACAATGCAGTAAACGAAGATGGTTCTCCAAATACAGCACACTCACTTAACCCCGTTCCATTTATCGTAGTGGATGAGGATATCAAAGAGGTTAAGGATGGCCGTCTTGCTGACGTGGCACCTACAGTGCTCAAACTTATGGGTATTGAGCAGCCAGCCGATATGACCGGCGAGGCATTGGTGTAATAATTTTTTAACTTTGCAGAAACACAAACACGTTATATATGCTTAACCTGAACGAAATCGGTCAACTTGTTGAGAAGACACTTTTTACCCTTGAACTTGAAAAGGAACCAAAGGAACTTTACGGCCCTATTGCCTATATCCTTTCTATCGGAGGCAAACGTATCAGACCCAAGATGTGTCTGGCTGCCCACTCACTCTTTTCAAGCAAGGTGGACAGGGATGTTCTCTATCCGGCTATTGCTTTGGATGTGTTCCACGCCTTTACACTCATCCACGACGATATCATGGACAAGGCCGATATGCGCAGGGGGCAGCTTACCATCCATAAGAAATGGAATGATAATATTGCTATCCTATCGGGAGATGTTATGTCAATCCAGGCTTATGAGTATCTGGCATATGCACCTAAGGAGGTCCTTCCAGCAGTAATGAAGGTCTTTACACAGACTGCCATCCAGGTGTGTGAGGGTCAGCAGTTCGATATGAATTTTGAGGATTGCCCTATCATTACCATGGATGAGTATCTGAAGATGATCGGTCTGAAGACAGCAGTCCTAATTGCTTGTTCGGCCAAGATCGGGGCACTCATCGGTGGCGCTTCGGAGGAGGAGGCACAGGCTCTCTACGATTTCGGGTATCAGCTTGGTATTGCCTTCCAGATTACAGATGACTACCTCGATGTATATGCGGACCCCAATGTGTTTGGAAAGAATATTGGTGGGGATATCACCAATAACAAGAAAAGCTGGCTTCTGGTTAAGACCATGAAGGATGCCCAAGGTGAGGACAAGGAGGAACTCAATGCTATCCTTGCCCTTTCAGAGGAGCAGGCTGAGGAGAAAATAGCCAGGATGAAGGCATTGTACAATAAACTTGACATTGCGGCAGCAGCTGAAAAGGAGATTGACAAGTACTACTCATCTGCCCTCGCTTCACTGGCCAAAGTGGAGATGGATGATGACAAGAGGAGCATGATGGAAGAGTTTGCGCACCAGATAGTTAAAAGACAGAAATAGATATGGGCAATAAAGGGAAGAGAATAGAGATAATGGCCCCTGCGGGCAATTTTGAATGTCTTATGGCAGCCATCCAGGGTGGTGCCAACTCTGTATATTTCGGAGTGGAAAATCTCAATATGAGATCCCACTCTGCCAACAATTTCTCATCAGACGACCTTCCTAAGATTGTGGAGATTTGTAAAGCTCACAAGGTGAGGACATATCTTACACTCAATATTGCTGTATTCAATGAGGATCTTGAGAAGGCTTACCGTACCCTTGATAAGGCAAAAGAGGCGGGCGTCACCGCAGTAATCGCATCAGATATGTCGGTAATCCTTTATGCCCGCTCTATCGATTTCGAAGTTCATATCTCTACACAGCTGAGCATATCAAACTCAGAGGCGCTCCGCTTCTATGCGCAGTTTGCAGATGTTATTGTACTGGCCCGTGAGCTCAATATGGAGCAAGTGAGGGAGATCAGTGACATCATAGAGAGAGATCAGATCAAAGGGCCTAACGGAGAGCTTGTCCAGATAGAGATGTTTTGCCATGGTGCTCTATGTATGGCCATCTCGGGCAAATGTTACCTCAGCCTTCACGAGTATGGCAGCTCTGCCAACAGGGGCTCATGCTTCCAGATTTGCCGCCGAGGTTATGAGGTGACCGATCTGGAGACAGGTGCACAGCTCCACGTGGACAACAAATACATCATGTCCCCCAAGGACCTTTGTACAGTGGAGTTTATCGACAAGATGATAAAAGCGGGAGTGTCTGTCCTTAAAATCGAGGGTCGTGCCCGTGCTGCAGAGTATGTGAAGACAGTTACATCTGCCTACAGAAGGGCAGTGGATGCTGTAGAGAGTGGAACATTTACCCCTGAGTTTGCTGCCGGACTGAAGGAGGAACTCGCTACTGTATTCAATCGCGGTTTCTGGGATGGCTACTATCAGGGAGCCCGTCTGGGTCAGTGGAGCGAAGTGTATGGAAGCAAGGCTACCCGTCAGAAGACCTATATAGGCAAGGTGACCAACTACTTCTCTAATATCGGTGTCTCTGAAATACTTGTTGAGGCTGCGCCAATATCGGTAGGGGATACCCTTATGGTTATCGGTGCCACAACAGGTGTGGTCGAGTTTGTCATTCCGGAGCTCAGAGTTGATCTGAAACCTGCAGACATCTGTACCCAGGGGACATATTGCTCTATCCCTATCGCCGACCGCATCCGTCGTGGCGATAAAGTCTATAAAATTACAGTAAAGGAATAGTTGATTATCAACACTTGCCGAATACCTCTTTTCTGGCCACGATGGTCAGATAGAGGGCTCTGGCGATAAGGTGTGCGAAGTAGGCATACCATAGAACTTGTATGCTGTCGGTCGATCCCCTAAAGATGAAGTATATCACATAGAATGCCACACAGGCCCATATCATCGAATTGCGGATAGGGATAGAGGCTGTGGCTCCGATATAGATGCCATCCCACATAAAGGCGGCACAGCTTATTATCGGCATCAGCACCAGCCAGAAGAGGAACGGTCTGGTCCCCTCTATCACAGCAGGCTCAGTGGTCATCAGACGGACCATCCATTCACCCCCGACAGCATATGCTATAGTGGATATCACTCCGATAGCGGCACTCCACAGGAATAGGTATTTCACAGACTTGAGCAGATTAGGCTTGTCCTTTGCCCCAATGTAGCGCCCTGTCAAGGCCTCCCCTGCATAGGCAAATCCATCTATGAAATAGGAAAAGAGCATCAGAAGTTTCATCATAATGGAGCTCACCGCCAGCTGCACATCGCCGTACCCGGCAGCCAGTGCGGTAAAGCCGGAATATATGCACATGAAGCATAGAGAGCGGACGAAAAGGTTTCCATTGAGTTTGAAAAATGCCTTCATATCCTCCAGATGGAGACTCTCTTTCAGATCAAAATAGTGGAACAGTTTTCTGTAGTATATGACAAACAGCGCTATAGCCAGAAACAATCCGGAGTATTGGGCAATCACTGTCCCCAGGGCTATGCCGGCAAAACCCAAGTCTGTGTATAGTCCCAACCATATGCTAACTACTACATTGACAACATTCACCACCACATCTATTGCCATGGGGCTCACGGTATTCTGCATCCCTATGAACCACCCCTTGAATACAAACAGGGATAGGGTAGCGGGTGCAGCCCAGACGCGGATGAAAAAGTATTGTTTGGATAGTGCAGCCACCTCGGGAGAGCAGTCAATGAATTCAAATGCAACAAGTATGAAAAGGTATTGTATTGCCAATATGAAAAGGGCTGAGCCCAATGAGACAGAGAGCCCTTGCGTCATATATTTGATCGAGTCCTTGAAGCACCTGCGACCATAGGATTGGGCAGTAAGCCCTCCGGTCCCTACACGGAGGAATCCGAAATTCCAGTAGAGGAGGTCAAAAAGCATTGTACCTACGGCAATGGCTCCTATTGCGGCAGCACTCCCCAGACGCCCTGCCACGGCAATATCCACCATTCCTACCAAAGGAACAGTGATGTTTGCGAAAATGCTGGGGATGGCAAGTTTGAGGATTCTTCTGTTCACGGGGCTATCTGTATTTGGTCTCTTCTTCGAGCATTCCGAGGTATGAGAGATACCTCTCCCCATCAATCTCCCCGTTGTCCACAGCCTCTTTCACTGCGCAATGGGGCTCGTGGGTGTGCGTGCATGGTTTGAATCGGCAATCGTCCATAATCCTGAGCATCTCAGGGAAATAGGTGGAGAGCTCATGCTCTTCGAAATCCACCAGTCCAAAGCCTCTGATACCTGGGGTGTCAATAACGAATCCACCCGATGCCAATGGGTACATTTCGTAGAAAGTAGTGGTGTGCTTTCCCTGTTTGTAGTGCTCTGATATCTCGGAAATTTTAGGTTCAAGTGACGGGTCCAGAGCTTTCATAAGTGAAGATTTTCCCACGCCGGATACTCCTGAGAAGAGGTTTACCCCACTGTTGCGGGCGCACTCTTCGCGTAGGCGGTCCACCCCTGCACCTGTAAGTGCAGATACCTCAAACACCTCATATCCTGCCCCTTCATAGACACTTTTGAAATAATCTACATACTCCCTATGGGTCTCGCCATAGATATCGATCTTGTTCAGAACAATCTTCACCGGGACCTTGTAAGCCTCGCAAGTGACCAGGAACCTGTCTATGAATGCCCTTTTGGTCTCGGGAAAAGCAAGGGTGGTAACCAGATAGGCGCAGTCTATGTTGGCAGCGATTATGTGTGACTGGCGGGAAAGGTTGGTCGATTTGCGGATGATATAATTTTTTCTCTCGAGTACTGAGGTGATAGTGGCAGTCCCGGCAAAATCGTCGTCAGCTTCATATTCCACCACATCCCCCACAGCCACAGGGTTTGTGCTGTTTGTATCCTTCAATCTCAGTTTTCCCCTTGCCACAGCGGGAAATGGCCTCCATTGGGGAAGCTCCGAAAGCAAATAATGGCTTCCGGTATGCTTTACTATAGTCGCTTTTCCTTTAATCATAACTGACTGCGAAGATAGTAAAAAGTATTAATGGGTAAGTGCTGAATAAGTGTTATCTTTGTTGTTCGTGTAATCAATCTCATGCTGTTATGAAAAATCTTCTCAGATCCCTCGTGTTTTGTTCACTGATTTTGTGTGCTGCAATATCTTGCAAGAAAAAGACTGTGGATATGCTCGAGGTCTCTCCCAATACAGAAATCAATTGTGGCCCAGAGGGTGATACATTGGTATTCTCAGTTACAAGTAATGGGGAGTGGACGGTGGACGTCCCCGACTGGAGTGTGGCTACGCCGCTTATTGGAGAAGGCAATGGGACATTTACAGTAATAGTCCAACCTAATCAGAACACAGAGGAGCGTAAAGGTGAAATCGGGGTAGAGTGCGGAACGGTATCTGTAGTCATAAGTATTACCCAGGGTAAAAAAGAGGAGGAAAAAGAGGAGGAGCTTCCCCCTTTGAACCCAAACTCCGATTATGTGGATTTGGGTATGGACAAGGTGGATGTTACGTTGGCGTACGATACCCTGTCAGGACGGGTAACCGTTACATATCCGGATGCCAATATCCCAAATCTGTATGAAGGTGCCGCTTTTGTACTCCCCGACGACTATAATTATGATATACGTGTGGTTGACAGCTATACCTCTTCCGGCAACACGCTGACAATGCAGACTTCATCAGGAAATATGTGCAATTTGTTCCGCAATGTCTCGTTTACCCTCTCGACGGCAGCTACAGCGGAGACAAAAAGTGCTGATGGTGGGCATGTATTTCCCCCTGTTTCATATGGATATATAGACAACAAGGGCGAATATCATGAATTGTATAATAAGGATGATTTAACCAAAAGTGAGTACAATGTCAAATTTCTCGACTATCATAAGAACTATGATGGGGAGGTCCTGTGGGAAGGAAAGTGGGGCGAGATAAGCTGGAAGAAGTGCTCTGACCGCTTCAGTCTGGATGCTGTGTTTGAGTTTGATTTTGGAGAGACAACCAAGGAAGAGAAGAAAATAGGAGATCTCAAATACTTTACCGGAGAGTTGAGAGGAGGTCTGGAGATTGATCGTCTGCTCCGCTATGAAGTGAACAAAGAGTATGAAAAAGAGAAAGATGAGATAATACAGGACAATATCATAGAGACCGGTGTTTTCAAATTTGCACCAGGGGGAGTTCCTGTTGTCATACTGGTCTATACCCATCTTGGACAATATACATACTTTTCTGCAGAAGGTAGTATAGAAGCAGAGGCAGGATACAATCTCAAAGGTGAAATGAAGGCTGGCCTGCAGTGGAAAAAAGGGGAGAAAACCACCCCAATAATATCTGTTACAAAAACGTTCAAGCCATACGAAGCTTTCTTCAATGCAAAAGCTTCAGCATCAGCCAAGATATCATATTATCCAAGGGTTGAGGTCGGGCTTTACAGTAAAAGTGGTTTCCAGTTTGACTTCAAGCCATACATTAAGGAGACTGTCAATGCTGGTGTCAGGGTTTCCAGTGAGGATAGTGACTATATAGGATGGCGTTCTGAAACATTTACAGGAATGGATATGGAGATTGCCTTAAAGGCTGATTTTGGATTTTGGGACAAGGAGTTGTGGAGTTCCGGCAAAATAAATACTATTGAAGATACCCCTATCTTTTATGCTCCTGAGCGCATATCCATATTGTCTCCTGAAAACAATACAGTTCTTCCCTCTATGGCGGACTCTGCCAAGATAGAACTTCTGGCAGAATCTTATAGTCCACTTACCGGGAAATATTACCCTTGTTCTTTCGCTTTTATAAATTTCAATGAGACAAACGGTATATTGAACGACAAGTTTGCCATAACTGACACAAAAGGTAAAGCCAGTACAATCTGGTATCCGTTTATGGCGAAAGAGACAAAGTCCGGATCCCAGTCTGATTCAACTTATGTGACAGAGAGACTGTTGAGTTCCATCGTGAATGGAGAAGGAAACAGAATAAGTCAGACCATGCTCACTTTAAGGTATAAAAAAGATACACTGGAGGCTCAGATGAGGGAGAAGCTTATACAATTCTACAAGGATACAGATGGGGACAACTGGACACAAAAAGAGAACTGGTGCTCAGATAGGCCACTCAGAGAATGGTATGGACTTGAATATGATAATGGGTACTATAAATTGAAATTGTCAAAAAATAATCTTTCTGGGGATGGAAAACTTGAAGACTGTGTTCTTCTGAAATATGTGGCACTATCAAATAACCAATTGACATCATTGGATCTATCCGGCTGCAGTTTTCTCGAGCAGTTATATTGTTCAAACAATAAACTGACTGTTCTTGATTTGACACAATGTACGTCACTTGGGACTTTGGAATGCTATACTAACCAGTTGACATCATTGAATGTGTCAGGACTTACCTCTCTGAAGAGCTTGAAATGTTCCTCAAACAAGTTGATCTCACTCGACTTGACGGCATGCACATCACTCACTACTCTTAGCACAGGCACCAATCAGCTGACTACCTTGAATCTGGATGGATGTGTATCTTTGGAGAGTTTATATTGCACTAAGAATCAACTTGCTGACTTGAATTTGACACAGTGTTCGTCTCTCCAGACTCTGGAGTGTGAACAGAACCAGTTGACATCATTGGATTTGTCAGGGTTAACGACACTACAGGAGTTGAACTGTTCATCAAACAAGTTGACATCTATAAATCTGACAGGGTGTTCGTCTCTTCAGACTATAGAGTGTGAACATAACCTTTTGACATCTTTGAATGTGTCAGGACTTACCTCTCTGAAGGGCTTGACATGTTCCTCAAACAAGTTGACAGTACTTGATGTGTCCGGTCTTCTAAATTTGACTGGTGTTGAGTGCCAAGATAACATTTTGGCATCTTTGAATGTGTCAGGATGCTCTGCCCTAAAATCTTTGAAGTGTCAGTCAAACAAGTTGATCTCACTCGACTTGACAGCTTGCGCATCACTCACTACTCTTCGTGCAGGTACCAATCAGCTGACTACCTTGAATCTGGATGGATGTGAATCTCTGAATAGTTTATATTGCGCTAATAATCAACTGGTCACTCTGGATTTGTCCGATTGTGTAAAGTTGGAGTCAATAACCTGCAACTCCAACCAATTGATATCATTGGATCTCTCAATGTGCCCAAACTTGAAGAAGGTAACATGCTACAGCAATAAATTGACAGCGTTGAATATATCTGGTTGCTACAAAATTACGACAATTGATTGCTGCTCTAATCAGATAGGGGCATTGAACACAGCCGGCCTTACCTCTCTGGCCATTCTAAAGTGTGAGAGTAATCTGCTTACATCGCTGGATATAAGTGCGACGAAGGAGACAATAAGGACCGTTAGGTGTTATGGAAATCAGATAACTTCTATAGATGCTTCAGGATGCGCAAAGCTTGAAGAGTTGTCCTGCTCCCAGAACCAGTTGACTTCCCTTAATGTTAAGGGGTGTGTAGCTCTTTATGAGTTGTCTTGCCATGATAATAAATTGACATCGCTGGATGCTTCTGACTGCGGTAAACTTCATGTCTTAAGGTGTCAGAAAAATGAGATTTCATCGTTGGTGCTCCCTGTAACCACTACATTGAAATATTTGTGGTGTCAGAAAAATAAGATTACAGCAGAGATTCCGGAGTGGTTTGACAACATCACAACCTTCGAATATGACAGAAGGTATACGAACTATCGTAAGGATTACAGTGAAGATGTGAACGGCAAACTGGTTTACAAAGACAATGGAGTAGGCTGGTGGTATCCAGGTGAGCCTGACAAAGGTTATCACAAAAGGGACTGAATGCTTTCTACATATCCCCTGTCTCCACTGAGGCGGGGGACTTTGTTCTGTTCCCCCCTTATAATGTGTCTGGTGACGTTATCCTCTTGCCTAAAATATAAAAATCGTCTGCCAAAAATTTTTTATAAAAATAAGGCGGTGGTTCAGGAGCTGTTCCCTAAAGGTTAGCACGTCTGCAATAGCTCCCGCGACAGAAAAACGCGAAAAGTTGACGCGGCAGGCTAATTGAGCACCTGGTGTAGCACATTTACGGACTTGATTTCGATCCGTTGACCGAGGTTCTGTTCGAGAAAGCGGATAAGGGCTCCGACAAATTCGTTTTTCCATTCCCTTCTGAGGGGGAGCTTCATCGCCTCGTCTGTTTTCAGTGTCAGGAATTGCCCCAGCACCTCCCTTTGCCAGGGCTCAAAGTTGGTGAAGGCCATAAGTGATGCAGAATCGGGCATAAAGCCGAGCATCGATATGTATTTGATGGTAAACCAGATATGAAAATTGCCGTAATCACTTTCCAGGGCGTTCAGGGCCAATATCGAACTCTCCAGAAAATCGTATAGCGCGGGGTCACTCTCCGAATCGCGGAGGGTCCGGTAGAGGAGTTCGCTTATGTATATGGCAATGGTGTTTTTCACCACGCTGCTCCTAAGGGAGTGGAGTGGGTATTTCGCCGAGTAGTCCCTCAGCTGTGCAATGGAGTACTCCGCCCCGGGGCGTATCTCTGTCTCGAGGATGCTCAGGGGGTGGAGCAGGGCTGTGGAGCTGGAACCTTTTTTCTTTCCCACACCTCTGATGATAAAACTCTTCCTCCCCTGTTCACGGGTAAATCCGTGCAGGATGATGGATGAGTCTCCGTATTTGGTGGTGTGGAGAAGAATCATCGGCTATCGCAATGAGTTGAGGTGCTCAGCGAGGAGTTTCATGGCCATGCCTCGGTGGGAGATGGAGTTCTTCTCTTCTGCAGAGAGCTCTGAGAAACATTTGTCATAGCCCTGAGGCTTGAAGATAGGGTCGTATCCGAAACCTCCGTTGCCCTTGGGCTCAAGGGTAATCTCACCCTCTACTATCCCGTCAAATGTGGTTACCTCTCCATCAATGATCAGTGCCACTACACACCTGAAGCGTGCTGTGCGTGGGGCAGGTGCACCTTCAAGCTCCTTCAGCACTTTCTCTATATTGTCCTGGAATGAGCATTTTTCGCCGGCATATCGTGCCGAATATACCCCTGGTGCACCGTTGAGGGCGTCGATTTCAAGCCCTGTGTCATCTGCAAAGCAGTTTGTGTGAAGTCTGTCCCAAATGTACATTGCCTTCTGAATCGCATTCCCCTTGAGGGTGTCAGCAGTCTCGGGGATATCTTCGGTGATGCCGCATTCGGCCGATGTTTTCAATGAAAAAGTGGGGCCCAAAATTTGCTGAGCCTCCTGAAGTTTGTGTTTGTTGCCTGTGGCGAAAATGATATTCATAACTGATACTCAAATGTTGCAACAAAGATATGAAAAGATTACTTTTGTGAGATATAATTCGGCAAGTATGACAAATCTAAAATATATGATAGTGGCCATCGCTATGATGGTCTTCCCTGTTTCGGAGGGTATTGCCCAATCCAAAAATTTCAAATCGGGAAAAAGTCTTGAGTCGCAGAGTTTGATTCTAAGGACACTCAATAATTACTATGTGGATACTGTGGATGTGGAGAAACTGGTGACAACCGGTATCAATTCGATGTTGAAGACTCTGGATCCATACACAGAATATATTCCGGAAGAGAACCAGACAGACATAGATATGCTCACTACAGGGAGTTATGGCGGTGTGGGTTCGATCATTAAAAAACTCCCAACAGGTGAGATTATGATCTCTGAGCCATATGAGAATACCCCTTCGACCAAAGTGGGTCTTAAGCCTGGAGACAAGATCCTGGAGATTGAGGGTGTCTCAACACAGGAATTATCTGTAAGTCAGGCAAGCGAGAGGATGAAAGGGGAGCCCGGATCGGAGCTTCATCTTAAGGTCAGGAAGGGGAGAAGCGGTGAGGTTGAGGATGTGGTTCTGGTGAGAGAGAGGATACATATCTGTGATGTGGTGTATTATGGAATGGTTCAGGACACAATAGGTTATATCCAGATAGGTGGTTTTACAATGCACGGAGCCAAGGATGTGAGAAAGGCACTTGAGTCACTCAAAAGCAATGGCAAGATGAAAAGACTCATCCTGGATCTCCGCGGCAATGGCGGTGGTCTGATGAGTGAGGCAATAGAGATAGTTTCACTTTTTGTACCCAAAGGGACCATGGTGGTTTCGCAGAGGGGTAAGGTAGCTTCGATGAACGAGGAGTTCCGTACCTCAAGTGAACCGGTGGATACCCAGACCCCTATAATGGTGATGGTAAATTCGAGTTCGGCATCATCTTCAGAGATCGTGGCCGGTGCACTTCAGGACCTTGACAGAGCGGTCATCGCCGGGACACGCACCTTTGGTAAGGGGCTTGTACAGAGCATAAGACCGGTCGGTTACAACAACTCCCTGAAGCTGACCATAGCCAAGTATTATACACCAAGCGGCAGATGTGTGCAGGCAATAGACTACTCGAACCGCAATGAAGACGGCAGTGTCGGTTATGTGGCTGACTCCCTCAAAAAAGAGTTCAAGACTGCGGCGGGACGCTCAGTGTATGATGGTGGCGGAATTACCCCTGATGTAAATGTGGAATCTGAGTATTATAGCAGACCTATGGTGGCCCTGATTTACAGCGATATCCTTAATGACTTTGCTATTGACTACTTCAATACGCATCAGACAATAGCCCCTGCCGGACAGTTCTCGCTGACAGACCAGGAGTTTGACCAATTCGTGCAATTTGCCTCTAAAAGGGAGTTTGACCACAGGTCAGAGTCTCAGATAGAGATGGAGAAGCTTGTGTCGGCAGCCAAAAAGGAGGCTCTGTATGAGAAGAACAAGGAGTTGATGGAGAAGCTTCTGGGTGATGTTACCCTCTCCAAGGAGGAGTTCCTGACACACCACAAGCAACACATACAGGAGGCTCTCGAACAGGAGATATGTACCAAGTTCTACTTCCAGAAGGGTGGAGCAGAGAATATCCTTCGTAACGACAGGCAGCTGGTAAAGGCCATCGGCCTCTGGAAGGATTCGATCCTGATCCCATAGAATAGAGAAAAATGAACTCCCGCGACACGATTTTAAAAAATTTTGTCGCGGGAGTATTGTTTCTGTCCAATCTCTATAGAGGTTAGCCTCTCTGACGCACTTTGCCGCTGCGGTATGCCTCAAGGAGTTTTTTGAGGTCTTCTACTTGGGCACGGAGACGTTTTCCGTTGTCAGTATCTTTCACAAGCATCCTGTTTGATACGAACTCCACTACTGATGTGGTGGAGATGATGTCTTTTCCGAGGAGGGCTGCACTCTCTGCAGACTCGAACGGGTGGTGTTGGACAAGTTTCAGACCGTGTGAGTTGAAGATGAGTGTGTAGCCAGCGATACCAGTCTCCTCCTGGTAAGCTTTGGAGAATCCTCCGTCGATAACCAGGAGTTTACCTTCAGCTTTGATAGGGGTTTCACCCTGAGTGGTCTTCACGGGGATGTGCCCATTGATTATATGTGTATATTGTCCTGTGACACCAAACTCTTCAAGTATCTTTTCGCAGATATCTTTTCTGTTTTTGAGGGTGGAGTAGACACCTTTGGTCTCTTTGTGGGTAGCTTTGTCGGCGATGAAGTAACGCTCAAAAGTGGCCATCTTGTCCTTATCAAACTGAGGTGAATATGGACCACACCACAAGAACCATATGAAATCTTCGCCAAATTTCTTCTTTACAGGGTCCTTTTCGTAGTATCCCTCCCTTACAAGTGAGTCTATCTTGTCGAAAAGTGCTTTTCCGGCATACTCTTCTCCCTGTATACGGACCTTCTTGAAGGTGCCGTCTTCGTTCATCAGCATAGATCCGTGGTAGAGGAGGTTCCCGTTGCGAACGAGGTAAAGGGATCCCTTTGAGTAGAGGCAGTTTATGTGCTTGCGCAGTTTCTCGTTCCCTTTGAAGCTTGTCACAAGTTTTTTTACCACATCCTGCTCCTCATCTGTGAGTTTGTATGGGGCTGTGGGGTCTATGGTTGGGAAGTTGGTATCCTTCAGAGGGTAATCAACACCGTTAAGCTCCACTGTACCCCTCTTGAAGTCTATCTTGTGGAGAAGATTGCGCCCTTTCATGTCGAACTCTTCCCGGGAGTCGATAATCTCTTTCTCGAGTTTGAACTGGATGATGGTGATCGCCTTGTGCATTTTGGCGATAATGGACTCCTCTTTTGGGGAGATCTCCGGGTTGTCCCCGACTTTGGGTTTGAAATATTTGCAGGGGTCGCTTCCGTATGCCTCCATTGCAAATGTGGCCAATGGAAGGAGATTGATTCCATACCCCTCTTCTATAGCCTCAAGATTTGCATAGCGGAGACTTATCCTGAGTGCATTGGCGATACAAGCGGCACTTCCTGCAGCTGCACCCATCCATACAAGGTCGTGGTTTCCCCACTGTATGTCACAGTTGTGATACTCACATATGGTGTCCATTATGAGATGGGCTGCAGGTCCTCTGTCGTAGATGTCACCTATTATGTGAAGTGAGTCGATAGTGAGTCGGTGAATCACCTTTGACACAGCGATTATAAATGGATCTGCACTCCCTGTCTCGATGATGGAGTCAAGGATGGCGCTGATATATTTCTGTTTGTCGGGCTGCGATGACGATTCGTGCAGCAACTCCTGAATGATGTATGAGTACTCTTCCGGGAGTGCTTTTCTTACCTTTGAGCGGGTATATTTTGATGAAACGGCTTCAAGTATCTTTACTATCTGAACCAGGGTGATGGTGTACCAATCATTAATGTTGTCACCTTCCCTCTCCTTTACCTGTTTGAGCTTGCTCTCTGGATAGTAAATGAGGGCACACAGCTCCCTCTTCTCCTGTTCGCGGATGGTGTGGCCGAATACCTCCTCCACCTTAATTTTGATCACACCAGAGGCATTTTTCAGTATGTGCTGGAAAGCGTCATACTCTCCGTGGAGATCGGTAAGGAAGTGCTCTGTCCCTTTGGGAAGGTTCAAGATAGCTTCCAGGTTAGTAATCTCTGTACTGGCCGACTGTATGGTCGGAAAAGATCTGGAGAGTAGCTCCAGGTACTTGATGTCGTCACTCATGTCGTTAGAATATTTCTGCCAGCATACATCTTGCAGAGCCACCTCCATTGGTCTCAATGGTCTCAAGCTGAGGCGAAAGCAGTCTGTATGTCTTGCTTAATTCACGGTTTTGTTCGGGTGTAAGGCTTTTGCGGGCTGTCGCGGACATTACAAGGAGTTTTTTTCCTTCGGTACTCCTGAGTTCAAGCATGTTGCCTGCAAACTGGTTCATCTGGCCAAATGAGATGTCAAGAATCTTCTTTCCGGTCTTCTCAAGTGATGCCACCACTCTCTCCCTCTCTGCAGTGTCAGCGATTGATTCGAGACACACGATGGCGTATGTGGTGCCGACAGCCATCATCACATTGGTGTGGTATATTTGCTGTCCATTCTGGTCCACTGCCTCAAATGAAACGGGGGTGTAGCCCATTTGTCCACAGAAATCCTCCAGCACTTTTTCATTGGTTCTGGGTGAGCGACAGGCATATACGATTTTGTTCTCCCTGTCCAGAATCATGCTCCCTGTCCCTTCGAGGAAAAGCCCTTCCTCTTCGTAGTGGGTAAGGTCAATGGTCCTGCTCACTTTGAAATTCTTCTTTATTATGTCGAGGAAGTGGGCTTTGCGTTCCTCCCTGCGGTTAGGTGCAGCCATAGGGTAGAGTACCAGTGTGCCGTCCTCGTGGGTGGTGAACCAGTTGTTCGGGAATATTGAATCGGGGGTCCGTGGCTCCAGTGAATCCTCCGCCAGGGCAATGTTTACCCCGTTGGCACGCAATAGGGTGGCGTAAGCCAAAAATTCCCTCAGTGCAGCCTCCTGCACCGCTTTTCCAAATCCGTCCTTACGCTGAAATGCGTTGCTTTGGGCGGTCTGCGGGTTGAATCCGAACCTCGCAGGTTTGACCATAAATACTGTAGAAGTAGTCTGCATATTATACAATCTCCTCAAATGCTTTTTTGATTATTGCAATGGCTTCTCTCAATTCAGCCTCGTTTATCACCAATGGTGGAGCAAATCTTATGATATGTTTGTGGGTTGGCTTTGCAATGAGACCCATCTCTGCCATTTTCAGGCATATATCCCATGCCTCTACACCATTTGTGGGTTCTGTTACCACAGCGTTGAGGAGACCTTTGCCCCTCACATATTTGAATAGTGGTGATTTGATCTTGGAGATCTCCTCGCGGAATATCTTGCCGAGACGCTCCGCATTTTCTGTAAGTTTTTCCTCTTTTACCACCTGGAGTGCCGCCATTGCCACTTTGGCTGCAAGTGGGAATCCTCCGAAGGTAGATCCGTGCTCACCAGGTTTGATGGTAAGCATTATCTCGTCATCTGCAAGTACTGCAGAAACAGGGAGAACACCCCCTGAGAGGGCTTTGCCGATTATCACCATATCGGGGCGGATCCCTTCGTGGTCGCTGCAAAGCATACGCCCAGTACGGGCAATACCTGTCTGCACCTCATCTGCCACGAACAGAACATTGTGCTTTTTGCATAGGTCATAACAGGTTTTGAGATATCCTTCATCCGGAACATATACGCCGGCTTCACCCTGGATGGGCTCGAGCATAAGGGCT
>JAEIGA010006819.1_pt1 | contig 17354 bp, 24 predicted proteins | sample 9270691 | NCBI WGS metagenome assembly JAEIGA01 (sample SAMN17057246, study PRJNA624740) | gut metagenome | biome: biome; isolation source: fecal sample | host: Bos grunniens | place: China: Xizang | collected 2019 | reverse complement strand
TGTCTGCGGAGTTAACTCTCTTAAACAGAACTGGAAGAAGGAGATTGCTAAATTTTCGACAGAGTCTGCTATCGTGTTAGGTGAACACATTACTAGAACTGGCTCTATTAGATATAAGTCCATGGATAAGCGTGCGGCCCAACTTAAAGATCCTATAGAAGAGTTCTTTGTTATTACTAACTTAGAGAGCTTACGTGATGATAGGATTATAGAAGCTTTCAAGAAGTCTAGTAACAAGTTTGGTATGATCGCTTTCGATGAAGCGCACAAAGCCGCAACTAAAACCTCACAACAGGGTACTAACTTACTTAAACTAGAAGCACCGTTTAAGATCGCCGCTACTGGTACTCTCATCACTAATAATCCACTTTCTGCATATGTCCCACTTTCATGGACAGACAATGATCAATCGATCCTGACAACTTATAAATCTCAGTACTGTAATTTCGGCGGTATAAAAGATTCGCAAGTTATAGGGTTTAAGAATCTAGAAGTTCTCCGTGAGGAGATCGAGAGTTGTTCTCTGCGCCGCACCCTTGATCAAGTACGTAGTGATATGCCGCCTAAGACTGTAACTCTAGAAGTTCTAGAACCTGATGATAACCAGAGGAAATTCTATGAGGCGATCAAGGAAGGCGTTAAAGAAGAAGCTGATAAGATTGAACTTAAAGCTACTAACTTACTTGCACTTACTACAAGGTTACGCCAAGCAACTGCATGTCCTGGTTTACTAACAACTCAGAAAGTAGAGTCGATCAAAGTTACTAGATGCCTAGAGTACATAGAAGAACTAACTTCTCAAGGAGAGAAAGTTGTAGTTCTGTCAGTCTTTAAAGAAACTATAAATGACCTTGCTACGAAATTAGGACAATTTCGTTTTAGTGTTAATACTGGTGATGTGTCTGATGCAGAGGTTGCTGCTAATGTAGAAAGATTTCAGTCTGATCCTAAGGAACAAGTCTTTATAGGAACTTGGGGAAAAGTCGGAACTGGCTGGACCCTTAACGCAGCATCTTATCTCATTTGTATAGACACTCCTTATACTGCAGCAATGTTTGATCAGGGTACTGATAGAATCTGGCGTGTCAATAATGATCGTCCCGCTTTTATCACTGTGCTTATATGTGGTGATACTATAGATGAGAGAGTTCAACAGATTATAGAAACTAAGAAAGAGTTAGGAGACTATTTAGTAGATGGAAAAGAATCCGACGGATCTATTAATAACAAACTCGTTGACGAACTCCGAGCAATTATCCGAGACCTCTAACGTTTCTATAAGATACAGTACTATAGAGTACCGTGGTCAGACTATCGAGTTTATTCTAAATCCAGATGGGCATCAAGTATTTGCAAAGTGGGAAGATAAGAAGATTGATTTAGGTCTAGACAATATTTATTATAAAGAAGATATGTGTCGATTTGTAGATAGAGAACTAGACCTGATCACAACCTTTCCGAAATCACCGGAGCTACAGGGAGCTCAGCTAGAATGGTTTAATAATAATGGTTATCGCGACATACGCTTAAAATATAAAGGACGTACACTTAAGATATTTTTAATTATAAATAATAATATAAATGAAACTTTCCTAATTTCGGAATCGGAAAAGCTTTTACGAAATTCTGGACTGTTGGAAGAATAAATTTTTTAAAACCTATTTACAAATTTACTAGTTTATGGTATAATATATTAAAATAATTTTTGGAGGTTACTATGACTGTTAATTTAAATTTTGCTCTTGAGGCTTGGATAAAACAGCTTTGGATTGAAGCGGAATCTGAAGAAGATGCTAAGCGTAAGCTTTTGGGTATGACCCTAGATGAGATTCTTAATGAAGCTACATGTGTAGTAGCTCACGATATGAAGTTTAACGACATAGAAACTTCGATCATTAGCTATGACTTGGAAGTTAAAGTTACCGACATTGAGTTTGATCTTGATTCTGAAAATATGGACGAGTCTGTAGTTGAATACTTAAAAGGAATTCTTCCCAAAGAAAGAACCTTCACACTCAACGGCGTAACTGATCATGATGATTTAAATGAATTAGTTGGTGATGAGCTTCTGGTCGAGACTGACCATGAAACTAAATCATTTAAAGTTGAAATCCTAAAAAAGAACTAAAATTTTTAATTGCTAAATTATGTAGCTAAAAATTTTATAGGAGCGTTAATAAAATGATTCAATATATTTATTTTGTAAAATGTCCTAATTGTGAGGCTGAGCCTTTCGATTTCTTTGACGAGGCTAAGACTCATGCTTTAGGATGCCTTAGCCAGAAACCTATTATAACTCAGACAGAGTTTGACCGAGATGACTATGGTGTTTGCGTTGATGCTCGTGACCTCGGAACTGTTTGGTCTTGGGAAGATGAAGCTAAGGTAACTGCAGATGAACCCACAGTATCTATATTTACTAAAGATGATCTCGTTAACTATGACCCCGATCATGATCCCGAGTTTGATGCTCTAGATAACTCTTTAGAAGTGGATTCAGACGATTTTCGTAAACCTGTTCCTGCGGACATGTCTGTTGAATCTCTTGTCGAAGAGATGGAAGAGAACGAGGACATAGTAGAGTGTAAATGGTGTGAAGACCTATTTGATAAGAGTGAATGTCGCTATGAAGTAGACCTTGGCTACCTTTGTTCTAGATGTCAAGCTGCTATCATGTCTAGAGGTGAGACTCTTACCTTTAGAGAAAATAACTATTGGGATTTTCTTGATGAAGAAGTTTCTACTGATGACTTAACTAATGATGATGTTGACCCTGTGATTAAAAATATTGTTGCAACTCATAAAATGTGTCGTATTGATTTTGAACAGCAGATAGACGAACGAAACAGACAAGCAGCAAAAACAGGTAGATGTCCGGTCTGTGGTGGAACTTTAACTGACATGGTTTGTGATCATTGTAATAATTCTTATAGACAAAATGGTAACCATGGAGGAAACTTACGACTAGTTGATGCTGCGTTGGTAAAATCAATAGAAAAACTTGACTCTAGTTTCAAAGGTTTATCTTTAGACCAGAAAGTTGAGTATATTTATAATGCCTACTTTGGTGATCCTAATGAAAAAGGTGCTGACACTGAAAATCGCGTAGATCAAGAAAACAATAGACGTAGAATTTTAGGAGATAGTACTCACGATACTAGTGCTGAAAGAGTTCGTGCTGTTAAGCAGCAGATTAAGCAAGATCTATTATTAATAGATAAACGTAAAACAGAACTTGATGATGCTTTGTCTAAAATTAAACCAGAAGAGTATCTTAACCATAAAGTAGTTGTTAAAGAATCAATGTTAGAGGAGCTTGAGGATGCAGATGTTTATCGCGAGCGTTTAACTTCTTGCCAGGAATGTGGTGGAACAACTACTTTTGACCCCGAAACCGGAATCTGTATTAATTGCGGTTTTAGCACTCTCTCTAGTTTAGAAGAGGATGTCGCTAATCCAGAGCTAGGCCTATCCGAGATGGTACGAGATTCTATCAATAGTCTTATTAACGGCTCCGAGGTTTTACCTAGTCTAGACCGATGTGCTTCTTTTGCTTTTGAGGTAGCTGAGGATATTAGACAGAAACATAACATAAGCTTTGATAAGGATTTTGAAGCCGGTAATAAATGGTACAAAGAAGTTATGTCTGAAGTATACAATCAGCTTAAGCAGATGCATAAGGATAATTATGAACCATCCAGTCGTGAGGCATTCTTTAAGAAAAAGTATGAATTAGATTATCCTGAAATAGAAGTAACCATGCAGAGCGCTAAGCGTGATGTAGATGATTGGGATGAATGGACCGAAACTGTTGAGTATACTTATGAAGTAGAAAACGGTGACGTGATCGAATACCTTGCTGAGATTATTCAGGAAGAAGATGTTACCGATATTGACGGTGGTCTTAAAGCTCTAGAAAGTCTTCCTGAAGAAGACTACTGGGCATATTTTATAATTAATTTTTATGACCTAACTGAAAAGTACGAGCAAGAGATCCTAGACTATTGGAAAGATAGTGCAGTTGAAGCTGCACAGCAAGAAGCTAGTGAAGGTCGCTTTGATGACTAAATAAAATTGAATAACTAATGCGTCTCAGGTTAGTAAATTCATTTTAATAAATTAATAGGGTAACTGATAGGACTGTTACCCTACAATTAAAAAACTAATAGGAGAGTTGATTAAAATGACAGTTAAATCTAAATGCGCAGAAGGCACATGCAAATGTGCTAATGTAAATTCAAATGATTACGGTTATTACTCAAGACTTTTAAAGAAGGACTTTGATACCGTAGAACAGCTTAAGAAAGCTGAGGCTGCATACTATGCAGCTCAGGAGCAGAAGCAGATTAAGGCCGCTGAAAAGAAATCCGATGCTGAGAAAGTTCAGGATGCTTTCAAAGCTTTAAACGCTGCTAGAAAAACTTTTAAAGAAGATAGCGTTTCCCTTGATGAACAGTATTGTGCTGGTGTTAAGCAGCTTAAGAAAAAGTACGAGGAATCTAGAAAAGCTATTTTAGCAAAGCTTGAAAAAAGTGAAACTGATTATGCAGCTGCACTCAAAGCTTTTACCGACAAGTATCCTGAAGGTTATCATCTTACTTTAAAAGATGGCGACTTCGAGACTACAATCGATAGTAAGTCTAGTTCATCTACATCATCAAGTGCGAGTGACAAACCTTTCACTTGTAACTTTAGCGATCTTTTTAATGTATTTTTTGGATTTTAATAAATAAAAAAATTAACTGAGACAATATTAAAATTTTAAATTTAATATCGTATATTAAAACATAGGGTTTAAGTAATACTTACATATTTTAAATAAATCCTCCTTTCAAAAAGCTCCGGTTATCCTCCCAACCGGAGCTTGATTTCTATATTTAAGGAATTTTAACTATGACCGATAATGAAATGATGTTACAACTAGTTGAACGTGCTAGAGCAAAAGACTATACTAAATTCCGTTACTTACGTAATTGGAAAGAGTATCGTTATATTCGACAGATCAAGAAAACTTTAGAACTTACGATCAGCGCTCTGCAAAAAGCTGGTGATAATACCCTGAAGTCTTATTGTCGTGAAGTGCGGCGCGGAACTTCTGAGATTACCAAACTAGTAGCGTTTAATGTTTTAAATAATACTCTAAAGTTTTATAAAGAAGAACTTGATATTGTTAATCACATGTTATATGAATACGAAGCATATTTACTTGAAGGTAACTTTGTATCCGCCTTTCTAGGAGCTGAGCGTACTGATGAAGAATTTTTGGATCATGGGGAGAATTAACCATGGAGCATTCTTTAGTTACTCTTTTTAACACATATACAGAATTAGATAAACCGCCTATTATTGAGTTATTAGATATTAATAACAAACCTGTCGGTGCTCTTTATCTCGATAAACTTAAATATAGAAACTTTACAATTTCAGATACAAACAACTCTGAAAAATATTATTTATATATTGATGGGGTTGGTTTATATTTCTCATTTTTCAAGAAAATAGGTCTCTAATTATTGTATTATATTAAGTGGAGATTTTTAATTTTATAAGGATAACGGATTAAAAATCTGTTATCCTTTTTATTTTTTTAGCCCCTTAGAAAAGGCTATTTTATAAGCTAAATTAAGTACACCGGGTTTGCGGTGTAAGGTTATAAATATAATAGAAAGGTGCGATATCATGCAAAGAGTTATTAAGCGTGATGGCCGTGAGGTCGAGTTTGATAAGACTAAAATTATCGAAGCACTATCATGTGCTAACAAAGAAATTATGAAATCGAAGCAGATTGGTCCGAGGAAAATTAACCAGATTGCTTCTATTATAGAAGAACGTTGTAAGGAATACAAGCGAGCTATTAAGGTCGAAGACATAAATGATATGGTTGAAGATGAATTAATCTCTCGAAATTACAACAATCTCGTCCGTGCTTTTATTCAGTATCGTTATAATAAAGAGCTTATTAGAAAGTCAAACACAACTGATGAATCGATTCTTAGCTTAATTAATTTAAGTAATGAGGAACTTAAACAGGAAAACTCAAATAAGAATCCCGTAATTACTTCAACACAACGTGATTACATGGCAGGTGAAGTAAGTAAAGATCTTACACGTAGACTGCTTCTAGACAGAGATGTAGTTCAGGCTCACGATACAGGAGTTCTTCATTTCCATGATACTGACTATTACGCTCAGCGTATTCATAACTGTGACTTGGTTGACTTAGAAGATATGCTTCAGAATGGTACTGTCGTATCTGGAACTCTTATTGAGAAACCGCATAGCTTTGCTACTGCTTGTAATATTGCAACTCAGATAGTTGCGCAGGTTGCTAGCAGCCAGTACGGAGGTCAGAGTATCACCCTCTCTCATCTTGCGCCTTTCGTAGACATTAGTCGACAGAAGATTAGAGCTGAGGTAGAAGAAGAACAACGCTTAGCATGTAATAAAACTTACAATATAAACTTAGTCGATTTCTCAGATTCGATGAAAGCCGCAATTGACGAAATTACAGAAAGACGAGTTAGATCAGAAGTAAAGCGTGGAGTGCAGACTATACAGTATCAGGTTAATACTTTAATGACTACAAATGGTCAAGCACCATTTATTACAGTGTTTGCTTATTTAGGTGAAGTTAAAGATGAGCACACTAGAAAAGACCTTGCCATGATCATTGAAGAAGTTCTACTCCAGAGAAGACAAGGTATTAAGAATGAAAAAGGTGTATGGGTTACTCCAGCATTCCCGAAACTTATCTATGTACTAGAGGAGTGCAATGCACGTAGAGGATCTGAATATTTTTACTTAACCGAGTTAGCCGCAAGGTGTACAGCTAAACGTTTAGTTCCGGATTACATTAGTGAGAAGATCATGAAGGAGCTTAAGGAAGGTGGTTGCTTCCCACCAATGGGTTGTCGTTCATGTCTTAGTCCTTGGTATGATGAAAACGGAAACCAGAAGTGGTATGGTCGCTTCAACAAAGGTGTTGTTACTGTAAACTTGGTAGATGTAGCATGCGGTGCAGACGGCGAGAACTATGCTAAGGATCTAGAGAGCTTCTGGAAAAACTTTGATGAAGTACTTGAACTTTGCCATAAAGCACTTCTCTGTCGTTATGAAAGACTTAAGGGCACCGTTAGTGATGTAGCACCAATTCTTTGGCAGCATGGCGCAATTGCTCGACTAAAGAAAGGTGAGACGATCGATAAGTTACTTACCGGCGGATACTCAACTATCAGCCTAGGCTATGCAGGATTATGGGAGTGTGTAGTAGAACTTATTGGTAAGGACCTTCTTACTGAGGAAGGCCAAGAACTTGGTTTCGAGATCATGAAACACATGAACAAGAAGTGTGACGAGTGGAATCAGGAACTTTACCTAGGGTTCGGGATTTATGGAACTCCTCTAGAGAGCACTACTTATAAGTTTGCTAAGTGTCTTCAGAAGAGATACGGAATTATCCCGGGAGTTACAGATAAGAGTTACATTACTAATAGTTATCACGTACATGTAGAGGCACCAATTGATCCTTTTGAGAAACTTAAAGTAGAAAGTAAGTTCCAGAGACTTTCATCAGGCGGCGCGATCAGCTACATAGAAAGTGCTAACTTAGAAAATAACATCGAAGCTATTCTTACTATCATTGAGCACATCTACGATAATATTATGTATGCCGAGATTAATACTAAATCTGACTATTGTCAGAAGTGTGGCTGGGATCATGAAATCCTTATTGATGAAGATGAGTCAGGCAAGTTAATCTGGAAATGTCCTAACTGCGGTAATACTGATCAGACTACTATGAATGTAGCTAGAAGAACTTGCGGATATATTGGTACTCAGTACTGGAACCAAGGAAGAACCCAAGAAATTAAAGATAGATACGTTCATTTAGATTGTCACGAGTGTGGGTGTTAAATGAGATACAATACTATTAAACAACTTGATATAGCTAATGGACCTGGTTGTAGGGTATCCCTGTTTGTGCAGGGATGTTCTTTCAACTGTCCCGGATGCTTTAATACTGTTGCTAAAGACTTTGACGGTGGTAAGGAGTTTATTGAGCAGACTGTGGATTTGATCATGGAGCTTTGTAAGTCAGAACATATTAGTGGACTAAGTATCCTTGGCGGCGAACCTATGCACCCTAGAAACTGTGATGAGGTTCTTAAACTTGTTAGAAAGTTTAAGGAGCAGTATCCAACTAAAACAGTTTGGCTCTGGACTGGCTACCGATATGAAGACATTGCTGAACTGCTGGATGACTCCGGAATTGATGTAGTAGTTGATGGCCAATTCGTAGAAGAGCTAAAAGATTTACGCTTACCCTACTGCGGCTCATCAAATCAGAGAGTGATAGATGTTCAGGCATCAATTAAAAATAAAAATATAATATTATATAATTAAAAATATAACGTTTATAGTTATAGACAAACTGCACGGTTTCGTTCGTAATTATAAACGTTATTTTTATTTATCTTAACTATTTACAAATTTGGTAATTTATAGTATAATATATATATACATTATATATATGCCTTGCCAGACAGCAAGGCATAAAAATATTTAAAAAATTTTTAAAAACCTATTTACAAATATGGAAAAATATGTTATAATATATTTGTAAGTTAAACTTAGGAGGATGTTAACTATGACAAACACAAATAATTATTCAGACGAAATGGTAAATGCTTTGGTAGAAGAACTTGAAGACTTTGCTGAATACGATAACGTTACATATGAAGTATGGGCTATCGGTTATGATGGTAATGACTGTGTAACCGACACTGAGATGCTACTCGGTAAGTTTGATGATCATGAAGCTGCTGTTAGCTATGCAAGTAAAATTGCTCTCGCAGACATAGTACATAAAGCTGCCGAAGAAAATACTAATAATATTCCGGCAGAGAACCTTGCTTACATAACTGTTGAAGTCGAAACTGTTGTTGACGATGAAGATGAAGGTACAATGAATATTGGTACTATCTACATAAATCATATTTGGCTTAGTGAGGAAGATGGTCCTGAAGAAGATGAATATGCAAATATTGCTGAACTCACCTCAAATGACTTCGAGCTTCTTGAAGACGGTTCTATTAAAATAAGCCGCGAACTTTTAAAAAACTTTAATAAGAATGATAATGTTCAGGTTATGTATGTTGATGAAGATAATCAGCCTATAATGACCTACAAGATTATTTCTAAAACAACTGATAATGATTTTATCTGCGAGTTTGTTTATTAAGGAGGAAGAACGTATGATTAAAGAAATTATTAAAGATGAAAATATTCTTAAACAAAAGAGCGAGCACTTTATCTTTGGTGAAGATGAATATCTCATCTCCGACCTTATCGACACCGCGAATGAGCATAGAGAAAATTGTGCAGGTCTTGCGAGCATTCAGTTAGGTGTTCCTAAAAGAATTGTTGTAGTAAAACAAGGCACTAAGTACATACCCTTTATTAATCCTATGATAATTCAGAAGAGCCCCAAAACTTATATAGCAACCGAAGGCTGTTTAAGTCTTGAAGGTACTAGACAGGTTCAGAGACATGCTTCAGTAAAAGTAGTTTGGCGAACAGCTAGCGGCCAAAGAAAAGTTCAGATGTTTAACGGTTTTATTGCAGAAGTGCTTCAGCATGAAATCGACCATTGTAACGGTATACTTATTTAAAAATAGAAAAAATTAAAAATTTTTACATTTTTTTCCAAAAAACTATTTACAAATCCTACCAAACATGTTATAATATACTTGTAAGTTAAACAAAGACGACTTACAAGTATATTTAAATAATGTCTGGGAGGACATAAAAATGAAAAATCAAATAGTAGAAAACAGTTTATTAGCAACACATATTTCAAACAACAAAGACTTTGAGTCTGCTTGCCTTACAGGTAATGCAAAACAGATTATGGCAATAGTAAATTCTGAAATGGAAAAAAATAATTTACATACACCTGGTTCTAAAAAATTACGTGATGACATTTACAGAATGACTCAGGGTAAATTAGTAATCGCTACATACATAGGTTCAAATATCTTGGCTTTCGTTTGGAATTCAAGACTTTCTGGCACAGGCTTAGCAGTTTGCTAAAAATAAATTTAGGAGGACATTAAGATGTTTTATAAAACAGGAATTGATATTACAAATGACAAACAGATGTTTGAATTTTTAGCAGGACATTATACTTATCCTACAATGAGCTATCATAACTATAGTTATTCTATTGCTAACAAAGTAAAATTACATAGCCTTGGTTTATCTGGTGACTGGTGTGTTGCTTATAACCTTCTTGAGAATGGTGAATATGAAACTCTTCATCTTATGATTAAAGATTGGGAAGCTGAGCATCCTGGTTATGAAGTTTATTTTAACGGCCGTAGCGGTGGTTACCTCGTTCTCAAGGAGCAAGGCTCTCATGGCAATGTTCTTCCTGATATTATTACAGAGAGCGAAAACTACGACGAGTACAAGAAGTTCTGCAGAGAAGACTATGGCTCAGTTAAAGCTAATCGTGGCGACCTGGTTTTCTATACTAACCTTGTTCGTGATTTTGATAGACTTTGCAATGAGCTTCGTGATTATTGTGACAGTCTTTCTAAACTTAAGTTTGAGATTGTTGAGATGGAAAGAGCTGTTGAACAGTTTAATAGCACTTACAAGAATGACCTTGAGATGCTCGGCTTTCAGCTTCTCGAATGTGATGAAGAAGGTGTAGTAGACCTTCATGAAATCCTTATGCTCCAGAGTTTAACCGAAGCTTTTATTCGTTTAGCTCACCGTGACCGTAATGGTTATTCTCTTGCTTTTATTGAGACTGTAAAAGTTAAATTAGTTGAAAGCTTGTAAAAAGTATTTACAAAATAAAAATAATATGATATAATAAACTTATGTAGTTTAAATTTGGGAGGATTTTACATATGTTACAAGATACTAAAAAAGACCTTACAACCCTTGCACGCAGACTTACTAAACCGTATGAGCAATACTCTATCGATGAGCTAGCTGATGCTTACTGTGCCGCAGTTGATACTAACAACTCGGTGCTTAAAGACATTTACATATCTGCCTTGATTCTTAGATTTTGGTACACTATCGATAAGATGTATGCTTCTAACACGGTAGCTCCGAGTTTAGAGAGAGAAGACTTCTTTGACTGGCTCTATGAAGGTATTGAATACGCTTGTAAGTACAGAGGCTGGCAAGACCCTAACAAGAAGTTAAATGCTCAACAGTGTATTAATCAGTGCATTAACACTATTAAACTTCAGAAGTATTATGACCTCAGACTTGATAAGCATAAAGCTGTTAATAACTCTTATAGTCTGGATGCTCCACTCTCTGGTGAGGGCGAAGAAGGTAAGAGTCTTGCCGATGTTCTTGTGTCTGACCTTGATATTGAAGACACAAGTGAATACGATGCAACACTCTTAATTCAAAGTTACATAAATAAAAACAAAATAGTTGAGGCAATCATTCTTGATAACATAGCATTCAATGATACACAAAAGCATTTCAAGAAAACAGTTAAAACTCAGAATTCTGAAGGCGAAGATATTAAGTACGTAGAGCATAGCAGTGAGTTCTGGTCCTATCGCTTGGTTCAACTTGTAAGTAAGCTACCTGCTTCTTATAAAGGTTACTTTATGTCTAAGTATAGTATTTCAGAAGAGAAGCTCAATGCTGTTCTTGAAACAATTGATAGAGCTAACAATCAGAAAATCTATCGTTACCTTGATAAAACACTTAAAGACCTTAGAGCAAATTTTGCATATTAAAAATGATGGGAAGCTAAAATGCTAGCTTCCCTTTATTGTATATTATAATAGTATAATAGTCGGAGGCTTATGCATGTATTTGGATTTATTTGATGAACTTAGATTAAATAAAAGATTAGTTAAGATCGCTGGATTTGAGGTTGCGGCCTACTGGGCAGAACTTCAGAGTATCCTTAAACAAGTAGTTAAGAAGCAGACCATGGATGAACAAGGATTCTTCATCTTAGATCGCGACTTCCTAGAGCGTGAAACCACTCTCACTCTTAAGAAGCAACTTAAGTGTGATGATAAGCTTATGGAGCTTGGAGTAATGCTTAAGGATCAGACTAATCCCAACAGGATTGCTATTGCAGTAAACGGAATGGTTGCGGTGATCACGGACGAGGATACTACTAAACTTAAGAAGTCGACTGCGATAAAGAAAGATGAGAAAGCTGCTAAAATCGCTGGCATCAAGGCTACTATGAAGAAAGCAATTCTAGAAACTGACCCTGAAGTACGCGCGGCTTATGAACGTTGGGTAGACGGTATGATCGATGCAGCAAACTGCAGATTCACTAAAGCAGTAGTTCAGCTATTCGAGAAGACAGTTACTGAGTATACTACTGACAAAGCAACTCGTCTTAAGATTATTGAGATCGCAACTGTGAGTTCTTACCGAGATGCAACTTGGGCAATCAACAAACTAGGAAGTTCTGATTTTAGAAATATGTTTAATTCTGCTACCGCTCTAAAACCGGTAACCCAGAAGGTTGGTACGGGTGTTGCAGAGGATGTTGTATTTTAATAAAGGAGTTTTATTTATGCGGGTATCTGATTCTAATAAATGTGTAGCTTATTATTTTAAACAAAAGCGTCACTGTATTGTAGGACCTATCGAAGCGCAGGATCATCGATATGACTTCGACTATATAAAAAGATATGTTTTATATTTAGTTGATAAAGCAAAGGAGACTAAAACACAAAAACGTATTAGAGATGAAATTCTAAATAGCTCGTCTTTTAGCGAGCTTATTCGTATAGTTGATCGCGTAATTGAAAATGACGATAAGACTAAGTTTATACATTATCCTAATTAAACCTTGTGCGTTTTGTCGGTGTACAAATATGGTAATATATGGTATAATATGTTTGTAAGTTAAACAAGTGACTTGCAAACATATTATAATTATTCGGAGGATTACATATGTGTGAAAAATGTGGAAAACAGATTTTTGATGTTTTTATAAACGTCTATAGTGAAACCTTGTGTGAAGATTGTTGGGATGATTATCTCATGACAGACCGAGGTAAGGTTGAATACTTTATTGGTATTGTTAAAGGAGATCTTCCAATAACAGACTACGATGCAGACTTTTTAGGTCATGTATCTGCTTGCTGGAAAGAGTATAAAAATCAGCTTAATCATTCTTCAAGTGATATGGCTTACTATGAAGAAAGAGCTAAAAAACTTGGTTTATTATAAGGAGGAAATAATATGTCAACACATTGTGGAATTGCTGTTAAAACAGATAGAGGATATCGAACTATCTATTGTCATAATGATGGTTATCCAGGTTATATGTATCCAGTGCTTACTGAGAGCTATAACTCTGAAGCTTTGGCTAGCTTGCTCATAAGCGGTGGTAATGCTTCTTTTATTGCAAAGAAGTTTAGTCCTACCACCACAACTCACAGCTTTGATCGTCCTGAAAAAGATGTTTGTATATTTTATTATCGTGACCGAGGTGAAAGCTGGGGTGATTGCTCACCAGAGTATTATACTAAAGAACAACTTTTTACTGTTTTTTGGAATGCCTATGTCTGGGAAGACGGTTGTTGGACTGCTTATGAAAACGGAAAGAAGGTAATTGTCAATGCCTAAAGTTTATGATTGTCCTTGTAATACATGTGCACGTATCAGTAGTTGCTGTTACTATCATGGAACTATAAAGCCGATAGCAGACGCTGTTGATGCTCATCCAAAGTCTCTCACAGATCCTTTTATGCGTTCGGTAGTTAATACTTTAGATAACTTTTGGTGTGACCATTATTTTAAATATGTTAAGAGGGAAGATTTAGAATGAAAACACTTGAACAGTTTAAAAGATTTTATAATGAAATTACTCAGAACAATTCACGTAAATATAAGCAGGAGATTCTGCGTAAATATAAGGATGATGAAGTAGTTAAGAGATATCTTCAGATTGCATTTAATCCTTATGTTGTCTATGGTATCTCTACTAAGAAGCTTAATACTGAAGTGCGATCAATTGCTTCTTATGTTCCACAGACCTCTACTGTCTTTGAATTGTTTGATTACCTTACCGAACATAATACCGGTACTTTCGCAGAGATTTTAGAGTGTCAGAATGCTCTCAATACTGTTGCAAGCTTGGATAGAGACTGTGCTAATCTTTTAGCTTCACTTATTTGTAAAGATCTTTCTATTGGATGTGATGCTAAGACCATTAATAAAGAAATCCTTGGTCTTATTCCAACCTTTAATGTTCAGTTGGCTAATAAGTACTTTGATAAACCCGAGTACGTTGAAGGTAAGACTTTTGCTATCACTACTAAGATCGACGGTGGTCGTATCATTGCCCTCAAGGAAAACGGAAAGGTATCTTTCTATACACGTGCAGGTCAGAAGTACGAAGGCTTAGTAGACCTTGAACAGGAAATGTCTGAGATACTTCCTGACGGTCTCTGCCTTGATGGTGAGATTACTCTCCTCGATAACGAAGGTATTCCTTCTAAAGAAGCTTACAAGAAAGCAATGAAGATTACCAGAGCTGATGGTGAAAAGCATGGAGTAAAGATGCTAGTCTTTGATGCTATGCTCGCTGAAGAGTTTAGAGCTCAGAGATGTGATCGTGTTTGGGAAGAGAGAAGAAGAGCTCTCGAGATGATCTTTGGACCACGTGAACTTACTTACTTTGAATTGTTGCCGGTTCTGTATCAAGGTGAAGACACTGATATGATTCTTAAGTACCTTGATGAAGCGATAGCGACAGAGCAGGAAGGCGTCATGATCAACCTCACTCTTGCTCCTTACGAGTTTAAGAGAACTAATTATCTTCTTAAGGTAAAGAAGATGTCCACCTTAGACCTTGAGATTGTAGGTTTTGAAGAAGGTACCGGCAGACTCGCTGGAACACTTGGTGCAATCTTGGTGCGCTACAAGAATGGTAACATTGTCAAGGTTGGTTCAGGTTTCTCTGACAGACTTCGTACGGAAATCTGGGGTAGCAGAGATGAGTGGCTTGGTAACATTTGTGAGATCCAGTACTTTGAAGAAACTACTAATGCCGACGGTGGTGAGAGCCTTCGCTTCCCGGTATTTAAAGATTATAGACCAGATAAAACAGAAGCTGATTATTAAATTGATAAATTATTAAATTATTAAAACCTGCGTATAATAATAGTACGCAGGTTTTTTATTTTTGCATAACTTTTTCTCAAAAAACTATTTACAAATTTACCAAAATATGTTATAATACAAACACAGATTAGAGAAAGGAAGACTACTATGACAAAAGCAGAATTTAAAAATATGACCTTAGATGAGGTTATTGATTATGCAAATGAAAATGTAATGGACCTTACCACAGAAGAAGTTTTACTTATGTTCGCCAAAGATAAGATTGATGATGGTAATATCTATATGGCTTATCATATTCTTAAAGCTATCTATGAAAGTGGTGAGGCTTACTGTGACTTTTATCTTTATGATTACAACATGGGTACTTGTGAAACCCCAATGCCTGTTACTTGTAAAGAAGACCTTGAAGACTATATAGATTTTGAAGATGAAGATTAAGGAGGATAAATAAATGAGTGAAATTAAATATACTTTTAATATAGGTGATACAGTACAGTTTAAAGAAGGATTTGACCCTTCTGCTTCTTGCGGACTTAAGAAACTTGCGGGCAGAATAGTTAAGATAGTAGACCGCAGGTTCTATGGAAGACCTAGTTATAAGTTTGAAGGTCTTGAAGATGATGGTTGGTTTACAGAAGGTTGTATTACAACAGTAACTTCTAATCCTTACGTAGTTTTCGTAGGTGACACTAAAGATGATCTGTATCCTTATCTGTCAGCTTCAACTAAAGAGGTTGCAGCAGAGAAAGCTAATGAACTTACAGCAAAGTATTGTTGTGTAGAAGCAGTTTATATGCCTGAAGATAATGATGATATAAATGAAATAGTATATTCAAACTATGTGGAGGGTAAATAAAATGGTAGATACAAGAAAAGCAACTAATAAACTTCTTGAGTTGGTAGATGACGGTATGATATCTGCAAAAGATGTAGTTACTATGTGTCTTAAGTGGATGTCAGAAGATGATGTCGAAGAGATGTGTGAAGCTAATGAAGTGTTTGTCGAGGAGGATTAAAGACTTCCAATAAAATTATTCTTAATATAGTATATAAATAACCTACATACTCTGTGCAGTATGTAGGTTTACATTTTTTGCCAAATATGATATAATATAAATGTCAAGAGGAAAAGAAACTAATAACTTCTGGAGGATAATAAAATGGATGGAATATCGTTAAAGACTACTCGTATAAATGAGAGCCGAGAAGTACTCAATGCTTTTAGCGGAGTAGATGTTAAAGTTAACTATTACTGGGATAATCATGGTAAGCTAATCAATTGGAACAAGCATACAGAAGCTCCTAAAGCTTGGACTAGTGTTGATGCAAGAATAGAAGCTTATTCTTTTACTGAAGTGTTAGTAAACAGTTCTCACGATTTTAAAACTGTACAGTTATATGTAGCAAACCAGTTGGTTCCAGGAGAACTTACTCAGTGTATTATTAAAGTCGATGGCAAAGGTAAATCTACTCTTCATTGTAAAGTAACTGTAGGTTGGGGTTAATAATTAAAAAAATTCAAAAAACCTATTTACAAATTCTACCAAATGTGATATAATATAAACATCAAATAACTTAGAGAAATGAGGATTTTATTATGATGACAACAGAAGAAAAAATTGCTATGTTCAAAGATAAAAGAGACTTTATTACAAATATAAGTAAAGCCTTTGAAGCTCGTCCTAATGGTACTACTGTAGTTTCTGTGGACTATGAGGTATACAAACGTGATGCTGAAAACGGTAATACTTATTATCGAGAATATCTTATCGTTACCTTCAAAGGTGGTGCAATCTCGGTTAAAAATGTAAGCGGAAATAGTAACACTGCAAATCTTAGAACTCTAGGCACTATGGTTGATGGTGGTTATTATGAGGAAGTATTGGACTACAATCTTACTAAGGAAATGAGTGAATACATTGATCTCACAAAAGATATTGCGGATGCACTCGATATACTCTTAAAGAAATCTATCGAGCATATTTCAGACTTACGTAGATGCTTCAGCCTTTGCAGAAATGAAGATGATATAAATAAAGTACTTGATGCCACTCCTTTGAGCTTTGGTCAGATAACAATAGTGTATCCAAATGATGAGTCTTTCATTGTTCGTATCGAAGACGAAGAAGAACAGTTTGATTTTTATATTTAATTAGGAGGTAGCTAAATGAAACTTAATCAAGAACAAAAACAGAGCATTATAGCAACTGTGG
>JAEIGA010006818.1_pt1 | contig 17355 bp, 17 predicted proteins | sample 9270691 | NCBI WGS metagenome assembly JAEIGA01 (sample SAMN17057246, study PRJNA624740) | gut metagenome | biome: biome; isolation source: fecal sample | host: Bos grunniens | place: China: Xizang | collected 2019 | reverse complement strand
ATAGAAATAATACTTGTGATAAATACAATTATAATTAAGATGATTAAATAAGCTTTATTAGATCCTAAGTATTTTAGTACTCTTCCTAGAGTCTTTTTACTATTTTTTGGTTTTTCTCCAAAAAGTCTTCCGCCCATCGGTCCACCACGTCCTGGTCCACCAGGTCCACGATGATGACCACCTTTTCTAATGTCTTCTTCTGACATTTGAGCATATTTACCGAACATTTTTTCAGTTTGTTTCTTACTCATTTTCTACACCTCCTTGTTTAAGTTGTGAGTTGTAGATATCTTGATAAATAGGAGACGATTCTAATAATTCATCATTAGTACCAATAGCTGCAAGTTCTCCATTATCAATTACCGCAATTCTACTAGCAGTTTTTGCACTTGCGACACGTTGTGCAACTAAAAGAATTGTAACATCTTTTAGATTTTCTCTTAAAGCTTTATAAAGTTTTGCCTCAGTCGCAAGGTCAAGGGCACTTGTTGCATCGTCAAAAATTAATATTTTTGGTTGTTTGATGATTGCTCTAGCAATCGCTAAACGTTGTTTTTGTCCTCCTGATAATGAAGTACCTTTTGAAGCTACTAAAGTATCATAACCATCGGTAAAACTTTCAATAAAGCTATCAGCTTGAGCTATTTTACAAGCTTTTACGACATCTTCATGAGTTGCATTAGGATTACCCCATTTAACGTTTTCCTCAATAGTTCCTGAGAATAATTCTGTTTTTTGGAATACAACCCCAATTTGTCCTCTTAAACTCTTTAAATCGTATTCTTTTACGTTTACTCCATCAATTAAAACTTCACCATCTGTTGTATCATAAAATCTTGGAACAAGATTTACTAGTGATGTTTTTCCTGAACCAGTTGAACCAAGGATTGCAAGTGTTGTTCCTTTTTCAATACGTACACTAAAATTGTTAATTACAGGGTCACCTTTAGCCTCAGGATATTTAAATGCAACATCTTTAAATTCAACAATACCTTCAATATCCTCTGCAAGTTTATCTCCACCTTTTATGACAGGATCAGTATCTAAAATTTGATTTACACGTTCAATACTAGCTCGTCCTTGTGTAATAGTTTGGAACATCATACCAAACATCATTACAGAGTTTAGAATTCTTGATACATAAGAAATAGCTGACATAACATCACCTACAAGTAAGTTTCCACCTAAATCTCTAACATTTAATCCACCTATTAAAATAATTAATACAACAGTAACATTCATCATAATGCTCATAACAGGCATTAAGAATGACATAATGTTACCAACTTTCATCATTGTTTTAGACAGATTAATATTAGCTCTATCAAATCTTTCACCTTCATATGCTTCTCTAACATAAGCTTTAACAACACGTGAACCAGAAACATTTTCTTGCATTACCGCATTTAAATCGTCTCTTCTTTCTTGTGCTTTTCTAAAATATGGAGCTGCTTTTTTAAGGAATAAGAATATCGCAAGAATTTCAAATGGAATCATTACAAGAAGTACAATTCCAAACATTGGATTAATTCTTAGTAAGAAAATAAGTCCCCCGAAGAAAAATGCAAACATTCTAACAAACATTCTAATAAATGAGTTAACAAGTTGTTGAATCATAGTAATATCATTTGTCATTCTTGTAACAAGTGATCCAGTTGTAAACGAATCTGTTTGTTGGAATGACAGTGACATAATTTTATTGAAACAGTCTTTTCTTAAGTCATGGGCAAAACCTTGGCTAGCAGCTGATGCAAACCCAGCTGATGCAAACCCAAAAACTCCCCCTAAAAAAGAAAGTAATAACATTAATGCGCCTTTTGTTAAGATAACATCATAAAAGCCATTAACAAGTCCTTCATTAACAATATCAGCCATTAACATTGGTTGAACAAGGTCCATTAATACTTCCCCAATCATTGTTAAAGGAGCCATTATTGCAAAGAACCAATACGGTTTAAGATACTTAAATATTCTCATTATTATCTACCTCTTCTTGTGTTGCTTTAAGTATTTTTTCAATAATTTCGTTTGCAAGAATTTTATCATCCTCGCTAAGACGTGCAATAATACGTTTTTCTAGGTTATCAGCTATTTGGTGAGATTTATCAAAAATCTCTAAACCTTTCTTTGTTGAATATACTCTAGTTTGACGTTGATCATTTTCATCATTTTTACGAACTACTAACCCTTCATACTCCATTTTTTGAAGAGTTAAACTAATAGTCGGTGCCTTAAGAAGTGTCTTTTCAGCAATTTCTGCTTGAGTTAGGCCCTCATTTACTATTAGATGAAAAAGAATTGGACGATATGCACATTTAAGTCCAATTTTATCTGATTCTTTTCTCATATAATCTTTGAACATTTTTGAAACGTCATTTAATTTCATTATAATCGTTTTCTCATGATCTTTGATTTTATTATTCATATTCCACCCCAATAAATAGTTAGTTTTAAAACTAATTTATTATACAATATTTTACCAACATTTTCAATCCTTATACTTACAAATTTATTTACTTGCAAATGATTCAAAAATATAGTAAAATATTAAAAGATGCCGGTGTGGTGAAATGGTAGACACGCAAGACTCAAAATCCTGTGCCTTTTGGGCGTGTCGGTTCGAGTCCGACCACCGGCACCATTTTTTTATATTAATAGTTAAGGAGGCATAATGTTTCTCACATCTATAAACTTTATTGACTTATTGTTAATATCAGCTGAAGTTATACTTTTAGCACTGACATTATCACTAGATGCATTTTCCGTTGCATTAAGCAAAGGTATGGCGATAAAGAAATTTTCATTTAAGCACTCACTTTCTTGTGGTGCCTGGTTTGGAATTTTCCAAGGATTAATGCCTCTAATTGGATATTTTCTATTTAAACTACTTAGAGATAATGTTAGTTTTATTGAAGACTTAGATCACTGGATCGCATTTATTGCCCTTGGTTTTATTGGTGGCAAAATGATTTATGAATCATTTAAAGAAGGCGATGAAAATGCAAACTCTTCTTTTTCTTTTAAAGTAATGCTAGGAATGGCTATTGCAACATCTATTGATGCACTAGCAGCAGGAATTCCTATTGCAACCGATGAAAAAAACATTTGGGTAAATGTTGCATGTATTGGAATTGTGACATTTTTATTTTCTGCACTTGGTGTTTTCTTCGGGCATAAACTTGGTTCAAAACTAAAAGATAAGCTTGGAAATAAAGTAGAAATTATCGGTGGTATAATTTTAATATTACTTGGTCTTAAAATATTAATTGAACATCTATTTTTTAATTAAGGAGTAAATATGAATATAAAAGAAAGATTTTTAAAATATGTATCTTTAGATACTCAATCTAATCCATCTAGTGGGCTTCACCCTAGTTCAAAAAAGGAATTCGCACTTGGTAATTTATTAGTTGAAGAATTACATTCACTTGGAATTACAAATGCATTTATTGATGAATACTGTTATGTGTATGCATTTATTCCAACAAACTGCGATTCAAATAAAACAGTTGGTTTAATTGCTCATATGGATACAGCTCCTGATGCAAGTGGTGAAAATGTTAAGCCTAATATAATTGATTTTTATACAGGTAACATAATTACAGTAAATGAAGAATTAAACATTAAACTTGATCCAAAAGAATTCCCAAGACTTAATAAGCAACTTGGACATGAACTAATCACAACTGATGGTACTACATTACTTGGTGCAGATGATAAAGCTGGTATTGCTATTATCATGGATGCAATAAGTAATATTGATATGATCGAACATCCAAATATAATTATTACTTTTACTCCAGACGAAGAAATCGGAGAAGGTACAGAAAAGTTTAACTTCGACTACTACAAACAACATAACTGCTCTTTAGCATATACTCTTGATGGTGATGATCCTAGTATTATTAACTATGAGAATTTTAATGCAGCAAGCGCAATTGTTAAAATTCACGGTAAATCAATCCACCCAGGAAGTGCTAAAGGAAAAATGATAAATAGTATGCATCTTGGTATGGAATTTCATAACATGTTACCAGTGTATAAAACTCCAGAAAATACAGAAAAATATGAAGGTTTTAACCACTTACATGGTATGAGTGGTAATGTTGAAGAAACAACTCTTGCATATATAATTAGAAATCATGATTTAAAAGAATTTGAAAGTCAAAAAGAAGAGTTCAAACGTATTACTGAATATTTAAATAGCAAATATGGTGAAAACTTATTTGAATTAACAATTGCAGACTCATATTTTAATATGAAAGAAATTGTATTAAATCATCACGAAGCACTTGAATATATTAATGAAGCTTTAATTATGAGTGGATTAAATCCTGAAACTGAACCAATCAGAGGAGGTACTGATGGTGCAAGACTTTCATTTGGTGGAATTGTTACACCTAACCTTGGTACAGGTGGTGCAAATTTTCATGGACCTTACGAATATGTTGACGTTGATGAAATGAAAGCAATGGTAAGAGTAGTTCATAATTTACTTCAAATAATCTCTGAAAAATAAAAACACAGGTTTTAACCTGTGTTTTTTTATGCATTTTCAATTGTCTTAATCCAATCATATGAAGCTAAATGATCAAGTAAATCTTGATATGAAGTTTTCTTAGATATCTTCATATAAATATAAACTTCTTTAAAATGCTTACCTTCAATTTCAGTTTTATTATGGAAGAAAGTTTTATTTACTGCAATACCATTTGAGGCAATAATCTCATATAAATCTTTTTCTTTTTCTTCTTCAAAAATAACAAAAATTCGGTAAATTTTTCTTTCTCCAACAATTTTACTACCAAGTTTTCTTGTAAGCAGTGAAAGAGGATAAACGATTACTGTTGCAAAAATAGCAGTTGTAATGTTAATAATACCACCAGTTCCAACAAGTAAACCAATACTTGCAGAAACCCAAAGTAAAGCTGCAGTAGTTATACCTTTTACACTTCCTTTATTATGCATAATTGTACCAGCACCTAGGAAACCAACACCAGATACAACTTGAGCAATAATTCTTGTTTTTTCTGTAGCATCAGGAGCAACTGCAGTTGTTTGTAGTACCGCAAACAAACAGCTTCCAAGAGATACTAATAAGAATGTTACATAACCTGCAGGTTTATTCTTAATTTCTCTTTCAAAGCCAAAAACAGCACCTAATATACAAGCAAGAACAATCTTAAATAATATGGAAATAAGCGTAGTCCATCCGCCTAACGCCTGAAATTCTTGAGAAATTGCATTAAAATAGTTGTTAATATCAGATGTAAAACTTAAAATATTTGGTTGAAATAATAATTCTATCATATTTTACCCTCTAACTGTTTTAATAACAATTGGCTCTTTCTTAACAATTTCATTAGTTAGTAAATATGCATCTAAAACTTTATTAACACATTCTTCAGTGTTTTTACCATTTGAATAAATAGTAGCAATTAAATCACCATTATTTAAAGTATCACCGACTTTTTTATTTATAACGATACCAACAGAGTGATCAATTACATCTTCTTTTGTAAGACGTCCAGCTCCAAGAATCATTGCAGCTTGTCCAATTTCAAGTGCATTAATTGATTCAACATAAAGATTGTTTTGTCCATCATAAGTAAGTTCAACAATTTCACTTGCTTCTTTAAAAATAGAGTAGTCATCAACAACATTACCATCACCACCTTGATGGATAATCATTTGACGAAGTTTTTCAAGTCCACTTCCATCATGCATTGCTTTTACAGCTAATGCTTTTGCATCTTCGATATCTTTGGCAATACCTGCGATTAATAAGATCTCTGCAGTTAGTTCAATACAAAGGTTTGTAAAGTCTTCAGGGCCTTTTCCTTTTAATGTTTCAATAGCTTCGATTACTTCTAAAGAATTACCAACCGCACATCCAAGTGGTTGTGACATGTCTGTAAGTGTTGCAACAGTTTCTCTATTTGCAAGTTTACCAATTTTAACCATTGCTTCTGCAAGTTTTGTTGCACTTTCAACATCTTTCATAAATGCACCTGCACCAACCTTTACATCAAGTACAATATGATTTGCACCACTTGCAAGTTTTTTTGACATAATTGATGATGCAATAAGTGGAATTGATTCAATAGTACCTGTAACATCACGAAGTGCGTAAAGTTTTTTATCTGCAGGTGTAATATCAGCAGTTTGTCCGATTATCGCAAGTCCAATTTCATTTACTTGTTTAAAGAAATGTTCAGAATCTACTTCAATCGTAAATCCAGGAATTGATTCTAGTTTATCAAGAGTACCACCAGTATGACCTAAACCTCTACCACTCATCTTAGCCATTTTAATTCCATATGCTGCAGCTAGCGGAGCAACAACTAAACTTGTTTTATCGCCAACTCCACCAGTTGAATGTTTATCAACTTTAATACCTTCAATACTAGACAAATCAATTTGTTCGCCACTTTCAAGCATAGTTTTAGTAAGAAGATATTGTTCATTTTCAGTCATACCATTAAATAATACTGCCATTAAAAATGAACTCATTTGATAATCTGGAATTTCATTCTTTACATATCCATCTATAATGAATTTGATTTCTTCTTCTGTTAATTCAAATTTTTCTCGTTTTTTAATAATTAAATCTACCATTCTCATAGCAAATAATCTCCTTAATAACTTATTATATCATACTTTAAAAAACAATGCAATAATAAAAATAAAAGCAGTATGTACAAAACTTACATACTGCTTTTGTTTTCTTATTTTAGTTCATATATTTCAAAGGATAAAACACCTTGAATATCTTGGCTAATAAGATTGTATTTTGAAAAATCAACACAATTTAAATATAAATCGCCATCATGTTCTTCATTTATTCTTGTTAAATAAATTCGTTGAGCACGACTTGCAAGACTTTCATATACTGATTTACCACCGATAATAAATAATTCTTCTTCACTTGATTCATATTTTTTTAAAAACTCTTCTAAATCATTTACTACTATTCCACCAAAAGGAAGTTCTTTTACATATGTTAATACATAATTAACACGTTTTGGAAGAGGTTTACCAAGTCTATTAACGATTGATAAATAAGTATTATATCCCATAAGCACATCTTTATTTAGAGTTACTTGTTTAAAATATTTTAAATCGTCCGGATAATGCCAAGGAAGATCATTTCCTTTACCGACAAGATTATTTTTATCCATTGCAAGAATCATCGAAATCATTATACTGCCACCTTTGCTTTAATTCCTTTGTAAGGGTCATAACCTTCTAAACGGAAATCTTCATATTCAAACTCTTCAATATTTGTAGTATCTCTATCAATATACATTTTTGGAAGAGGTCTTGGTGTTCTTGTAAGTTGCTTATTAATTTGTTCAAAATGATTTGAATAAATGTGAGCATCACCAATTGTATGAACAAACTTGCCTAGACCTAAATTACATACTTTTGCAACCATCATTGTAAGTAATGCATAAGATGCAATATTAAAAGGTACACCTAAGAATAAATCAGCTGATCTTTGATATAACATACATGATAATTTATTATCTTGTACATAAAATTGGAAAAGTGAGTGGCATGGTGGAAGTGCCATTTGATCTAAAACAAGTGGATTCCATGCACAAACTATTAATCTTCTAGAATCAGGGTTAGTTCTAATTTGTTCAATTACGTTTTTAAGCTGATCAACTGTATGTTCACCTATTCCAAACGCACGCCATTGTTTACCATAAACAGGGCCTAAATCACCATGTTTTTTTGCAAACTCATCGTCGGTCTTAATCTTTTCGACGAACTCTTCAAGTGTTTCGCCATTATAATCACTTGACTTTTTAAAAGCTTCATAAGGCCATTCATTCCAAATACGAACATCTCGATCAACTAAATACTTAATATTAGTATCTCCTTTAATAAACCAAAGTAGTTCATGAATAATTGATTTTAAATGAACTCTTTTTGTTGTTAATAAAGGAAATCCTTCGTTTAAGTCGAAATGCATTTGTGCACCAAACAAAGAAACTGTTCCTGTATTTGTACGGTCACTTTTTTCTAAACCTTCTTTTAATACCTTTTCGCATAGTTCTAAGTATTGTTTCATATGCATTTCTCCTTTTGTTTTTTATATTATATCAAATAAAATATAATTTTACAAAACATAAACATATTTAAATATTATTCATCATAATCTGTATTTTCTTTGTTCTTCTTTTTTGAAGAAGATATAAATACTATTTTTTCACCAATAACATCTATTGTTGAAATCATTTTAACTTCATCACTTCCTGCTACTCTATACTCAGTCTTTCGCATTGAAAGTCTTCCCCTAATACCAATAACATCCCCCTTATGACAATATGAGCATGCATTTTCCGCTAACCCTTCCCAAATACAAACTCTAATAAAATCAGTTTCGGTTTTGTTTTCGTAATTCTTAAATGGACGATTTATCGCAAGCGTTAAAAAAGCTCCCTTAAAATCACCATCAAAATCTTTAATTGTTGGATCATCAACTAAACGTCCAACTAACACAACATTATTTAACATATATCCTCCTATCTGAAAATTAAATTTTCATCTAAAAGTATAATGCTAAATACAATTAATTACAAACTCCAAAAATAACCAAAAAAAATAAAGATTGTTCTTTGTCAAACAAATATTTGTTATATGAGTCTTTTATTATATGAAAAAATATCTTATATTTATTATTCAAACAAAAAAATTTATTTACAAGTTTATTGTATTTTTTTACTAATCAAACAAACAATATATTGAGGTCTTTTTTATGAAAAATAATAATATTAGTTTATCCTTATATACTTGTTTATCGTACTACTTTTATTCTTTTTTAATACTTAATAATTTATCATTTAAAATTAACGAAAATGTTGCTTTTTTACTTCCAATAATTCTTTGCATATTTTCTTTAATATTATTTTCTCTTTTACCAAAGTATAGTTTAAAAGAACCAATAAATAAATTTATTATCTTTATTCTAAATTTATATTCATTGTTATCTTCAGTATTACTAATTTGGTTTTCTTCAAAGCTGCTATCTTATTATTTTTACAATAACAATAGCTTTATATTAATTGTACTATTATTACTTTTTATATGTTTTTTAATAAGTACGTTTAAGCAAATAATAATATTTGATATTGCTACTACAGTTTTTATTATTGTCTTTATACTTAATTTTGTTGTTTTATTAAACACGTCAACGCCTAGTTTTAACCTTATACATAATATAAATTTTAACCTTATTACAAACAATAGAACTTTTTTAATTTTATCTATGTTATTTATTCTTTTAGATCCAATTACTTTTTATCTAAATAATTTATCCAATAATGCAAATATAAGAAAATGTATAAGTATTTCATCAATTATATCAATGATTTTTTCTTCAATTTTTATTTTTATAAATTATTTGTATTATTCAAAAGAATATTTAAATTTAAATATCTATCCATTCTTTACTGCACTTAATTCATTCTTAGGCCCAGAATTTATTGATCATTTCACAATAATTATATTAATTAATACTGTTACATTTACTTTGTTAAAAATTTCATTTAATTTAAATTTATCTTCATTTTTTACAAATGAAAATATATTTAATAAAGCCTTATTTACATTAACCATTTTTATTATTTGTTTTATAATTATGAATATTAATGTTTCTAATTTTTTAATAAATATACTTCTAAGTTCTATTTTAACAATTATTCTTATAATTATATATTTATATATAATAAGGAAAGGAGCACGATATGCAAATTCCGAAGATAAAAAAATTAATTAATGAAATTTCTTCAAAAAACGATTTCTTAGAAAAAATAATATTAAATAAAAATGATCTTTCCTTTGAAGTATATTATTACCGTGGGATATGTAATATTGATTTTTTTAATGAGCATTATTTCAATAAAATTACCAAAACAAACTACCACTCTTTAGATGATTTTTTTCCTGGATCTATAAAGGTATTTGATAAAATTGATTTAAGTATTATCAAATATCAGCTTTCAAAAGGAAATATTATATTTTCTGTTAATGAACGATTCAATTATTTTGTCGAATTATCAAAACTATCTGATATAAAAACACAACCCTCTCATATAGATCCTACAAATGTCTTTGAATCTAAAAACGATTTAACAGATAATGCGATTGACAATGTAGCTTTATTAACAAAAAGACTTAAAAATGAAGATTTAGTTATTAAACACACTATTATTGGCAATAAATCAAAAAGTGATTGTTATATTTTATATTTAGATTTATTTAAAAATGAAGATTATGTTAAAGAGATTAAAGAAAGTGTTTACTGTTTAAATAAGGATTACTATTTGAATGTCAATGATCTTGCAAATGATATATCACCTGATACACTTGTTCCTCTTAGTTTTTTTACATCACATCCAGGTACAATTTGCTCTAACATAATTAATGGTAAAGTTGCAATCTTACTTGATAATTCTCCTATTGCATTAATACTTCCAACTACTTTATCTAACTTCTCATCAGTTAAAAATGAAATTAATACTCCAAAATATTTCAGTTTTTTAAATAAGGTTTTTGTGAGTATATTTTTGGTTATTTCTGTATTCTTACTTGGGTTTTTTATATCTATTATAAATTATCATACATCCTTTTTATCTCCTGTTTTTATCGCAAACATTCAGTCAACAGAAAGAGGAACATCTTTTCCAATTTTTATAGAAATACTTATAATCTTATTTTTGTATGAGTTTTACAGGTATGCAACTTCAAGGTCTCCTCAAAACTATATTCAAAGTATTGTTATTTTTTTTGGTAGTTTAGTCGTTGGCCAAAACGCAATTCAATCAGGAACAATTGGTTCTTTAGTTATGATGGTAACATCTTTATCTTATCTTTCTAGTTTTGCAGTAACGACAAATACTTACCTTATTACATCAATGAATATTGCTAGATTTATTATTTTGCTTTTTTCATATTTACTTGGTTTAACAGGATTTATTGCATCATCAATCCTTGTACTACTTTATTTAAGAAGTCAAAAAACATTCAAAGAAAGCTACCTTGCACCATTTTCTCCAGTAAACTTCAAAAATATATTTAATTTTTTATTTCCAGTAAGAAAGGATCAAAGAACTTAATATGAAAAAGATACTATTTTTTATTTTAATATTATTTTCTTTGTTTGTTTTTTCAACAACACATGATTACCGTAGTATTACGCAAATAACCTTTGTTAATTCAATTGGAATTGACTATAACATAGAATCAGATGAATTTACGATGTATTTTTTTATTTTAAATAACTATACATTTGCCCAAACAGGAAATAGTGCATCTTTCACAAATACCCATGCTTATACAGCTAAAGAAACAGATAAAACAATTTTAGGTGCCGAAAATAAAATAAGGAATAACTCAAATACAAAGTTTGACTTAAGACATGTCAGAAGTCTTGTATTAAGTGAAAGTTTTTTTACAAGTAATAACTTAAAACATTTAATTGACTATTTTGTAAATAATATTAATTATAACCCTTCTTTTGAAATTTATACAACAAGTGATAATTTAGCTGAATTATATAAAATAGAACATTTTTCTGAAGTAAGCGGATATTATACAATTTTGGTAAATACACAAAATAATATTCCTGTTAATCATGTTACTTATAATAATTTATGTAATGATGTATTAATTCCTAATTATACTGTATCTTATCAAAAAATAAAGTTAAAAAAAGGTGTTATAGAAAGTGGAGAAGAAAAATATATTTCATTAAACTTTGATGGATGTAGTTTTATAAATGAATCTAATCAGTTAATAAGTTTTAAATATATAAATCTTCATGGACTTGGTTATTTTATTACAAATGGCAATAGAACTATCGTTATTGAGGAGGCTTCAGAAGTTTATAACTTTTCTCCGAATAAATTTAAGATAGATTATTATATCAAAAATAATAAACTTATAATTGAAGTTGACATTAATGGTGCTTTTTTAAATGCAAACTTAGACAATAATGAAAATGAATTAAAAGAAATCTTAATTAAGAAAATTTCAAATGATATTATTTTGATGAATGATACATTAATAAATTATGATATTGATTTTTTTAATATAGGCTATAGGTATAAAAATAAATACAATTATAAAGAAATAAAACTTGATTTTAAGTTTAACATAAGTTTAATATAAAAGAACCAAGATACTAAAATGAACAAGTTTAATAAAACTTAAGTTCATTCTTGTATCTTGGTTTTATTTTTTGGGTTTTGCAACATATGTACAAATTGCTCTGTTTTTAATTATATTTATTACTTCTCTAACATCATTAATAGATACTTTATTACATAATTCAATAGAGTCAAATAAATCTCTTTTCTTTTTATGAATTGAAACTAAATCCTCAGCAAGTGTTTCATTATTGTTAAAACGTTTTATATGTGCTGTGTATGTTCTTCTTTTCATTAATTTTAATTGCTCTTCTGAAATTCCATTTTCAATAATTTCATCTAATATCTTTTTTACTAAATTAAGTACATCTTCATATTTTGATGTAGTAACAGATGCTCTAAAATATCCATAACCTTTGGTATATGTTATTGCATAGTTAAGTGGAACATTAACTTTAATTTCTCTTAATCTTTCAATTATGTTAGAATATTCTCCGAAATAAGCATCAAATAAAAAATCTAACGCATATCCATAACGAGCTAATGTGATATCATCAAGTTCTAAATAAGGAAATTTAAATCCAATAACTGCAATTGGGGTTTTAATATTTAAATATTCTTCTTTATCAATATTTTCTGTAACTTCAAAATATTCATCATTTAAATGTTTAATTTCAACTTCTTTTTTAAATTCTTTTTTATTTTGATTTTCTTCAATTAATGATAACATTTCATTTGGATCAAAATTACCAACAACAGATAAACACATATTACTAGGATGATAGAAAATATCATAGCATTTTAATAAAGTTTCTTTATCAATTTCATTTACACTTTCAACCGTTCCACCAATATCTTGAATGACTCTATCACTATCTCCGTAAAGAAGTTTTAAATGATTAATTCGTGAATTTGAAAGTGGATTTTCTTTATACATCATAAGTTCTTGGCAAATAATTTCTTTTTCACTTTCAACAGTATCATCTGTAATATTAGGTTTTTGAACAAAATCTAGTAAGATTTCAACAGCTTGTTTAATATTTTGATTACCTGAGACAAAATAAGCTGTAATATCATATGATGTATAAGCATTTGAATCAATCCCAATTTCAATAAGTTTATCAGATACATCTGTTCCATCTTCTTCATCAAACATTTTATGTTCTAAGAAATGTGCAACGCCTTGGGGAGTTTTAACAACTGTATTATTAGTAAGATCCATAAATTCATAATCAAAGCTTCCATAATCTGTCGCAAAAACAGCTGAAAAATTAGAGAATTGTTTTCTTGGCATTAAGTAAATTGTTAAGCCATTACTTAATTTTTTTGTATAAATAGTTTCATTGTAAAATGTATTATTAATTACTTTCATCTTTAGTACCTCTTACAAAATAAACAAGTTCATATTCCATACTATTAGCTGCTCGTTTAATATCATCAACTGTAATAGAGTTTATTAATTCTATTTTTTCTTCAACAGTTTTAATTTTATCACCACGATAATGAGATAATGCTAGATTATAATGGCTAGAAAAATCATCAAATTCTGTTTTTATATTTGATATTAAATATTTCTTTTCTATTTCAAGATGTTCTTTAGAAATATTACCTTTTTGAAAGTTACTAATAACTTCTTTAACTAATTCATACGTTTTCTCAAGGTTGTTTTTATCTACGCCTGCTTTAATTGTTATAAACCCATATAACGAATTATATCTAAAACTAATATCATATGCTAAATTATTATTTTTTCTTATAACTCTAAATAACTCTGAGTTTGAATCTCCGCCAAGTAATAGTTCACAAAATACCATTGAATAATAGTCATCATCTCGATTATAAATATTTGTTCTTAAACCTATCAATAATTGTGATTGATTTAAATCTTCGTCTAGATGTACTTCTTTTACTTTTTCTAGTATTTTATTATGTCTACATTCATTTTTTAATTCGACTTTTTCAGAAACAGGAAAATCAAAACCAGATAAAGAACTAACTACATCTTCTAAACTATCCTCACCGATATAAACATAAATATGAGGGCACTTTAATAAATTATCATATGCCTTTTTAATATCATCCATTGTAACAGCTTCAACATCTTCAGGATTAATATACATTTGTTCTTCAATTAACTCGCCACTAAAACGTTCAAGATTAAATTTTTTAGTAACATTATATAAGTTGTTATTTTTGGCATTATTGATTTTATTAATTGTTGTTAATTTAATATCTTCTAAAATTTCTTCTGAAAAGTTTGGTTCAAAAATTGTTTCTTTTAAAAGACTTATTGATTCATCTAACAAATCAATATCTTCATGTATATACTTTTTATTAACTGTTCCAGTTCTAAAAAGCATATCATCATAATGAGGTAATTGTTTAGTTGATACATAATGGTACATATCATATAGATTAGCACAATATACACTAAGTTGTTGTTCTGTAGGGTGTTTTAAAGTTGTACGATTTAGAAGTTTTCCTAAGATCTCAAAATGTAATGAAGAAATTTTTTCATATTCTTTAAAAAATACACAATATGTATAAAATGTTTTAAATTTTGTAGAATGACAATAATATAAAGGAACATTTTGATTTTTCTCTTTTATAAGAATATGTTTAAATCCCATATTTTTTTCTAAATTATCCATTTGACCTCCTTTATCTATAAATATTATTACCAGTATTTATAATTATATTAAACCGGAAGTAAAACTTCCGGTTTTTAAATTATTATTCTAATTCTAAAGCGATTTTCATCATTTGTTCAAAAGCATACTGTCTTTCTTCTGAAGTTGTAGCTTTATGAGTTACAAGTGAATCAGAAATTGTTAAAATACAAGCTGCCTTTTTCCCAAGTGTATTTGCATTGTGGAATAATGCAAAAGATTCCATTTCTACACATGCACATTTATGTTCATTATATAAACGAGTACATGTATCTTTTGCTTGACCATAGAAAACATCTGATGAATGAATTGTTTCAAGATGTGTTTTAATACCAAGACGATCTGCAGTTTCAACAATACGTTTAGTTAAATCTTCATTTGCATCTAAAACTTGTGAAGTAAATTTCTTATCACTTTGAATATAAGCATAACTAGATTCGCTAAAAGCATTTTTTGCAACAACAACATCATATAAATCCAACTCTGGGCTATAAGCACCAGCTGAACCGATTCTAATGATTTCTTCAACACCATAGAATGCAAATAATTCATATGAATAAATACCAATACTTGGCATACCCATACCAGAACCCATAACAGAGATTTTTCTACCTTTGTATGTTCCAGTAAAACCAAGCATACCACGTACGCCATTAAATTGTTCTACATTTTCTAAAAATGTTTCTGCAATATATTTTGCTCTTAAAGGGTCACCAGGCATTAGTACTCGTTTTGCGATAACGCCTTGTTCTTTTACTTGAATATGAGGTGTAGGAATGCTCATAAAATCCTCCTAGTAATCACTTTTTGAAATTGAATTTTCCATGATTGCAACACCACTTGATGCGCCAATTCTTGATGCACCTGCTTCAACCATTTGTTCTAGATCTTCTAAAGATCTTACGCCACCACTTGCTTTAACGCCCATTTCTTCACCAACAGTTGCTCTCATAAGTGCGATATCTTCTTTAGTAGCACCACCTGTACCAAAGCCAGTTGATGTTTTAACAAATGTAGCATTTGCACGTTTTGCGGCTAAACAACATTCAACTTTTTCTTCATCTGTTAAATAACAAGTTTCAATAATTACTTTAACAGTCTTACCTGCTGCTGATGCAACAACTAATTTAATTTCTTCTTCAATATAGTCATAATCATGTTCTTTTGCTTTACCAACATTAATTACCATATCGATTTCATCAGCGCCATTTTTAATAGCATCTAATGTTTCTAAAGCTTTGATTTCTTTTGTATTAGCTCCAAGAGGAAAACCAATAACAGTACATACTAAAACATCAGAATCTTCTAATAATTCTTTCGCTAAAGCAACGTTTGCAGGATTAATACAAACACTCTTAAAATCATATTTAATCGCTTCGTCGCAAATCTTTTTAACATCATCTTTTGTTGCAACAGCTTTTAAAATAGTGTGGTCAATAAATTTATTTACTTGCATAATTTACTCCTCAATTAAATTTGTAAGGCTAATGATGTCGAAATTAGAAATTGAAACCATATGTTTTTTCATTTTCTTTAATAATTTCTTAACTTTTAGACATCCTTTTTCATTTAAATACATCATCTTTAAATCTACTGTTTTATCTTTAATTTCAGATGTAAATCTTGTTGCATATTTAAAGAATATATCAGCAGGAATTAATACGATTAAATTATCTTCTTCTTCGACTTGAACGTATGAAAGTTCAGGAGGGAAAACAACAGGTTGTTCTACTTTCCAGTTTATCGCAAACTCAACATTTTTAGAATGTTTATCCATAAGTGTAATATAATTACATGGAATAACATCATTACTAACAAGCGAAGGTAAGCGATCACAAATTTGTTGATATAAACAAACTTGATTTAAAATATGTTCTGGAATTGAATAAGCAACATAAGTTGGATTTTCTCTTAAATATTTCGCACGGTCTTTGATTAATAGTTGTAAAAGTTCAAATAATTTAAAATCTTTGATGTTATCAATTTGATCATGATAAATTGATAATTCAAACTTTTCACATAGTTCATTAATTTGTTTTAAGATTATTCTCATTACATATTGAGGTAAAACCTCAGGTATTTCACATAATAAGTTAATATTAACAAATTCTGAATTTAGTTTATAGATACTAGATACTCTTGATCTTTTTGTGATCAAATATGTATATTCACATGCAAATTGTGGTAAGTTAATTGTAACTTTTAGTTCTTCGTCTGTTGACTCGATTTTAGAATTCTCGATTGAATCAAAATAATCATCGATTAATTGAGAAAAATCAATTCTGTCTTTAGCACGATTTTTAAAGAAATGAATAATCATGCAAAGTTCCTCCTAATTATCCTACGATTTTTTTACAACGATCACATAAGCCATCTTCTGAAACTTCGTCAACAATTTGCCAACAACGTTCACAAGTATGACCAACAGCTGGTTCTACTTTAATTTCTCCAGATTCATAAGTAGTTGCACCTTCAATATTAGTTCCAACAACATCAAATTTAGATACAATAAATACTTGTGCTAAATT
>JAEIGA010006817.1_pt1 | contig 17356 bp, 14 predicted proteins | sample 9270691 | NCBI WGS metagenome assembly JAEIGA01 (sample SAMN17057246, study PRJNA624740) | gut metagenome | biome: biome; isolation source: fecal sample | host: Bos grunniens | place: China: Xizang | collected 2019 | reverse complement strand
TTCATCGGTGCCGCATTGAGTGCTTTCGTATGGAAATTTATTGCAAGCAATGATTAAGACGCGGATTAAATTATTGCAAAAAAGTTAATATAAAGGAACCGAATCGTATAGATTCTTATAACAAAAAATAATCAGAGTTTGCAGAGGATTTAATGATTCTACAAACTCTTTTTTTTGTAATTCCGACAAACTAAAAAAAAAATTTCTATATATCTCAATTCTTTTCACTAACTTTACATCTAGAAGTAATTCATGCAATATGAAAAAATTTAAACATTTAATATTCGTTTTAATTGAATTCGGACTAATTGGTTGTTCAACACCAAATTCTAATTCCACAGAAACTGTCAGTAATAGTGTTGACACAACAACAGCGAGAATTGTGACAATTGATTCCATTCAAACAACACCCATAGACACACTTTCAACAAAAGCCATCGAGGTTGCAGAAGTACCACCTCTTCCTCCTATACCCCAAGAGGTAAAAAGAAATGGCAAACTGTTGGTCCCTCCGGTAAAAGTCAGAGGAATTTACGTAACAGGTCCAACCGCAGGAATAAAACGAATGAATGAAATGGTTGACCTTGTTGTTTCAACCGGTATGAATACGATTGTATTGGATGTAAAAAACGATGGCGGAAATATCACATACAAAATGAATCATCCTCTAGCTATAGAGTTAGGAGCATGCAAACGTTTTGTTAAAAACATGCCTGCACTATTAGATAGCCTGCATGCAAAAAACATATACGTAATCGGACGAATTGTTTGCTTTAAAGATGCATATCTTGCAAAAGGAAGACCGGATTTGGCTCTATGCAAACCGGATAGTACACCGGTTACAGATGCCAAAGGACAAGCTTGGGTAAATCCATATAAAAGGGAAGTTTGGGATTATCTTTGCAGTTTGGCAGAAAAAGCAGTAGAGGATGGCTTTGATGAAATTCAATTTGACTATGTTAGATTTCCAATCGGTGATGATGCCAACCAAGCAGATTATGGTGTCGACATGAATAGTTATCCGCGAGAACACGCACTAAACAACTTTTTTGCATATGTAGAAAAACGATTACATAACAAAGAGATCATATATGGAGCAGATCTATTTGGAACAGTTATCGGCAGTGACACCGACAGAGATAGGACAGGACAAGACTATGTTGATATTGCGGCAATGACTGATAACATTTGCCCTATGATATATCCGTCACATTATGGTCCCAAAACATTTGGTATAACAATTCCGGATGCAGATCCATACAACACTATTTATCGTGCATTAAAATTATCAAAAAAACAACTTGCCCAAAGAGATTCTTCAGAAATGGCTGTCGTTCGTCCTTGGTTACAATGTTTCACAGCACCATGGAGGAATGGACACATTCCATACAAAGCGAATGAGATAAGAGCACAAATAGAGGCTGTATATGACGCCGGATATGAAGAGTGGATACTTTGGAATGCCTCTAATCGTTATGACTATGTAAAAGAGGCTCTATTGAATGAGTACAACCCTAAAAAAAACACAGAACAAGACTCTGTACAAACAAATAAAATGGATTCTATCAACTAACGTTTCAATGTAAAAATAAATTCCAAGCCTCCCTCTACCCTATTCTTGACAGAAACGGTTCCACCATGCAGAATAATAGCATTTTTAACAATAGATAATCCCAAGCCCGTTCCGCCTAATTTTCGGCTTCGCCCTTTATCTATTCTATAAAAACGCTCGAAAAGACGATTCAGATACTTATCTTCCACCCCAACTCCATTGTCAGAAAAACTTAGGTAAACAAACTTATCGTCTATACGAAAACAGCGAATAGCAATTGTAGTTCCTTTCCCTGCATAAGAAATAGAGTTATCAATTAAATTTCTGAAAATCGAATAGACCATAGAAACGTTACCACGAATCAATAGGGGTTTGGGCAACTCATTCTCTACCTTCATTTCATGAGACTCCAAATCAAGAGAAACATCCTGAAGCATACCAGAAACCAAAACCGACAAATCAATCAATTCACATTCAGCCACACTCCCCATTGCGCCCATTTTATTCAACATAGAAATATCTTGCAACAAATGATTTAAACGCTCACCTTGAGCGTAGCAACGTTCCAAAAAATATAACTCTTTTTCCTCACTCAAACTTCCCTCTTTTTTTCCTCTTAACAATGTTTCCACATAACCTTGAATACTACTAACAGGAGTTTTAAACTCATGCGCAATATTTTGAGTCAACTGATTTTTCAATCGTTCTTGCTCCTCAATTTGTGTTACATCATTTATAGAAACTTCAAAACCACCATTATAAAGTCGAATACAATTCACCTTAAAGATTTTTCCATTTTTATCCAATGAATAAGATACAAAAGGGGCATTATTTTCATTTAAATAGGGCTGATTTAAAAAATCAGTAACTTTCGAAAACTCAGGAGCATTAAGAATATCTTCGGTATTTAATAAATTTTCATCAGAAATTAGATTCGAATATTGGTCAAACAATGGATTAGAGAGTCGTAACCTCCTCTTCTCATCAAAAATAGCCAATCCCTCTCTTGATATTCTAAGATGCGCCAAGAAATTTTCACGTTCTTCCCATGAAATTTTCACCCTGCTAATCATATAAATTGAAACAAAAAGAAGAAAGAAAAAAAGCACTAGAGAAGAACCCCATATCTTAGGATTATCAAAATAGGGAGCATCTCCGATATTCAGGAAAAGAAAAAGATAACACGTAATAAAAAGAACAGAAAGTAAAATTACGACTACATACAAAAAAATAAAATATTTTCGACGTCTATTCATATTGCAAAAAATCAATTAGGACGTTTAAACGAATACCCATATCCACTTCTCGATACGATATAATCAGAATAAGCACCCATTTTTTTTCTGAGTCTTGCAACGTTTACATCTACACTCCGATCCAAAACAGAAACATCATCCGACCAAACTTGTTGAATAATTTGATCTCTGCTAAAGAAAACACCCTCATTTTTCATCAAAAACAACAAAAGATCGAATTCCTTCTTTGTCAAAACGATTTCATTCCCGGAGAGAGTCACCACCATCCGACTTTCATTAATCTTCAACCCATCACACTCCAAAAATTTATCTAAAGAATTAACACCTGTCTCCTCTGTAACTTTAGGAGGAACACGACGCAAGATTGCTTTCACTCTTGCAATAACTTCAGAAACACGAAATGGTTTAGAAATATAATCATCTGCACCTAAATTAAAACCGGTGAGCATATCATTCTCTGTATCTTTCGCTGTAACAAAAATAATAGGGATATTAGCCGTCTCTTTATTTTTCTTTAAGCGGGAGGCAAGTGAAAAACCGCTCATCTCTCCCATCATAACATCTAAAAGAATAAGATGATAAGAGGATATATCCAAAAGGAGGGCTTCCTCTGCAGAGAAAGCCACTCCCACTTCATATCCTGCAAATTCCAAATTAAACTTTAGAATCTCACATATATCCTCTTCGTCATCAACGACTAAAATTCGCATCATAAGCGCAAGTTACCAATTAAATTAAATTAAATCAACTCATCCTCATCATAATATGGAGTTGAAGTTTCTGCAAAGAACTTCTGACTACCACGCAATGCGTTTCGAACCTCACTTAACAACTCATGAGACTCTTGGATTAAGTTAAGATAAACAAAAGCAGTCTTCAAACTCGACTCCTCTTGCAAACGAGCTGTCTGTAATTTTCTCAAATTTGAAAATTCTTTTTTCAAAGCTTTACTCTCCTGAGAAATGCGATCCGCTTGCGAAAAATCACCAGAACTGATCATCTGCGTAATATTTTCGAACACAATGTACAAATTTCTACAATAAGGTGAAAATTCCTCAACATATTTTTCAGACAACGGTGTAAAATTATTATCTGTATGATCTTTCATCGGCATACAAATACGATTCAAAGTATTCAAAATCTGAACACAACTATTACTAGACAAGTGATACCACGCATTACGTTCATAACCTACCCCCTTATCAACACGACGTAACCCAAGTGTTTCTACGCTTCTCATTTTCTTTAGCAGAGCTCTCTCTTCCAGAATCTTAATCGAAGAGCGTCTTAACCCTTTCAAATTTTCGCTAGCAAAAGACTCAAACATAGTTTTATAAGTTTCTGCTGCAAAACCAATTGAACGAGATAGCGTTCCAGCTGTATGACTTTTTAAATTATCCCAAACCTCCTCTTTGTTATCAGAATTTAAAAAGACCTCCATTTGCTCATCAGCGGAACTTTTTTCTGCAGAATCTTTATATGTGATGTGACTGCGAACAATGATGAATATAGTTAATAAAATTAAACAACCCATGGCTATCAAACCTCCAAAATTCATGATAGTAACCATCACACTAGCAATCAAAAATGCAGCACCTGCGGTAATAAACCAACCTCCAACCACAGAGATAACACCAGTCACACGATAAACAGCACTTTCACGACCCCAAGCTCTATCAGCCAAAGAAGAACCCATAGCCACCATAAAAGTAACATAGGTGGTTGATAATGGTAATTTTAATGAAGTTCCAACGGCAATCAGCAAACCGGCTAACACCAAATTAACAGATGCTCTTACCAAATCAAATGCGACGCCATCTTCCTCTTTAACAGCCACACTCTGATCGAATCTTTTATTGATCCAAGCTTTAACTCCATCCGGAACAATAGAAATAATAAACTCTGCCATAGAAGAGAATGTTCTCACTAAATTTCGAGCTACAGCAGATGTTCCAAACATCTCATCTCCTCCATCTTGACGAGACAATCCTATAGAAGTATTTAATACCTTCTTAGCCTTTTTACTAGTTAACAAAGCAAACACCATCACAGCTCCTGCTCCTATCAAAAAATAAACAGGAGTTTTCGCTGATGACATTAAGGATGTCATTAAAAATTGGTCCGGAGATAGTCCATTTGCATTGTTCAAAAAATCTAAAAACGAAGAATAACCTGCCAAAGTAACACCAATAAAATTCACCAAGTCATTTCCTGCAAATGCCATAGCCAAAGAAAATGTCCCCATTAAAACGATTACTTTAAAAACATTCACCTTTAGCATATGCAATATCTGCATCAAAATAAAGAAAACAACAAATGCAACACCTAATATCAACAATACATTTTCATCAATCCAAGCATGGAATTCTGGAGACATAAAAGAAGATCCTTTAAGTCCCTTAATCAACATAAAATAAATAATACTTGTTGTTGCGATACTTCCAAACAATCCAATTTTCTTTCCTAAATTTCTCTTATAATTATATGTAAAAAACAATCGAGATAACCATTGAACCACTACACCAAAGAAAAAGGCTATCGCAACAGACAAAAAGATACCGATAATAACAGTTAATGCTTTCTCTGTATTAATTAAGTCTGCCATACTTAAACCTGTTTCATCAGATGACAATTTAAACAATGCCATAATACAAGAAGCACCCAACAATTCAAACACCATAGAAACAGTCGTAGAAGTAGGCAATCCCAAAGAGTTGAAAATATCTAACAAGATAACATCACTGATTACCACAGCTAAGAAAATACACATCACCTCCCTAAAATAGAAATGCTCAGGCAAAAATATTCCATGCCGAGCAATATCCATCATTCCGTTACTCAAAGATGCTCCTAAAAAAACTCCAACTGCCGCAATAAACAAAATAACCTTTAGAGATGCTGCTTTTGATCCAACAGCCGAACTCAAAAAATTTACTGCATCATTACTTACCCCTACGGTCAAATCAATCGTTGCTAAAACAAATAGGAAAATGACAATACATAAATAAGCCCATTCCATAAATAATAAAATCTAATTTAATTCAACTTTACTTCTTTTCACTAATTTAACACACTTCTTAACTCGCTTACTCATCATCCCGCCATCTTCACTTTTTCAAACGCAAAAAAAATAAATTATAGTGACATAGATATTACAAAATTATTACAAAATTATTACAAAATTTAACCGATTGATTTTGAGTGAAATTAAATTAAAATTAATGTAACTTCTAAAAATTACGATTATTTGTCTCTAAATGTAATAAATTCCATTTTGGATACTTTTGATTATTTACACTAAAATTTACATTATTACGATGCTCAAATAGCTCCTTTAAATATAAACAATCCAACTCAAATACTCTTCAACATCATCTCAACCTAATTTATAGTACTCACTTAAAAAAACATTATTTTAAGCATTTCACATAGGCTTATCTATTTATTAATTTTAGTATCTTTGCTCCATAAAAAGATTTTAAAGTATACAACAGATATGGAAGAAACAAAACATTATCAATGCTACGGGACTTGCTCTAAGATGATAACGGTTACTATTGAAGAGAATAAAATCAAACATGTACAATTTTATGGTGGATGTCATGGAAATACTCAAGGTGTTGCAGCCCTTGTAAAAGGAATGTCCGTACAAGAAGCTATAAACAAATTAAAAGGAATTGATTGTGGAGGTCGAGGAACTTCTTGCCCTGATCAACTTAGCAAAGCTTTAGAAGCATTTTTATAAAGAAATAGGCAACTCCAAGAATTGCCTATTCTTTATTCTTCAGTAAAATTGAAATAAAAGTATCATTTTAACTATACTTACGGATGTCAATTGGGAGGAATTTAGCACAATTATTCATTCAACAAAACCGAAACTACACTTCGCCAATCTTCTCTATTTTGAGGTTGGTAAACATGAAAACCTAAATCTCTTCCTTTCTCTGCATTTCTAGTTCCATCATCAATAAAAAGAGTCTCCTCAGGACATAACGGAGCCTCATTTATGACACGATAAAATATCTCTGCCGAAGGTTTCGTTACCCCCATTTCATACGAACAAAACATTTTATCGAAATAGGCATTCAAAGGCTTTCTATACTCAGAAAAAGCAGAAGTTCGAGCCCAATCCATTACAAATGGATTTATGTTACTCAACAAATAAAGATTATATCCCTTTTGCTTCAACTCTTCTAAATAATCCAACTTAAACAAAGGAACCCCCTCTACAATTGAGAGCCAAGCACTTTCGACTTCTTCATCAGTAACATCGCGACCAACATTTTTAGAAATTACCCTGCAAAATTCCGAACGAGATAATTTTCCCTCTTCTAAATCCAAGAAAAATCCGTTTTGAGTATATAAATTAAGCAACTCAGCAACGTTTTTTAGTCCCAATTTTTCAAATTCCTGAATAGCGCGAGGTAAATCCGCATCAATAAGAACACCGCCGAAATCAAATAAAAGATTTTTAATCATTACCTATAATCAATTTAAGATATCCGATAACTCTTTCTTAGTTCCCACATATTGAACAATGGACTCAGGAGCTACAGGAAATGTTTTCATCCACTCCAAAATTTCCATTTCATCCATTGTCGCTAATAAATCAGAAATATCGTATTCAAATTTACCAACATAAAGATAATTACCATCTTTGGGTGTAACTTTAATCTCTGATAATGGAGATTCCAACACCTTTGATTGATGTTTCAAGACACATAGAAGAGTATCCGAAGGAAGAATCTCTTCTGCACTCATAACAGAAAAATTAAACGTTAACGGCAAATTCCCCTCTCGTAAACGAGTAAGAAATACTGCTGTAAGAATAGGAGAATAGTCGATATTCCGGATTGGCAAAGACATCAAACAGACATCATCTGCATGATACAATGTCCAATTATTCTCACTTTTTGCAATTGGTTTATAGTAAACAAACGCATAAAAAACTACACCTATCAACAATAAACTCAATAACCAAATTCCCCAACGCTTCATAAATTAACCCACTTTTAATGCACCAACAATATCATTCACTGACGAGTAGCCATGTCTTTCCAAATATTCATTAATTCCATCTGCCACTTTAAGAGCCGTTGTTGGATCAATAAAATTAGCCGTGCCAATCTCGATAGCAGAAGCTCCTGCTAAAAAGAATTCTATGGCATCGGTTGCATTCATAATTCCACCTAATCCAATAATAGGAATAGAGACAACTTTTGACACTTGCCATACCATTCTCAAAGCAACAGGTTTCACACACGGTCCGGACAATCCACCGGTAACAGTTGACAACAAAGGAATTTGCTTTTCAGCATCAATAGCCATTCCCATCAACGTATTAATAAGAGAAACTGAATCTGCACCGGCAGCCTCTACAGCACGAGCAATTTCAGTTATATCTGTCACATTGGGAGATAATTTTACAATCAAAGTCTTATCATAAACACGTCTGACAGCACTAACAACAGCCTCAGCACCTGCACATGTAGTACCAAAAGCCATTCCACCCTGCTTAACATTCGGACAAGAAATATTCAATTCTATTGCCGGAATATTTTTCAAAGAGTTGATTTTTGCAGCCGTTGCAACATAATCTTCAATACATGCACCGGATACATTAACAATCATGTTAGTATTGATATCCTTAATCTCCGGATAGATGTGTTCTACAAAATAATCAACCCCCTTATTTTGCAATCCAACGCAATTCAACATTCCTGATGAAGTTTCTGCCATACGCGGATAAGGATTTCCCTCTCGATGATTGAGGGTTGTCCCTTTAACTATGATACCTCCAATCTGACTAATATCCATAAAATCAGCATATTCCGTACCATAACCAAAAGTCCCGGATGCTGTCATAACGGGATTCTTCATTTCAAGACTCCCTATTTTTACCCTTAAATCTGCCATTTTAAATCTTTTATATTAAATACCGGACCATCTGAACAAACACACTTGTGACCCTCATTAGTATCAGTCACACAACACAAACATGCACCCAAACCGCACGCCATTCTATTCTCCAACGAAACCTCACAATCTATATTTGATTTATGCGCAAAAGCTGCAACACTTTTCATCATCGGAGTTGGTCCACATGTATAAATTTTAGTATAACTCTGTTTTCTCAATATCGAATGATTGGTAACAAAACCTTGTTCTCCACACGAACCATCTTCTGTAGTTAAGAACAATGTTCCATATTTACGGAACTCATCTAACAACAAAAGAGCCGACTCCGTCCGAGCTCCTAATAAAAAATCGACAGAGAACCCATCTCTTTTTAACTCAGATCCTAACATTAATAGAGGGGCAATTCCTACACCACCACCCACTAACAATACTTTATCTCTAGCATTGGTTGGTGAAGAAAAACCATTTCCTAATGGCATGATAACATTTACAACATCTCCTTTCTTCAATTGTGACAAACTTTTTGTTCCGTCTCCTACCAACTGCACAAGCAACCATAACTCGTTACGCTCATAATCAACAAAGTTGATAGATATTGGACGACGTAAAAACACTGTAGGTGTTTTATCTACACGAACCTCGACAAATTGCCCTGGCAAAACTCGGGGAAGAGGATTATCAGAAGTCAATTTCATCAGAATATGATTCTCACCGATAAACCGATTTTCTGTAACCACTAAATCTAAGAGATGTTTTTTCATATCAATACCAAATAATAATTTTATACAAATATAAGAAGCAATTTGAGAAGGTGTTAGAAAAATTCCTATTTTTTTTATTCTTACTAGTCAAATTTTACTACCTTTGCAAAAAGTAAGAGAAAATATTGTATGGGAAATTTTATCGTATCTGCAAGAAAATATCGTCCAGCCTCCTTTGATATGGTGGTAGGTCAGTCTGCTCTTACAAACACTTTAAAAAGTTCCATCTCCAAAGGTCGATTAGCTCACTCCTATCTATTCTGTGGACCTCGCGGTGTGGGGAAGACTACTTGCGCTCGTATTTTTGCAAAAACGATTAACTGCACAAATCTTACAAGTAATTTTGAGGCTTGCAATGAGTGTGAGTCGTGCAAAGCTTTTAATGAGCAACGGTCGTTGAATATTCACGAATTGGATGCTGCATCCAATAACACGGTGGATGACATCAGAGGATTAATAGATTCGGTAAGAATCCCTCCTCAAATCGGGAAGTACAGCATTTACATTATTGATGAGGTTCACATGCTCTCTCAAAGTGCTTTTAATGCTTTTTTGAAAACGTTGGAAGAGCCTCCTGCCCATGCTATTTTTATTTTGGCAACAACAGAAAAGCATAAAATACTTCCAACCATTTTATCTCGATGCCAAATCTACGATTTTCATAGAATCAGTATTGATGATGTAACAAAACAATTGGCATACATCGCTGAGAAAGAAAATATAAAGGCTGAATTGGAGGCTCTTAGTATCATCGCTCAAAAAGCAGATGGTGCTATGCGTGATGCTCTATCTATTTTCGACCAATTAGTAGCTTGCACTCAAGGAAATATTACTTATAAAAATGTAGTAGAAAATTTAAATATTTTAGATTATGACTACTACTTCAAATTTGTCGATCATTTCCTTAAAGGAGAAATCTCTGAAGTTTTGTTGGCTTTCAATGAAATATTAAACAAAGGTTTTGATGCTCATAATTTTATCGGTGGAATTAGTTCGCATTTTAGAAATTTATTGGTCAGCAAAGATGAGGTAACATTGTCTCTCCTTGAGACAGGAAACGAAACAAGGGAAACCTATAAAAATCAGGCTCAATTATGCGATAAAGACTTCTTAATCAAAGCTCTACAAGTAACAAATCTGTGTGACCTAAAATACAATGAAAGTAAAAATAAACGGTTGCTCATAGAATTGACTCTCATCCGTCTATGCCAATTGACGGATGAAAAAAAAAAATGAATTAGATGATTTCTTGGGCGAATGGGAAGAAATATTATCTTTACAGCCTTTCTTTCAACCCAAAACAACCAACACACAAGTTCAATCAACGACCTCTAACAATCAATCGGTTACAACTAATTCTTCAAACAACACACAGTCTTCAACACAAACGAATGTATTGCAAACTAATAACAATACTTTCAACAAAAGACCTTTAAGAAGTTTTTCAATAAAAGACTCTATCAATAAAAAAGAGGAAGAAATTAAACTGGAAGAGGCTAGATTAAAAGCACTTGCTAAAAATGAAAATTTCTCGCAGGATGAGTTGATTCGGTGTTGGAATCAGTACATCAAAGGTCTGACAGAACAACAGATCTTGAAAAATACAATGATGACTTGTAAACCAATCTTGGAAGATAATTTTAAGATTTCTATTCATGTAGATAATTCTGTTCAAAAAGAGTTATTAGAGATAGAAAGCATAAACCTAACCAACCATCTTCGAGAGAATCTTAATAATGGAAAAATAGAAATGGAGATCTTTGTTAACGAAATGGGAGAAAATATCAAAACTAAAACAACTTATGAGCTATTTGCAGAATTAAAAGAAAGTTCTCCTGAATTTAATCGTTTTTCAGAATTGCTTCAATTAGAAATTGAGTAATCTTTGAGGTTGATAAACTGAATTCAAATACTTTAGAAAATAGATTATTGGCAGAAAAATATAAATTGTAATTTAGAGAAATTGCCGAAATAAGACAGTCACCAAATACCTCTCAAACACACTAGTAGTAAAATTAAAATAACGTCTTAAGAATTAACATAGATTTTATTAAAAGAGGGTGTATCAAAATTTAATTTTTGATGTACCATCTTCTGTTCCTTTTGATACGAAAAGAGGGCATGTCAATTTTGACATGCCCTCTTCTAAATTAGAATTTAAATTTATTTCAACTTCTAAACTATAAACCAAGAGATTTTTTGATAGCCTCCACTTTTTCATTTGCTTCAGCATCAACTTTCGCATAGTCTCCGGAAGAAAAATCACCCTTAACCTCTACATAGAACTTAATCTTAGGCTCAGTTCCTGAAGGTCTAACACTAACCTTAGTTCCATCCTCTGTAAAGAATTGCAACACATTAGCAGATTCAGGCATATTAATATCCTCAATCTTACCACATTTAACGCAATTTTGTTTTAATGATTTAAAATCTTTAATCAATTTAACAGGAGAACCTGCTAACTCTTTTGGAGGGTTATTTCTGAAATTTTCCATCATAGCTTTAATTTCATCCGCACCACTCTTTCCTGGTTTAACAACACTTACAGCACTCTCCTTTTGGAAACCATACTCCTTATAGATATTCATCAACAATTGATACAAAGACATTCCGTTATCTTTTGCCCATGCAGCAATCTCACAGATAAGACAAATTGAGGCTGGAGCATCTTTATCACGAACTTTATCATAAGGCAAGAAACCAAAAGACTCTTCACCTCCACCAATGTATTTTTCTTTTCCTTCGTTTTCTCTAATACGATAAGCAATCCACTTAAATCCTGTATATTCATCATACAACTTAACGTTGTTCTTTTCTGCAATTTCACGAATCAATTCAGAAGTTACAATGGTTTTTACAAGGAATTCATTACCTTTTAATTTACCCAACTTCTTCATATTCGTAATGATATAATAACAGAACATCATACAAGTTTGGTTTCCATTGATGATCATCCATTCACCCTTATCATCACGACAAACAATTGCAAGACGATCTGCATCAGGATCCGAAGCAATAACCAAATCTGCACCCAATTTAGTTCCCAAATTCATACCCATCGTCATTGCTTCAGAATTTTCTGGGTTTGGTGATTTTACAGTTGAGAAATTACCATCTATCACCATTTGCTCAGGAACAACATTGATATTTTGGAATCCCCAAGAACGAAGACACAAAGGTACAATTACGCGACCTGTTCCGTGCAATGGAGAATAAACAATGTTCAAATCTTTTTGACGAAGAATTACCTCCTGATCCACCATAGCTTCTTTTACAGCTGAAAGATAATCAAAATCCATTTCTCCTCCAATAATAGTAATCAACTCCTTGTTAGGAGTAAATTTAACGTCCTCGATTTGAACTTTATTAACTTCATCAATAATTCCTTTATCATGAGGAGCTAAAACTTGTGCTCCATCATCCCAATATGCTTTGTATCCATTATACTCTTTCGGATTATGAGAAGCGGTGATATTAACACCACTTTGGCATCCTAATTGACGGATAGCAAAAGAGATTTCAGGTGTTGGACGTAAGCTCTCAAACAAATAAGCACGAATACCATTTGCAGAAAAAATACCGGCCACAATCTCCGCAAAAAAACGAGAGTTGTTACGACAATCGTGTCCAACAACAACACTGATCTCTTTTCTATCAGCAAACGCAATTTTTAAGTAGTTTGCTAACCCTTGTGTAGCCATTCCTACTACATATTTATTCATTCTGTTTGTTCCAACACCCATGATTCCACGCAAACCACCTGTACCAAACTCCAAATTTTGGTAAAAAGCGTCAATCAAAGGAGTCTTATCAGGATTATCCAACAAACTCTTAACCTCTGCTTTTGTTTCAGAATCAAAATTTCCAGTCAACCAAGCATTTGCTTTAGCGGTAACATCTTGCAATAATGCATTATCCATAAGTAAATATAAATTAGATTATTTTAAAATATTATCTTTTTCAACACTCTTAAAATATCGATAAGTACCAACTTTTAAATCGTAAGTAGCCATCTCGTCACAAACAATAGTTCCTTTCGGATGCAATTGCAAAGCACTCAACGTACACATTTGAGAAACACCTCCTTCAATGGCTTGTTGCAATGCTCTTGCCTTATTATAACCAGAAACAAGAATCATGACTTCATCTGCATCCATAACAGTTCCAACTCCTACTGTCAATGCCTTTCTTGGAACATACGCCAAATTATTTTCAAAAAATCTTGAGTTGGCAATAATAGTATCGTCCATTAACGTTTTTACACGAGTTCTAGAAGTTAATGATGACCCCGGCTCATTAAATGCAATATGGCCATCAGGACCAATACCTCCAATGAACAACCGAATTCCGCCGGCGTTCAAAATTCTCTCCTCATATTCCCTACACTCTTTCTCTAAATCAGGAGCATTCCCATCTAATATGTTAACTTGTTCCGCCGGAATATCTATATGACTAAAAAAATTATTCCACATAAATGAATAATAACTTTCCGGATGTTCCTTAGGAAGATCAACATACTCATCCATGTTAAACGTAACAACGTGCTTAAAGGAAACTTTTCCAGCTTTGTTCAAAGCTGTTAACTCTTTGTACATACCCAATGGAGAAGAACCTGTTGGTAATCCCAAAACAAATTTCTTATCCTCTGTGGGATTAAATGCATTAATAGCATTTGCAACGTAATCAGCTGCCCATTTGGACACTGCGTCATAATTAGGTTGAATGAGAACTCTCATTGTCTATATTAGTTTAAAATTAGTCATTCGTAAGGTATAAACCATCTTCCGACTTTCTTATCGCAGAAAAAGATTTTACGAGTAAATAGATGCCCCAAAGTATTAATGGAACACTTAACAATTGCCCCATGTTCAACGCCATTGCATCTTCAAAACTTTCTTGATTATTCTTTATAAATTCCAACAAAAATCTGGTCAAGAAAATTCCAATTAAAAAGACTCCAAAAATAAAGCCTTCAAATTTGCGAGCATTTGTTTTCCAATACAAAAACATTACAACAGCAAAGGTGATGAGACAATATAACATCTCATAAATTTGCGTAGGATGACTTGGCAATGAATAAATCGGATCCGCCCCATTTTGCCAAGCATGAATATTGGTTATAAATTGAAAAGCCCAAGGTACATCTGATGGATGACCATAAATCTCATGGTTCATCAAATTTCCAAATCTTATACATGCTCCACAAATAGCAACAGCCAAAACAATCCGATCCATCACCCACATGTAACTCTTGTGCGCAACTTTACGACTAAAAATATAAAGCGCCAACAAAATACCACAAGCACCACCATGACTAGACAATCCCCCTTTCCAAACACAAAGAACCTCTGTCAAGTGCCTAGAATAATACTCCCAATCATAAAAGAAACAATGACCTAACCTTGCTCCGATTACCGTACCAATCAACATATAGAGAAACAACTTCTCCATATTCTCTTCCGGCATTCGTTCCCGATTGTACACCTTTTCTTCAATAGAATAACCAACCAAGAAACCAATTGCCCACATTATACCATACCAGCGTAACACTACCGGTCCTAATATTACAATCTCCGGATCTACATTCCAAACAATACTTGCCAACATAAATTACATATCTTTACCATGACAGTGTTTAAACTTCTTTCCTGAACCACACGGACAAGGGTCATTTCTACCCACTTTAGGTCCGGTTCTTACCGGCTCAACTCTACGTGGTTCCGGCCTGTTTTGCCCCTCTGAACGATTCGTTTGATAGTTAGAATAGTCACTCTTTTTTTCTGGCGCAGCCTCTCTAACCTCCTCTTGAGATCTCTCCTGAACAGGAATTTGCCCCCTCATCAAAACAGAAACTGCCTTACGATTTGTTTCGTCCATCATTCTTTTGAAAAGTCCGAACGATTCCAACTTATAGATTAATAGCGGATCTTTTTGTTCGTAACTTGCATTTTGAACAGAGTTACGCAACTCATCCATGTCACGCAAATGCTCTTTCCAATTCTCATCGATTGAGTGTAATAAAATAGCCTTTTCAAACATCTTAACAATCTCATTACCCTCCGATTCATATGCCAACTTCAAACTAACTGGGATATTGTATTGACGCTTACCATCAACAATAGGAATCAAGATATTTTCATAATGCTCACCTTGTTCCTCGTAAACCTTTTTTATCACTGGATAAGCCACTTCCGAAATTCGATCCATCTTACGCTTGAATGAATCCATTGCTGCTTGGAAAATCTTTTCAGTCAAGTCATTGGGTTTGATACTCTTAAACTCTTCTTCTGAAACAGGAACATCAATTGCATACAATTTCAAAACCTCCTCTTCCAACTGAGCATAAGAAAGTGATGCTTTGGCACTCTCTACTATGGCTTGAGCAGATTCATAAATCATATTCATAATATTAACTCCCATACGTTCACCCAGCAATGTTTGTCTTCTTTTCTTATAAACAACCTCTCGCTGAGCATTCATAACATCATCATACTCCAACAAACGTTTACGAACACCAAAATGGTTCTCCTCAACCTTCTTTTGAGCTCGCTCAATCGACTTAGATATCATTCCATGCTCGATCACCTCTCCCTCTTGAAATCCCATCTTATCCATTACGGAAGAGATCTTTTCAGAACCGAACAAACGCATCAAGTTATCCTCTAAAGAGACAAAGAAAACAGAAGAACCCGGATCTCCCTGACGACCGGAACGTCCTCTCAACTGACGATCGACACGACGAGACTCATGACGTTCTGTACCGATAATAGCCAAACCTCCGGCATCTTTTACTGCCTGAGATAATTTAATATCAGTACCACGACCCGCCATATTCGTTGCAATAGTCACGATACTTCCTTTACCCGCCTCAGCCACAATATCCGCCTCTTTTTGGTGCAATTTAGCATTCAATACATTATGTTCGATTTTTCGCAACTTCAACATCCTACTCAACAATTCTGAAATCTCTACCGAAGTTGTACCTACCAAAACCGGACGACCGGCTTCTACCAATCTTGCAATTTCATCAATTACCGCATTATACTTCTCTCGCTTAGTTCTATAGACACGGTCATCCATATCTTTGCGAGCAATTGGACGGTTAGTTGGAATTACCACAACATCCAATTTATAAATGTTCCAAAACTCTCCGGCCTCAGTCTCCGCAGTACCGGTCATACCAGCTAATTTATGATACATTCTGAAGTAATTCTGCAAAGTAATCGTTGCAAAAGTTTGAGTTGCAGCCTCAACTGTCACTCGCTCTTTCGCCTCGATTGCCTGATGCAAACCATCCGAATAACGACGACCTTCCATGATACGTCCGGTTTGTTCGTCAACAATCTTTACTTTATTATCGATTACAACATATTCTTGATCCTTTTCAAACAACGTATAAGCTTTCAACAACTGACTTATCGTTTGAATACGCTCCATCTTGATTGCGTAATTCTGCATCAATTCATCTTTTTTCGCTTGATAAGCCTCTTTATCCAATGTTGCAGAATCCAACTGAGACAATTGAGTTGCAATATCAGGCAACACAAAGAATTGAGAATCCTCAGATGCACCTGTCAAAGCATCAATTCCCTTATCTGTTAACTCAACCGTTCTATTCTTTTCATCAATAACAAAATACAACGGATCAGTAGCAATATGCATATGTCTATTTTGCTCTGCCATGTAATACTCTTCCGTCTTAAGTAATATAGATTTATTACCTTGTTCACTTAAAAACTTTATCAAAGGAGTATTTTTAGGTAATGCTTTATAAGAACGGAATAAGGCTAAAGCACCCTCTTCTTGCTCTTTCGAATCTGCTGATTTTAATAAACGTTTAGCATCCGACAAATAATTGGTAGCCATAG
>JAEIGA010006816.1_pt1 | contig 17357 bp, 14 predicted proteins | sample 9270691 | NCBI WGS metagenome assembly JAEIGA01 (sample SAMN17057246, study PRJNA624740) | gut metagenome | biome: biome; isolation source: fecal sample | host: Bos grunniens | place: China: Xizang | collected 2019 | reverse complement strand
TGACTTCTGTAATTTAACGACGTTCTTTATCTTTGGATTTGATTTGCTTGTAATCATGATTTCTTGAATTTTAATTGTGATAAAATAAGTCCGCCAATGACCAATAAAATTCCTAATATCTTTTGAATAGTCATATTCTCACCTATAATAATACAACTGAAAATAGCAGTGAAGACAGGAATCAAATTGCTGTAGATATTTGCTTTTGCAGCGCCTAGCTTGCTGAAAGCGAATGCCCATAAGGTGTAAGCAGCAGAACTCGCAAAAACGCCTAACGATAATAATGGGAGTATGTAATGACCGAATCCCATTATATTTGATGGCGTGACTTTTTCCATAATGAAGACCATTGGAATGAAATATATCATGCCAATGACGTTTTGTACAAATGTGATTGTTAATGGTTTATATAACAACGTTAATTTCCTTAAAGAAATGGAGTATGCTACGGCGACTAATACCGCGCTGAATAAAAATATTACGCCTTTAGTCGAGATGGTAAGCTCCAGATTTTTATTCACCAACATAAATATCACTCCGAAAAACGAGATGATGAAACCTACAATGTTCCATGGCGTAAGTCGTTCTTTTAAAAAGAAAAAGGCAGCGATAGGAGTGAAGAGCGGAATGGTAGCAATGATGGCAGAACTCACTACAGGAGCAGAGTTTAACAATCCGTAGCTTTCAAAGATGAAATATAAAAAAGGTTCGAAAAGTGCTGCTAGTGCAAATAACTTTATATCTTTTCTGTTGACTTTTTCGAATAATCTGAAAATCAAAAGAAGACTTCCTAAGAAAATGCTTGATATTATAAGTCGGAAGAAAATTGTTGCGGTTGGATTAAGATATTGGAAGACTTGCGTTGACCAAATAAATGATAATCCCCAGAAAACCATGGCTATGACGCCGCTAATATGCACTATGAATTTCTTGTCTTTCATGTTGCAAAAATAAGACTTTTTTGGTATAATATTTGAACAAAATGTGAAGTTAATTTTTAATAATAAATAAAAACATCATACTATGAAAACATTGAAATCTTTAGCTCTTATTGTTGTAATGTCTTTGATTACAATAACATCGTGTAGAGGACCTCAAGGACCACAAGGAGTCCCAGGACAAAATGGCAACGCCAATGTGCAGTCGGCAACGGTAGAAACAACAGCAGCTGACTGGGCTTGGGATGCAAATTCATGCAATTGGTATCTCGACCTTGAATGGGATGCAATAGATGAAGATATGGTAGATTACGGCGCGGCTTTGGTTTACATGGAAAATCCTAACAACAATTTCTACGGATGGCATCAGCTTCCTCTTACTTTATATCCAACAGAACAATACTCTGCAACATTAGAAACGATATATTACGATTACGCATTGACAATATTCTGGACTAATTCTGACCTACAAAAACATCAGAACCCATGTGATTTCTATAATACAAATCTTACATTCAAAGTGGTTTTGATTGACGCAGCTACATACGCTAAATATCAGAATGAAGATTTGAGCAATTATGAAAATCTCGAAAAACTGTTCGACATAACAGAAAAAAATATTCGATAAAATTATAAAGACGCTTTCGGGCGTCTTTTTTTCTTATCTTTGCAGGAACTGTCATATTTAGCAGCTTTATATATGCACTATATTTTTTTAGATAATGATTAAGAATATTTTAAAAACTTTACTTTATATAATTTTAGGATTTGTTGCTCTTGTAACTATAACAAGTATTTTCGTACCATCATATTCTTTTAAAGAACCAAAACCATTCTCTGGAACATATCTTCATAATCCATATAAAAACATGAATCCGGATAATTGGATTCAGTCTAATTTTCATGCTCATACTCGTCAGTTTGGTGGACTTACCAATGGTAGATTAAATACCAACGAAATGTTGGATAGCGTATATACTGCTTTGGGTTTTGATCATGTTGGAATTTCGGACTATAACAAAATAAACTATTACGATTCTGTAAATCCTAGTTTTATACCTGCTTATGAACATGGTTACGGTATGTTCAAGATACATCAGCTATGTATAGGAGCAGAGAAGGTGCGTCGTCTTGATTATTTCGCTTTCCAAAATCTAAGCATGAAACAACATACATTGAATCGTTTGGAAAAACAAACACGTCATGCGGTCTTGGCTCACCCTTCATTTGTGAAAAAAGGTTATCTCATCGAAGATATGAAATATCTTAGCAATTATAAGCTTATGGAGGTACTGAATGGTTTCAGGATTTCTACAGCGCATTGGGATATGGCTCTCTCCAACGGTCATCTTGTATATCTTATTGGTAATGACGATTCTCATAATGTTACAGACATTACTGATGTAGCGACACGTTTTACTATGATTAATGCTCCTGAAAATGAGGCCGAACAACTGCTTCTTGCATTGGAAAATGGCAATGCTGTTGGCGTGGATTTCCCTGTTAATAGAGAAGAAACTCTTGAGCAAAAAATACAACGATTGAATAAAAATTTGCCGTATATAACACAAGTCGATCTAAATGACGATACCTTATTAATATTAGCTTCAAAATTAATCTCAAAGATAAAGTTCATTGGACAAGATGGAAAGGAACTTTTTGCACAGAAGAATGTAAATACAGCGATGTATGTTATTCAGCCTGAAGATAGATATGTAAGGTCTGAGTTGAATTTTAAAGACGGAACTACATTGTATCTTAATCCAATAACACGTCATGAAAGTGAAGAGATTGTTAAACAACGCCTCGATGAGATTAATTATCCGAAAACTATAATATTATGGACGGTTTATGCAGCTCTCATTTTGTTTGTTTGCTATAAGTTGTTGGGCCGTAGAAAAAAATAACAATGTTGTCTTTTTATATCTTTGTAATCCATAAAAACGCCAAATAATGATAAAAGAAAATCTCAATATAGTCAGGGCAACTGTCCCTTCAAACGTTACTCTTATTGCTGTTTCAAAAACAAAGCCAGTGTCAGACTTGCAAGAGGCTTATGATGCGGGACAGCGTATTTTCGGCGAGAACAAAGCTCTTGAAATGCGCGATAAACATCAAGCGCTTCCCGATGATATCCAATGGCATTTCATAGGTCATCTTCAGACTAACAAAATAAAATATATAGCTCCATTTGTCACTTTGATTCATGCTATCGATAGCTTGTCTCTACTCGAATCTGTTAATAAAGAGGCTGCTAAAAACAATCGTGTCATTGATTGCCTTCTTCAGTTTCATATCGCTCAGGAAGAGACTAAATTCGGTCTCGATTTGGAGGAAGCAAGAGCGATGCTGGAATCTGAAAGCTATAAAAAATTAAAAAACATTAACATCTGTGGAGTTATGGGAATGGCTACATTTACCGATGACGCTGCTCAGGTACGAAACGAATTCAAAAGCCTAAAAAATATTTTTGAAACATTGAAAGAAAACTACTTCGTGGGAAATGAATCCTTTATGGAAATATCTATGGGTATGTCCGACGATTATCCTATTGCCATAGAAGAAGGCGCAACAATGGTAAGAGTTGGTAGCAAGATTTTCGGAGCAAGGAATTATAATATATAAATGATTAATGTATAAAGTCTTTAGACAATAAAAAATGAAAAAAATCTTTATTACATTATTTAAAATGATGATACTCTTGCTGGTGCTGTTCGCATCGTTAAGAGTTGTCTTTGTTGTGAAATATTGGTCTCTTGTCACATTAGACGAAATCCCTTTTGTTGAGATAATAAAAGGATTCTGGTCGGCATTGCCTCTCGACATTGCAACAATCTCTTTCATGTTGGCACTTCCGGCTATCTATATGTTCGTCTCATATTTCATTGATAAAGATACGCTTTTTGCTCCTTTGAGATGGTTCTTTTATCTTCTTATTGCAGCATATAATTTCGCTGCATTTGGCGATATCGGTATATATGGGGAATGGCGCACTAAATTGTCATACAGAGCTATACAATATTTACAGAGCCCTTCTGAAGTGATTAATACTGCGGAAACCGAACAGTCATTATTACTCATAGTGTTGTGGTCTGTCTTTACAGTCTTGTTCTGTTGGCTTTATACAAAATTCGTTGAGCCTAAAGTCAAGGATGTAAATAAAGAGGAGCCTAAAACTAATTCGTATTTGCTTTCTGGAAGTTTTGTCCTTGTCGTTGGAGTGCTTTTCCTTGGTATGCGCGGTGGCTTTAACGAGATTCCAATCACGTCAAGTAAGGTATATTACAGCAGTCATAAGTTCGCTAATGAGATGTGCGTAAATCCTGCGTATTATCTCGTTGAGAATATATTGAACTCTAAGAAGGTGGAGACTCGTGCTCATTTCAATTATATGGATATGGAAAGTGCTAGACTTAGGACAGAGAGGTTGCACAAATTTGAATGCGATTCTACCACAAATATTTTGAAAATAAACAGACCTAATATAATAGTCATTCTTCTTGAAAGTTGGTCGGCAGATTTGATAGAATCGCTTGGCGGCGAGCCGGGAATAACCCCGAATTTCAGGGAACTTGAAAAAGATGGTCTCTTATTTACTAATATATATGCGAGCGCTAATCGTTCGCAGCATGCAATGTCGTCGTTGTTCGGCGGTCTTCCTGGAATGCCTGTTACAACCATTACAAATCATCCTGATAAATATTATGCGGTTCCATCATTAGTTAAAAAAATGGATTCGGTAGGTTATCATACAAGTTTTTATTTCGGAGGTGAATTGAATTACGGTAATATTCTGTCGTATCTAAGATATAACGAGTTTGATGAAATTGTTGAAGGAAAAGATATTGATGAAGGCTTTAATAAAGGAAAGCTTGGATATCATGACACAGATGTGATGCCATGGTATGTTGATAAGATTTCTGGTTACGAACAGCCGTTTTTCAGCACGTTGTTTACACAAAGTACACATTCGCCCTATGATTATCCCAAGATTTTCGAAGAGATAGAATGGCCTAAGATTGAGAAACAATACGTTAACTCTGGACATTATACAGATATTGCGATAGGCATGTTTATGGAAAAAGCTAGAACACAGGAGTGGTACGACAGCACATTATTTATATTTGTTGCTGATCATAGTCATTCAACATATAAAAATCATATAATGGAATCTTTTGAACATCATAAAATTCCAATGCTGATATATGGCGAACCATTGCAGGATTCATTGAAAGGTAAGACATACGATAAGATATGCGGCAACACCGATTTGCCTGCTACTATTATGGCTCAGCTCGGATTGCCTCATGATGAATTTATATGGAGTAAAGACATTTTTGGGAAATGCTATAGGCCATTCGCCTTTTTCGAATTGAATAGTGGTTTAGGATGGAAAACACCAGAAGGTGAGTTCGTCTATTCAAACACAGGTACATACATAAAGAACACATTGCCTGAAAATATCAAAGACAGCATAGTGGAAGACGGTAAAGCCTATATGCAATACCATTTCGATTTGTTTAATTCATATTGATAAGAAAGATGGTCGATGGATTATGGAATAGCCGCAGCCTATAAACACTCTATCTCTTTAAATTCTCTATAACTTTTTTAAGGTTTTGGGACTTTGAATTTATAAAAAAAATAATTATCTTTGCGCACAAAATAAATATAATATGTTTGAAGGATTAAGTGAGAAACTAGAACGTTCGTTCAAGATTTTAAAAGGCCAAGGTCATATTACAGAAATTAATGTAGCAGAAACATTGAAAGAAGTCCGTAAGGCTCTTTTGGACGCAGACGTTAGTTATAAGATTGCAAAAGATGTTACAAACACTATAAAGGAAAAAGCATTAGGACAGAAGATTTTAACATCTGTCTCACCAAGTCAACTTATGGTTAAAATCGTCCATGACGAGTTGGCAGAGTTGATGGGCGGTGATCACACAGAAATTAATATCAAGGCTAATCCTGCCATCGTTTTGATGTCAGGCCTCCAAGGTTCTGGTAAGACAACTTTCTCAGCAAAGTTGGCTAACTTCTTGAAAAGCAAAAGAGGAAAACAGGTGTTGCTCGTAGCTTGCGACGTTTATCGTCCTGCAGCTATCGATCAGTTGAAAGTCTTGGGTGAACAAATCGGTGTAGAAGTTTACTCTGAAATTGAAAGCAAAGAACCTGTTAAGATTGCTGAAAATGCAGTCCAATATGCAAAAGAACATAACAAGAATGTCGTTATCATAGATACTGCTGGTCGTCTTGCTATTGACGAACAAATGATGAACGAGATTGCAGCTGTCAAGGCTAAGGTCAATCCTCATGAAACATTATTCGTTGTTGACTCAATGACAGGTCAGGATGCTGTCAATACAGCAAAGGCATTCAACGACCGCCTCGATTTTGATGGTGTAGTGCTTACAAAATTAGATGGTGACACTCGCGGTGGTGCAGCTCTTACAATTCGTTCTGTAGTTGATAAGCCAATCAAGTTCGTCGGTCTCGGCGAAAAAATGGACGCTCTCGATATTTTCTATCCAAAACGTATGGCTGACCGTATCCTCGGTATGGGTGATATCGTTACTCTCGTAGAAAAGGCTCAAGAACAGTTCGATGCAGAAGAAGCAGCTAAGCTTAAAAGAAAACTCGCTAAGAACGAATTTAATTTCAACGACTTCTTAAAACAAATTCAACAGATCAAACGTATGGGTAACATCAAGGATCTTGCTGCGATGATACCTGGTATGAGTAAGATAAGTGATGAAGATATAGATGAAGATGCATTCAAGAGCATCGAGGCTATCATCGGTTCAATGACTCCTGCAGAACGCGAAAACCCAAAAATCCTGAACGGCAGCCGTCGTAAGAGAATCGCATTGGGTAGCGGTACCGACATTGTTGAAGTCAACAGATTGATAAAACAATTTGAAGAAACATCTAAGATGATGAGAATGATGACAACAGGCGGTGCTAAGAAAATGATGCAGATGATGGCACAAATGAGAAACAGAAGATAAACAAATATAATTATTATGGCTGATAATAAAATCATCGATGGCAAACTTATTGCCGAAACAATGAAAAAAGAAATTGCCGCCGAAGTAGCTAATATGCTCGATAGTGGCAAAGACGCTCCTCATCTCGCTGCTGTTCTTGTAGGCGAAGACGGTGCAAGTCTAACTTACGTTGCTTCAAAAGAAAAAGCTTGCCGCAGCGTCGGAATGCTCTCTTCTGTTTACAGACTGAGCGCAAAATCAACAGAGGAAGACGTGCTTAAGACAATCGACTTTTTGAACAATGACCCTGAAATTGATGGTTTTATTGTGCAGTTGCCATTGCCAGCTCATATCAATGAAACAAAAGTAATACAATCAATAAATCCTAATAAGGATGTTGATGGTTTTACATTGTATAATATAGGTCTTATGCAACTCGGCGAACCATGCTATCTTCCTGCAACTCCATTCGGAATCATGGAATTGCTCAAACGTAGCAATGTTGAGATTGCTGGCAAACATATTGTTGTAATGGGACGTTCTAATATCGTTGGTACTCCTGTTAGCGTAATGCTCTCAAGAAAAGGCGTCGATGCAACTGTGACAATGTGCCATAGCAAGACTCAGAACCTTAAAGAGTTGACCCGTCAGGCTGATATCCTTATCGTGGCGATAGGTCAGGCGGAATATGTCAAGGCTGATATGATTAAAGAAGGTGCAGTCGTTATTGACGTCGGTATCCACCGCATCAAAGATGATTCTGAAAAAGGTTATCATATCGTCGGTGATGTCGATTATAAAGAAGTATATAAAGTCGCTTCTAAAATCACTCCAGTGCCAGGTGGCGTAGGTCCTATGACGATAGTTTCTTTACTATACAATACATTGCAAGCTGCAAAAAATAATAAGAAATAAATTCAGAATTTGATAAAAAATAACAATGAAGATTTTACAAGTTAAAGTCTTCATTGTTTTTATATATATGTTATCACAAATTAACAAAATATTGAGACCTTTTCTCATGACGATGTTTTTTATGATGTTGTCGGAAATTTCATTTTCTCAGACTCATAAATCAACCTCAAAAAAAGCAGTCAAGAATTTTGAGAAAGCATGCAAGGAGTTCCTTAATGATAATCGTAAAGCTTTGATGTATGTTGAAAAAGCATTGCAATACGATGAAAATTACCTTGATGCTCTTTTGTTGAAAGCTGAGTTGTATCAGGATATGTGGTACGATTCTTTGGCCTTAATATCATATAATCGTATTTTTGAGATAGATTCTATGGCTTATCCTAAAAGCGCGATTTCTTTGTCTAAACTATATATGAAATATTTTTGTTACGATGAATCCATTTCTTTGCTGAATTGGTTTCTATCATTGCCTGGTCAAAAGGAATCGGTGAGAAAGATTGCAGAACGCGAACTGACTTTAGCTAAATTCAGAAAGGAACTTGTGGATAATCCAGTCGATTATAATCCTAAAAATATAGGCAATATTGTCAACTCCTCTGATGATGAATATATAAATCAATATTATCCTGCTGAAGAAAAAATAGTAATTACTAATTTTCATAGATTTGAAAGTCTGGTTTCTGAAAATGTCTATGTCACTTATATGATTGATTCATTATGGACGATGCCTAAGCCTTTGTTTGAAAATATGGATGCTAAAGACATCGGTGCTGCTAATGTCTCGGCCGATGGAAGCGAAATATATTTTTCCACATCATCCTTGTATGATGGATACGGCAGCTGTGACATTTATTGTGTGAAGTTCACTGATGGTAAATGGAGCGCTCCTCATAACATAAATTCAATTAATTCTCCAGAATGGGAGTCTCAGCCTTCTATAAGTGCCGATGGCAAGGAACTTTATTTCGTGAGAGGAAACAGGAAGGCTGGTACCACAGATATGTTTGTTTCATATAGAGACTTTGAAGGCAATTGGTCTAAAGCAGAATGTCTGAATACTAAGATAAACACTGATGGAAATGAAAGGTCTCCTTTTATCCATCACGATGGAAAGACTTTATATTTTTCTTCCGACAAGCATCTCGGAATGGGCGGCTTTGATTTGTTTGTGTCACGCCGTGATGCAAATGGCGATTGGTCGGAACCTGTTAATTTGGGCTATCCGCTTAATTCTTCGTACGATGAAATGAACTTGGTCGTTTCAAATGACGCTGTTAAAGCCTTTATTTCTTCTCAAAGATTGGATGGCAACGGCGGATTTGATATTTATGAATTTGAACTAGATGATAAGTTCAGACCTGAGGCGATTGAAATAGAGACAATATCTGATGAAGATTATTATGTGGCTGCTATGGAAAAAGGCAATGATGTTACTTTAAGAAATATCTATTTTGCGTTTGACAGTGCTGAACTGACTGCAGAATCATCAGATGGAATAAATGAGATTTATGATTTTTTACTAGAATATCCTGATGTTAAAATAGAAATTCTCGGTCATACTGATGATATGGGCGATGAGAAATATAATCAGGCTTTGTCGGAAAGAAGAGCAGAGGCAGTTGCAATTGCTTTGATTAATAAAGGAATATCGGCTGAGCGTATAAAAACAAAAGGCTGCGGATCAACGCAACCTTTGTTTCCTAATAACTTTGATGAACTAAGAGACTTTAATAGGCGAGTCTCTATGGGGTTTAGTCGATGACTATTCTTTATACATTTTGTCAATAAGGTCTTTGTATTTACCTAAGATAATATTTCTCTTGACTTTCAATGTTGGTGTTAAAAGTCCGTTTGTAACACTCCATTCATCAGCGATAAGTTCGTAACGTTTGATTTTTTCTGTATCGCCGAAGAATTGATTTATTTTCTTTATTTCTTCAGCATAACGTGCTTTGACAGCTTTATCGTTAATCATCTCTTGTGGTGTGGTGAACTTGATTTCGTGTTTTTGACACCATGTCTTTAAGAAAGCGAAATCAGGGATGATGATAGCGCCTGCGTATTTTTGGTTTTCGCCAACAACGACGATGTTTTCTATGAAGCCTGATTCTGTGAATCTTCCTTCAATAACGTCAGGGTTGATATATTTTCCTAAAGATGTCTTGAATAAGTTCTTAAGTCTTCCTGTGATTCTTACTTGGCCGTATTCGTTTATTTCGCCAAGGTCGCCAGTGTGCATCCAGCCTTCATCGTCGATGACTTCTCTTGTAAGTTCTGGTTGGTTATAGTAACCCATCATAACGTTGTGACCACGACAGATGATTTCTTTGTTGTCGGCAATCTTGACTTCAACGCCTGGCAATGCAAAGCCTACAGTTCCGATTTCACGGCCGTGAGGCAATCTGCAAGAAACAGCGATAACAGGTGAACATTCTGTCATTCCATAACCTTCGAAGATAGGCATCTTGATTGCTGAGAAGAATGCTGCTATATTAGGTTGAATACTTGCTGCGCCAGAAACAACGATATCAAAGTTTTCTGCACCAAGTGTTTGACGTATTTTCTTGTAAACTAATGCGTCAGCGATTTTGAGTTTTTGATTGTATAACCATGTTCTGTTGCATGGGTCGATTTTATATCTTTCTGCTAAGTTTAAAGCCCATAAGAAGATAACTTTCTTGATACCTTTGTTGCTTCTGCCACTTTGTTTGACTTTTGAATAAATCTTTTCGAGGAGACGAGGAACGGCGCTCATCATTGTTGGTTGAACGTCTTTCAAGTCAGAGGCTATTGTTGCGAGACTTTCTGCGTAATATACAGACATTCCGAGGAATTGGTATAAGAAGACCAGCATTCTTTCGTAAGCGTGGCATATTGGCAAAAAGCTGAAAGCTTTCTTTGACCATGGTGAAGGGATATGCTTTAAGTTTTGTAACTGACTCATTATGTTGTAATGAGAAAGCATCACACCTTTAGGGTTGCCTGTTGTTCCAGAAGTGTAAATGATAGTTGCGCAGTCTTTTTCGTCAACACTTTCTTTACGAGCCTTTAATTCTTCAATATTTTGATTCTCTTTTCCTAAATCTACTAATTGTTCGAATGTAGGGTGCTCGCATTTTGTTGATAATGCATATATAGCTTCAAGATTAGGAGTGTCAGCTTTTACGTCTTCTATTTTTTGCAATACGCCGCTTCCTTCCAATACAACGAGTTTAACACCACAATCGTTTATGATATAGCGATAATCTTCTTTGCTGATTGTAGGGTAAATAGGAACTGATACAGCACCAACTTGCATAATGGCCATATCGAGCATATTCCATTCAGGACGGTTGCTGCAGATGATACCAACTTTATCATCTTTTTTGATGCCTAATTTTATGAAGGCATAACTTAAGTTGTTTGTTGTTTCAACATATTCTTGAATGCTGTATTTCCTCCAGCTACCGTTTTCTTTTCTTGCTAATGCGACATCTTGTTCTGGGTATTTTTCTACATACTGTTTTAAGATGTCAAAAAGTCTTTTAACTTCCATGATTAACTTATTTTTTTCTTTTTGCAAAGTAAATAAATAAATATATTATTTTGTTTTAAAAATTATAAATACGGGGTGAAAAGTTATGATAAAAACTATTATGGGATAAAAAACTAATATATGGTTTAAATTTTGAAACGTTTTTTTACAGAATGTGGTAAAAGTGCCGTTTTTCGTGGTGAAAAAATGGTGCTTTTTTGATGTAAAGGATCGTTTTGTACTATGTTTTTAATATTTGACGATTTTTTCTGAAAAAGTAAGACTGCTGTCGATGTCTGTTATTTGTACAATAAAGATGCCATTTGAACTGTTCGTTTCTATGCGTCCTTTATCTGTAATCTCTTTTTCATTAAGTAAACTTCCATTGATATTATAAACTTTAACATTGATGGAAGATGCACTTTTGTTCTCAATTATTATGCCGTTCTCGTTAGGAATATTGATGATTTTGTAATTTCTGTCTTTTATGGTTTCTATACTTTCATCATCGTTGCCATCATCGTTGCCATCGTCGTTACCGTCATCGTTGCCATCATCGTTGCCATCGTCGTTACCGTCATCGTTGCCATCGTCGTTGCCGTCATCATTGCCATCATCATTACCATCGTCGTTGCCGTCGTCGTTTCCATCGTCATCAATTACGATATTCCATTTTTCCAAATTGTTAAATACTACATCATTTGCAATAGTTTGGAAAAACAATGCTTTTTTATCATCGATGTCTTCGGTATGGTATGTGCCAATTGGACTTTCTTTCCAGAATACAGAGTAAAACACGCAAGCTGCCAAATAACTTCCGTCGTAGTTAGGGTGGCTGTCGTCAGAACTGTGTAAAACTAAATCTGGAATTGAGTCTAATGCTGCTTTCCAAGCATCTCCAACTGGAGCGACGTATGAGTCTGTTGCATAGGCGTTTTCGCGATATGCAATACTCATAGTATCCTGCATGTGATTGAAATCTACAAAGTCGGCGCTGCAATACAAACCTTCGCCATAATTCTCACATTGTTGTCCTCCAAAACGACGTCCCCAAGTCATATATCCAACAACAGTTGCATTTGGATTGTAAAGCATAATGCTGTCGTAAAGGCTTTGATAAGCAGGACGCATCGCGTTATGGCGATAATAATCGATTGATGGAAGTTGGCTTTGCTCTTGTAATACAACATAATCCCAATTGCCATTACGGATAAGAGACAATGAAGTCTGGTTGACTGCATGTTGGAACAAAGTGTGTCCGCCAGGAGTTACTGATTCGTATTTAATAGACTTGCTTGTTCCTTCTGTCATTTCGCTTATGATTTCAGGAAGGTTGTTAACAAAAATATAGCTGTTGCCAAGAAAAAGTACATCGATTTCGTCTTTTTGAGAGAATGATGTTTTGAAAAATAATAAAATGAATGTGAGAACTAATGTGAATTTTGTTTTCATTTTAATGAGTTTGTAATGCAATGAGGCGTACCTATAGTACGCCTCGTATTTGTTATAATTTTTTTATCAATTATTTTGCTAAGAATGGATAACCGTATTCTGTTGCAGGAACAAATGTTTCTTTAATAGAACGAGGGTTTGTCCAACGGATGAGATTCCATAAACCGCCTGCTTTATCGTTGGTTCCTGATGCGCGTGAGCCTCCAAATGGCTGACATCCAACCACTGCTCCTGTAGGTTTGTCGTTGATGTAGAAGTTGCCTGCTGCATATTTTAGCTTTTCGTCTGCAATCTTCTGTGCTTTCAAATCGTATGCAAATACCGCACCTGTCAATGCGTATGGTGATGTGCTGTCGCAAAGTTCAAGTGTTTCTTCGTAATCTTTGTCGTTATAAACATAAATGGTGATGATTGGCCCGAAGATTTCTTGAGCCATTGATTCATATTTAGGATTTGTTGTCAATATGACAGTTGGTTCAACAAAATAACCTACTGATTTGTCGCAGTTACCGCCGAATATGACTTCAGCTTCGCTAGATGCTTTTGCTCTGTCGATATATCCTTTGCAGTTGTCGAATGATGCTTCGTCGATGACGGCATTAACGAAATTGGTAAAGTCTGTTACGTCGCCCATCTTGATTGTGCTTAACATTTCGCCGACATGTTGTTTCACTTCGTTCCATAATGATGCAGGGATATAAGCGCGTGATGCAGCTGAACATTTTTGTCCTTGGAATTCGAATGCTCCGCGTACTATCGCTGTCGCTACTTCACGTGGGTTTGCTGAATTGTGTGCGAATATGAAGTCTTTGCCGCCAGTTTCGCCAACCAATCTTGGATATGATTTGTAATTGTTGATATTAGCTCCTACGCCTTTCCATAAACCTTGGAATGTTCCTGTTGAACCTGTGAAGTGGATGCCAGCGAGGTTTGGATTGCTAAGTGCTACATTGCCGATGAGAGAGCCTTTACCTGGCAAGAAGTTGATTACGCCTGCAGGAAGTCCGGCCTCCATGAATATCTGCATGAGGTGATAGTTTGATAATAAGGCTGTTGTTGATGGTTTCCAGATAGTTGTGTTGCCCATCAAGACTGGTGTCATATTAAGGTTCGATGCAATTGATGTGAAGTTGAAAGGTGTGACAGCCATGATGAAACCTTCCAATGGACGATATTCTACTCTGTTCAACTGGTCAGGTGTTGATGATGGCTGCTCGGAATATAAGTTGCCTGCATAATAGTTGTTGAAGCGGAAGAAGTCTATAGTTTCACATGCTGAGTCTATTTCTGCTTGGAAGGCATTTTTGCTTTGGCCTAACATACAAGAAGCGTTGACTCTTGCACGATATTTTGTTGCTATGAGCTGACCGATGCGTGCTAAAATAGAAGCGCGTTCAACCCATGGAGTGTTTTCCCATTCTTTCTTTGCATCCAAAGCAGCTTGAATTGCCATATTGACTTCTTTTTCGCTGACTTTGTGGTATTTGGCAACTATATGTTTGTGATTGTGTGGCATTACGACTTCGCCCATGTCACCGGTGCGAATTTCTTTTCCGCCAATTATAATAGGTATTTCTATAACTTCACTTGATTGTTTCTCAAGTTCTTTCTCCAAAGCTAATCTTTCAGGACTGCCTGGTCTGTATTCTTTTACAGGCTCATTTGCAGGTTTGGCAAATTGAAATAATGCATTGTTCATGATATTATTGTTTTAGTTGTTTGAGTCTTTTTTTAAATTTATCGCTACAAATATAATTATTTTGAACTTAAAATAAAAGTTAAAATAAATTTATTTGATAGATGTGAAAAGTTTAATGAAATTAATAGAACAATTCAATCTAACCATTAGTCATTTGTCTTTAGTCTTTTTATAACACTCAAAACATGAGTATGTCTGTTTGTATCTTTGTTGAAAATGCCAGTCTGGTCTAAAGTGTCAATACGTACTTTGCCAGATGCATGTATGATTTTGTCGTTTGAAAGAAGTATTCCGACATGAGTCACACGGCGGTCTTCATTCTCAAAAAATGCGATGTCGCCAGCTTTTGCATCGGATAGAAATTCAATGGTTTCGCCATGTTCTACTTGTTGTGATGCATCTCTTGGAAGTTTAAAGCCTGATACTTTTGCGCAAAGCTGTACGAAAGCAGAGCAGTCTATTCCCATAACGCTTTTCCCTCCCCAACGATACGGAGTGTCGAGCAATTTGATGGCTGACTCTACCATTATTTTAGAGTTGAATTTTTTGCTCAAAGGAATGGCGTTTTCTCTCTTCTCGAATATTTTGCTTCCGAAACTTAGCACCTTGTTGTTATAGTATGCGATAGGGGAATTGATGATATATTTTTCTTTCTTTATATATTCGTTAAATTCATTGTTGTCAATTTCGTGATGCTGCAGTTTCCTGACCCATCCTTCATATAAATCATATTGACAGCGAACTTTCACCCATTCGTGGTTTTCCTCAATGACTTCATAAATGTCGTTGAATAATAATTCAGAGACAAGTTCGCTTGTATGAGATGCATCTTTTCTCATTGGCACTACCGATAATTTACAAATTCCGTATCGTATCATTTTGTTTATTTGTTTGTTATGATTGCTAAATTATAAAAAATAATTGTATATTAGCAGATGTTTTTTATAAAAACATATTTTTTTAAAAATGTATATATAAAATATTGAATATGAGTAAAATATCATCGTATTTGCTGAAAATAAGCCATTCGTATCAAGCTGTATTTAGAGCCTTAGCTTTTCTTGTTGCTATATTCGTTGTGGTATGGCAAATGCCAAGAACTCTGAAATTTAAATATGAGTATCAAAAGATGAGGCCTTGGCAATATGAATCGCTTTATGCTCCATTTAATTTCCCTATTTATAAAACAGACGAGCAATTGAAAAACGAAGAAGAACTTATGTTGAAGGATTTCTATCCGATTTTCGTTTTTGATGAGGCTGTGACAAATAACAATAGGAACAAAATGCTCGAAGAGTTCGATTTAAAATATAATGAAGATGAGTTACTTAAGCATACAAATAAACTGCTTCTTGAAAAGTTGTACGACACAATTGAAAATGTCGGTGTTATAGCAAATGTCGCTTCATTGCAAGAATTGAAACCAGAGTCTATGATTGATGTTGTTCGTGATAGAGTGGTCAAAACCAAGCAATTGCGTGACTTTTATACAATGAAAACGGCTACAGAATTCATAACTAATTATTTGTCTGAATTAGATGCAGATGTAGATAAGATTTTAATTAATAGATTGTTGCTTACTTATCTGCCTCAAAATGTGGCTTTTTCTGAAGATTTGACAAAACAATCGGAAGAGCAGGCTTTGTCATCTCTTTCAGTCACTTTTGGAATGGTGCAAAAAGACGAGCTCATTATCACAGAAGGTGAGTTGATTACCGATGAAAAGTATAACATTCTCAATTCGTTAAAAACGGAATATTCCATGATGGATGAAGGTAATTTCTTTAACAGAAACCTCAATCTTTATGGTCAGATTATTTTGGTGGCTTTGGTGTTCCTTTCTTTGTACTATGCTATGAAACTTCTTCGTCCTGATTTGCTTAAAGAATCACGCTCGCTGAATATGATACTGGTGATGATGTTAATTATTATTGTGCCATCTTTCATGGTAATAAAATATTATCCAGGTATGATTTATATGATGCCTATACCTATTTTAGCAATGTTGATGGTAACATTTTTTGATACTAGAATAGCGATTTATATTCAAACTTTGGCATTGATAATAATAAGTATTGCTGTGCCAAATTCATTCAGTTTCTTTGTCGTACAATTCTTGGTATCTTTGGTGTCGATATTTGTTTTGGCAAGAAGCACATCTCGTTCTAGATATTTCTTGACTTATGCATCTATATTTATTTCGTACATAATAATCAAGTTGGGTGCATCATTGATTTTTGATGGAGGCTTAGATGATTTTGGCTGGAATGACGTTGGTGTTTTTGCAATGAATGCGTTGTTTACAATGTTGACACTCCCTCTTGCCTTCCTCTTTGAAAGATTGTTTGGTTTCGTGACAGATATGACACTCTTGGAGTTGAGCAATACAAACACACCTTTGTTAAGAAAATTTGCATCGGAGGCTCCTGGAACATTCCAGCATGTTATGCAAGTTGCTGACCTATGTGAAGAGGCTTTGTTTGCTATAGGTGGTAATATGCTGCTGGCTCGTACAGGTGCAATGTATCATGATGTCGGTAAATTGAAGAATCCTTTGTATTTTACAGAAAATCAAAGTGGGAAATATAACCTTCATGATGATATGTCTTATTATGAAAGTTCCCAAGTTATCATAAATCACGTTATTGACGGAATTGAGATATGTAGAAAATATCATGTTCCAGAACAAATTATCGACTTCGTGAGAACGCACCATGGAACAAGAAGAACTGAATATTTCTATCAGATGGAGTTGAAGGAAAATCCTGGCGAAGAAATCAATGAAGCCGATTTCCGTTATCATGGACCGATTCCTTTCTCAAAGGAGACGGCAGTCCTTATGATGGCTG
>JAEIGA010006815.1_pt1 | contig 17357 bp, 14 predicted proteins | sample 9270691 | NCBI WGS metagenome assembly JAEIGA01 (sample SAMN17057246, study PRJNA624740) | gut metagenome | biome: biome; isolation source: fecal sample | host: Bos grunniens | place: China: Xizang | collected 2019 | reverse complement strand
TAATAAAAAATATGATGTAAACGTTAATCAACGACTATAAAACTATATGGTATCATCATTTTCATAATATTATCACTATCATATACCTTAAAAATTAATTTATATGAACCTGTTTCCATCATTTCATTAAACTTAATATTTATATTTTTTTGCATAGCACTAATGTCAAATACTCCCCCATTATGAGTAGTATTACCATTAATTGCATTTATACCAGTTGAAATTAATGTATATCCATCACCAATTTTTTGATGCACTTCTATTGTTAATTTAACAACTTCTTTTGTCTTATAAGTTACTACTACATTATCTTTCAAGTCAGTTTTTGTTAAGAATCGATTTGACATAGATTCAACTTTAAATGAGCAACTATTTTTTGTTGTCACATTAACTATGCATTTATCTGTAATAATAGTTCCTCCAAATGGTTTTAATTCATTTGTAGATGACCATATACAAACTTCTAACATTAAACTTCCTTGATTATTTAAAATTGTTTTTGATTCCAATTCTAGTTCAACTTCAAATTCACCACTGTTTTGAGTATTGCCAAGAGGAATAATAAATTCTCCATTCCCGTTTGCGTAATATGTCATATTATTATATATTAAATGCGCATCAGCTGGTAAATAACTATCTGCAGATGCTGAAACAACTAAACTTAATTTGTTATCGTTATATTTAGAATCTGCATAATCTAGTTTTCCAATTTCATAAGTTACCTTAATTTTATCCCCTAATTTTATATTAGAATCTTTAACCGAAAGATCAAATTTTCTATTATCTTTTGTTTTAAATAATAGAACATCACTTGTAATTGAGTCATCTGTTAATACCCGATTTAAAGTAATACTATTATCAGTATTTGTATTTGTTTTTTCAAAATCTAATATAAACAATAAGTTTTCATTAATTAAAGTATCACCTACAGGATTTACATAATATTCATCGATAGTTCCCATTTTTACAAATTCTGTTAAATTGATATTATTAGTATCATCATTAACATAGTAATAATAATATTCAATAAAATCCGTATTTGTCCAATCTACTAATACAATTGTTGTATTCTTACAAATGTTTTCTTTAAATGTAATAAAACGAGACTTATAATTATTTGGTAATAATTCTCCTACAAACTGTGCTGTTAATGCAGAATCATTACTAATCTCAACAATATTATTTTGAGTAGTGAATGGACGATATTGTTTACCTGTAGTTATACCTATTTCAGTAGCTAATACTTCAGTTAATTCACGTTCAATATTAATTTTTATAGGAATAATAACTCCATTATTACCCTCTAAAGTTAATTCAATATATCTAAGTGTAGTTATATCACTAATTATATCCGCATTATATATTTCAAAAGTTAACTCCGTATTATCTTTTCCTGCAACTCCCCCTAATTGGATAGGTAAAGTAGCATTAATATCCATCTCAGAACCTCCATTTAATGAGGCTGTGAAACCAAAACAACGGTTGGCATCATCACTATTCATTAAACTAGCATATTTCACAAAATAATCTTTTGACATTAGCGTAACATTATGAGTATAGATATTTGAAATAATATATTCTTGGTCATTCAAAAATAACGGAATATCTTTAATAGTATATTTTTCAGAACCCATACTTGGATTTCTATCTTTTGCGGCCGTTAAAGTAATTTCTTTAACAGGCATAGTGTATTCTAAACTTATCGTATTAGTAGATGTACTAAAATGACCACTTATCATTCTTGTCCCAATTGTATAATTGTAATATCCTCTACTATTCCAACTTGCTTTCATACCTGCTTCTGAAATAAATTCTTCTTCTGTTTTTGAATACTTTAATTTTAACGAAATAATTGATTCAGAACCATTACTTATATACTCATTTGCAGATACTATTTTAATCATCGTGATATCACTCCATGTAACACCACTTGGTAACTCTTCAAACCAATCAGTTAAGGTTAAGGCATTATTATATGTAAGATCTTTTTTATTAGTATAATAAATTTTAACTCCGTTACCAGCGATTGAATTATAAACACTTACTTCTTCACTTATCACAAATGATGCATTGTTTTCTAATACAATTTCATTTAGTGATGTATTTGTATTTACAATAGGAATAAAATAAACAAAATCTTCTGCTCTTCCCCCATTACTACAAATAATAGATAAATCATAAATAACATGTTCATCATATGAACTTAAACTTAATTCTTTATCTATTTGACTGTTATCAGACAATCTCAATTCATCGTGAATAGTTAAGTTTGCTGATAAAGGGTTTATTTGGAAAGATTTATCTTCACTACCAATAATCCCTACTTTATCTGTAGTTAAACCATTTCCATTTATATCATACTTATCACGAGCTCCATAAGGTGAATATGATCCTCCAGCCGCATTAGTTATTTTATAAGCAGAAAAATACATATTCTCTTTTAATGAAACTAAAGTACCAGCAGTAGTGCGTTCCGTGTTAAGTTCAAATGAGAAAGACACATAATCTCCATTTGGAAGCATTCCTAACTTTTCTGAAACATATCCTATTTCATTACCTTCTACTGCTTCTATCTCAATAACCCAAAAAATTGTTCCATCAGATTGTTCTTCATTTGTGATGCTTACAACATTTAACTCAGTTTTATTTCTAGTTTTTATAGAGATTGAATCAGCATTAATACTAGCTCCTTTTGGTAAACTAATACCAATTCTCATATTATAACCTTCAATATTTAAAACATTATTTGCTGAATATGGATAGTTTATTACAAAGGCATGACCAGTAATCTTTAATGATTCACCAGCAGTAATATTTTCTTTAGAAACATTTATAGAATTCAACCCAAACGATACAGATTCTACTAAACGAATATTAGTAGAAACTACTTTTTTTAGTGACAAATTTTCATTACCTAATTCATCAAAAATTCTAATAGTATGTTTTAAAGTTGCATCGGTATCACTTACTATATACCCCCAGAAAGTACCATTTGAAGCTGTGTAAGAAATCGTAGCACTTCCATGCCATAACTTAGTATTTTCTGGCACACTTTGAATAGTATATTTTAATGAACTGAAATAATATTCTTGATGATTAGCAGGTAGCATACCACGATTAAACAAAATAGAACTAGAAGTTTGTAACACAACTCCTTTGTATTTATTTTTTAGTTTATAAATGTATTCTCTTGTTGCTCCAACTGTACCTTCTGGAACAACATTACCTTCTTCATCAAACCATATTTCATTTCCATCTTTATCTATTAAAGTGTATTCAAGATTTAAATAATCACTAATATTATCTGGCATTAATCTAAATGTAGTTACTAGTGCTTTAGCACCATTAGTAGTGCTATCATTAAAAGTCATATAAACAGTTTGAGGTCCACTGGCACCACCTGTATTAGTTAATCCATAACCACCTAATATTTGAACAGCATTTTTATTACGATAATCCGCATTACCACTAACACTACTAAATGTTAAATTTGGTTCCGCATCATTTTCCATAATAATTTGATATGAACTATTAAAAACTTTTACATCACTTCCTCCTTGACCAACATTTGGTAAATAAATATTAATATTACCTGTAAATGAATATTCACCTGTAGTATTATTCATCTCATCACCAAAAGAAAATGTAATCAAGAAGAATGTTTTTTCAGTATAATAAAAATCTTTTAATAAAATTATAATTTTATTGTTAGTAGAATCATAACTATATTCATAATCAGCAATCCCACTATGAACATAAAATCTAAAATTATTTTCATCAAACTCCATTAGATGCTCTCCACTTTTTGGAACATCCATTTCTATTAACATTTCTTCGTAATAACATCCTATCATATCTGTATCCATAGTTTGTGTTAATAAAGTAAATGTTACAGTATTTTCACTTTTCGCATATATTGGACCTGATGTATATGGTGTTGTATTTGTTTTAACATAATAAGCAAAAGGGTAACTTAAAGCACTACCAGTAGTAATTTTAGTAAGAAACTTACTTTCTAAAACTTCATCTGAACTATTTTTTAATTCAACTAATAGTATTTCTTCATCTAATGGATTTAAATCCATATTAGCTAGCTTATTCCACAAAACATTATCATATCTTATTTCTAATACTAGCGATACAGATGTATATCCTATTTTAGTAACATATTCAAAATTACCACTATATTCTTCTAGATCATATGTTTTATTAGTATTAACTGTTATCGGTTCATTTTTAGTGAAATTAATTTCACTAAAATTAGAATCTGATGGCATATTTTTTATATTCGCATATAAATGTTGATCCAAATCAATAACTACTTTATAGAAATCTGAATCATCCATATTAGATATTTCTATTTTTAAATATCTACTTGTATTAGCTTGCCATTTATTATTTAATGCGCCACCTGCTGCAGTTACTTCTTGATCTAATTGTGTACATTCAGGATCTAAGTATAACTTTGCAGTCAATGAAGGATTAATACTATTAGATTGTACTAAATCATTTATATCATTATTTGTTTTAATACTTTTTGCAGAAGAATGTAGATTTCCATTAGTTGTAAAGAAACCTATAAATGAAATCAAAAATATTAAAACGAATAAACATTTTATATATTTTTTATACATTTCCATCCCCCTTATTTAAAAACCTTTATATCTGTTTTACTATATACTTGATCAACATCTTGTTTTAAAAATATTAATGAATATTCTGCATTTTCACTAACATTGATAAAAAAGTTATTTTTGCCAATAGCATCTTTCAATAATTCATCAGTATTATCTGGTAAAACATTAGCAGGCCATTCAATATTTAATTTCCCTTCATATGCATTAGTAGTGATAATAACTTGAATAATTGAACTACCTATTGCATCATTAACTGTATAAGTAAATGCATCATCTTCTTCTTTAATAATGAAATCTGCTTTTAGTGTAACATTATAAGGAGATACAGTGTTAACCTCTACCTTATACGTTCCAGTTGTTAAATCATTAAATTCAACAATGACATCATTAATACTCCCACCAGTTATAATACCTTCTTCAGTTCTTTCTACTTCCCCTGTTATTTTCACAACATATTTAATATCAATATTAGAAAATCTAAATTCATCTAAATAGTTTTTTAACTTAAAAGAAATTGTAGTTTCACCATCATTTAATTTATATTGTGGATAAACACCATTTGTTTGTGGTATTTCTAATAAATCACTATTAAAGTAAAATTCAGGACTTTCTACTCCAAAATTATTTTTTTCATTATGAAAATATTTTGCTAGTAAAGGCGTAACACAAAATAGAGATAATACTATAACAACTATAAATAGTAAGTATAGTCTATTTTTTCTCATTTCATTCCCTCCTTTTTTGAACATATATTCAAAAAACGTCAATAATAATAATTTATCATAATAGTTGTTTTTTTTATTAAATAACACTTATGAAAACGTTTTTTTAAAAAATAGATAAAAATAGATAAAAAAATAAAAAAAGTGTTAAAAAAACACTTTTTACAAATTATTGAAAAATTCTAATGAGTCATTAAAAAATTTTTCTTTTAGGCCAGGCAATTCATTTATACATTCATGTCTAGCACCTGAATAAAGAATCAATCTAGAAGCAATTCCATTTTTATTATATAAATTATTTAGTTTAGTAGGACCTTTCCCAAAAGCTCCCACTGGATCTTGATGACCAGACATTATTTGAATTAATATTCCAGGATTAATTCTTAAAATATTATCTTTCTTTTTTGATATACGCATCATATTAGCAAGTGAATAATAATAATCAACAGGAAACATCTTCCCACAATAAATATCATTTTCATAATTAATTGCTGTATCTAGATTTCTAGATAACCAAGCATATTTAGGATGTTCAGTTTGAAAATGTTTATTGAAACCTCCAGCTCCTAAATTATCAATAAACTTGGAATATTTTACATAGTTTTTATTTAAAAAACATTTTGATATTTTTTTCAAAAAAGAGTATTTAACACCTGGATAGTCAGTACCAGATAAAATCACTTTTTCAAAATCATCTGGATATAATTCAATGTATCTTTGAGCAACCATTGAACCCATACTATGGGCAAATAAATAATGGGGCATATCGTGAAAACGACAAACCATTTCATCATATACTTTCTTTACGCTTTGAATGATTGCCATCATAAAATCATAACGAGTTACAACCCCTAATTGATCTAACTCAGATACACTTTTTCCATGAGCATACAAATCACACCCTATCACTATATAACCATTTTTTGAAAGAAAACTAGCAAACTCATTATATCTTGGCATATATTCAGCCATACCATGTACGATTTGAATTACTCCTTTAGCGTTTATTTCTTCATCTGGTGCCCATATATAAACTTCTAAATTTGTTATATCATCAAATTTTATATTATGAGTAAACATTATTTTACAATTCTATCCAATAAACTTGTCCCAATTTTTGGAGCATCCACATCAAAATTATCTGCTATTGTTGCCCCTACATTTGCGAAAGTCTTTCCTATTGGAAGAATTCCTCCTTTCACATTGTTATGGTAAATAACTAGCGGAACATATTCTCTAGTATGATCTGTACCATGATGAATAGGATCATTTCCGTGATCTGCAACTACCATTAATAAATCATCATCATTCATTCTTTTTATAAATTCATGTAGTTGTAAATCAAACTCCATGATTGCATTCGCATAACCATTTAAATCACGACGATGACCATATAAAGCATCAAAGTCTACTAAATTTACAAAGCATAAACCTGTAAAATCTTCTTTTAATAATTTAATGGCATTATCCATTCCATTTCGATTACTAGTTGTTGATCTAGTATTAGTAATACCACAACCATTAAAGATATCATTAATTTTACCTATTGCGTAAACATCATAATTATTATCTTTAAGCGCATCTAAAACAGTTCTATCAAATGGTTTTAATGCGTAATCATGACGATTTGTTGTTCTTACAAAAGTATCTCTAGATTTTCCTACAAATGGTCTTGCGATAATACGACCTACCATCCATTCAGGATTTTCTTTTGTTATCTTTCTTGCGTATTCACAAATACGATATAATTCATCTAGTGGTATTATTTCTTCATTAGCTGCAATTTGTAGCACTGAATCTGCTGAAGTATAAACAATTAAAGCACCTGTTGCCAATTGTTCTTCTCCTAGATCTTTAATAATTTCAGTTCCACTAGCACTAATATTTCCTATTACTTTTCTTCCACTGAAGTCTTCTAATGATTTAATTAATTCTACCGGGAAACCAGTTTCTGTGAATGATGGAAATGGAGTGGTTACTTCTAATCCCATCAATTCAAAATGACCAGTTAATGTATCTTTACCTACACTTAATTCCCCCATCTTTCCAACAATTCCTTGAGGAGCTAAACATGCAGATATTCTCTCACATTCAGTTAAGTATCCAATACCTAATTTCTCAAGCGTTGGGATACGGAATCCTTTATAATTGTTAGAAATATGACCTAAGGTATTTGCCCCTAAATCATTATATTTATCAGCATCAGGTAAAGCACCTACACCTAGTGAATCCGCTACTATCACAAATATTCTTTTAAATTTATCCATTTTATTTACCTCTTTCTCTAGGATGAGCTGTTTTATATACTTCTTTAACTTTAGCCAAACTTAAATGAGTATATATTTGCGTTGTAGAAATATCTTCATGCCCTAATAATTCTTGAATATAACGTAAATCCACACCTGCTTCTAACAAATGCGTCGCATATGAATGTCTTAAAGTATGTGGTGAAATTTCTTTTTCAATCCCTGCTTGTTTTGCTAGATTTTTTAGTAACTTAAAAAATCCTACTCTGCTTAGAACTTGTCCATTATTATTTAGAAAAATAAAGCCACTATCCTTAGCATCTTTTAATAATAAAGGACGTGCTTCAAGTAAATATTTTCTTAATACTTTTATTGCGTAATCATTAACAGGAACAAGTCTTTCCTTTGCTCCCTTACCTATAACTTGAATCATTTTACTTGTAAGATGTAAATTATTAATTTTCAAGTTTACTAATTCAGATACTCGAAAACCACATGCATAGATTAATTCAAACATCGCTTCATTTCTTAAATCTAAAGGTTTATCCCCTTTAATACTATCCAGTAATTTGCTAACTTCTTCGATTGTTAAAACTACTGGCAATTTTTTATCTATTTTAGGAGATGATATTTGTAATGTTACATTCTTTTTGGTTAAACCATCTTTAGATAAAAATTTATGAAATGACTTAATGCTACTTAAATATCTACTTATAGATGTAGTAGAAAATTTTTTCTTTTTTAAAGACAATAAAAATTTTGTAACACTATCTTCTGTTATCAAATTTGGATCATCTATTAATAACGTATCTTCTAAATACATCAAATACGCTTCTACATCACTTACATATGAAGAAATAGTATTAGGTTGCATAGAACGTTCACTACGAAGATAATAACGATATTCAGTTGCTAGTTCCCTCATATTTCCTCCTTTATTAATTAATAACAGTAATTAATAAACTATAAAAACTTGTTACTAAAAAATCAATAAAAACTATTTTAGTATTTTTATCTTTTTTATAATCATATGATACTTTATAAATGGTCCATATAAATAATGGTATCATTAACAGCCAATAGAAAACATATGATATAAAATTGATTATTTTAAAATAACTTAAAAAACTAATTAAATAAATTGCTTCTGTTAATCCTTTCAAAAAAGTTATAATTATATTTAAAAAACTATTGTTTAATATCCAAACTATTAACATAATCCAAATATTAATTGTGAATGTATTAATAAATATTTTCACTTTCGATATTTCTAGTAAATTAATACTATCTATTTCTATTTTCTTACTTATAGTAAGGAACATCCCTAATATAAATCCAACTAAAAATATTGTTATCAAAAGTTTTAACTTTTCATTAACATTAACAACTTGCAAAAAACCACCTACATTATTTCAGTAAGTATAGCGTTTGAAATGTAAAAATTATTATTTGTAATTTTTATATTTTCTCCATCTATTTCTAAAAATCCTTGTTCAATTAATTTTTTAATTTTTGGAAAAACATCAAAAATAGAAGTTTTATATTTTTGATAAAAAGCCTCTATTGATAAACCTTTTACCAACCTTAACCCTAACATGACTTCTTCCCACATTTTATCATTTAAATCAATAAATTCTTTTTCTTCAAATACTTTATTATTATTTTCTATTCCTAAATAATAATCATCTAAATTAGTAGTGTTCTTATAACGATATCCATCTTCATAACCACTACTTCCTGCACCTACACCTACATACTCTTCATTACTCCAATATATGACATTATGTTTTGATTCATACGTTTTTTTGGAGAAATTACTTATTTCATAATGTAGGTATCCCTTGTCAGTTAGTTTTTTTATGATTAAATCATACATGGCTCTTTCTTCATCCTCATTTGATAAAGAAAACAACCCTTTTTGAACTTGATGATATAAGATAGTCTTTTCTTCTAAAATTAATGAATAGGTTGAAATATGTGTAACATCTAAAGACAACATCATATCAATATCTTCTTCTAATTCTTTGATTGATTCATTTGAAATACCATACATTAAATCTATATTAATATTATTAAAACCATTTTCTTTCAACAAAGAAATCTTTGTTTTAATATCTTCATAATCTGAGTATCTACCTAAATATTTACAAAGTCTTTTTTGAAAAGTTTGTATTCCAATACTTACTCGATTAACTTTGTACTTTTTTAGACAATCTATTAAGTCTAAATTGATATCTTCAGGATTAACTTCTATAGTAAATTCTTCTAAATCACTTACATTAAAAAGTTCATTAATCTTATTTAATAATTTCGATAAAACATCTAACTCAAGTGAACTTGGAGTTCCACCACCAATATAAATTGTTTTATATGGTTTAATATTTAATACTAAATCTTTAATTAAATAATCTACGTATTTAATTTGATTTTGTTTAGATGAAACTTTTTTATAAAAATCACAATAGTTACAAATTTTACGACAAAATGGAATATGAATATAAAGACCAATTTTATTCATCATCTAATTCTAATACTGCTAAGAAAGCATTTTGAGGAATTTCAACACTACCTACTTGTTTCATTCTCTTTTTACCTTCTTTTTGTTTTTCTAATAATTTTTTCTTACGAGAAATATCTCCACCATAACATTTTGCAAGTACGTCTTTACGTAATGCGGCAATATTTTCTCTAGCAATAATTTTATTTGAAATTGCTGCTTGAACAGGTACTTCAAACATTTGACGAGGTATTACTTTTCTTAATTTTTGAACTAAAGCTCGTCCTTTAGAATATGCAAAATCTTTATGAATAATAACACTCAATGCATCTACTTTTTCTCCATTTAAAAGAATATCCAGTTTAACTAATTTAGATTCACGATAACTACTTAATTCATAATCGAATGATGCATAACCTTTTGTAGTAGATTTTAAACGATCGAAGAAATCATACACAATTTCAGCAAGCGGAATATCATATAACAATGATACTCTCGTTTGATCAATGTATTTCATATCTACAAATGTTCCTCTTTTAGCTTGGCACAATTCCATAATTGCCCCAACATAATCGTTAGGAACCATTATAGTAGCTTTTACATAAGGCTCTTCAATTCTTTTAATCATTGTTAGATCTGGTAACATACTAGGGTTATCAATTTCTAACATTGTACCATTAGTTAAATAAACATGGTAATCTACGCTTGGAGAAGTCGCAATAATATCAATTTTAAATTCACGTTCAATACGTTCTTGAATTACATCCATATGTAGTAGTCCTAAGAATCCTACACGGAATCCATGTCCTAAAGCTTGTGAATTTTCTGGTTCAAATGTTAATGAGGCATCATTCAATTTAAGTTTTTCAAATGCTTCTTTTAATTCATCATACTTATTAGCTTCAATAGGGTAAATCCCACAGAACACCATTGAGTTTAATTTACGATATCCTTCAAGTGGACATGTGGCTTCATCATTTACTAAAGTAATTGTATCCCCAACATTTACAGTTGATACATCTTTGATTGCGGCTGCAACCCAACCTACATCTCCTACTGTTAAAAAATCACGTTTTTTCTCTTTTGGTGTATTGATACCAACTTCTGTAACTTCGTATACTGCGCCAGTTGCCATCATCTTAATTTTATCACCTCTACGGATAGTTCCATTTTTTACTCTTATTAGTGGAACAACTCCTCGATATGAATCATAATATGAGTCAAAAATCAAAGCTTGTAAACTTGCTTCTGGATCTCCTACTGGTGCAGGAACTTTAGTTACAATTTGTTCTAATAATTCAGGTATTCCAATTCCTTCTTTAGCAGAGGCTAAAACAGCATCACTTGCGTCTAACCCAATTACATCTTCTATTTCTTTTTTTGCTTTTTCAGGATTAGCTGATGGTAAATCAATTTTATTAATTAATGGTAAAATTTCCAAATCATTATCAACTGCTAAATAAACATTAGCTAAAGTTTGTGCCTCAATTCCTTGCGATGCATCAACTACTAATACTGCCCCTTCACATGCTGCTAAACTTCTAGAAACTTCATATGTAAAGTCAACATGTCCTGGAGTATCAATTAAATGAAAAATATACTCTTGTCCATCTTTAGCTTTATAATTTAATTCAACTGCATTTAATTTAATTGTAATACCACGTTCACGTTCAAGATCCATATTATCTAATATTTGATCTTTCATTTCACGTTTTTCAAGCGTACCAGTATATTCTAATATACGGTCAGCTAGTGTACTTTTTCCATGATCAATATGAGCAATAATAGAAAAATTGCGAATTTGTTTTTGACGTTGTAATAATGTCTCTTTGTCTGTACTCATATTATTTTCCTTTCTAATATTTATTAATATTACTATATAAGGCGATATGCCCCGATTATATGCATTCTTATTATATCATATTTTTTCATTTTTTAGGTAAAAAAAAGAAAAAATGTTTAAACATTTTTCCTATAAAGGTTCCCTACACTTTCCTACATTCTCTCCTTGTTTATTCATATATAATTTTATACCTATTGGATTTACATATTTTGATATCTCTTTTAATACTTTATGATATCGATTTATATCTTTATATGGTTCTTTAATTAATAGTAATTATTGATTACTCATGACACTTATTATACCATCTATATTCGTAGTTAATCCCCATAAATACCATTTATCATCACCTATTAATAAAGGTATTTTTTCTTCATATAATTCTTTTAATCGTTTAAAACTTTTTGTCGATTCCTTAATAGCTATGATATTAGGAATTTTAATTAACTCTTTTATTGTATGCAATTCAAGCAATACTCCATTTCTTTTTTCTATATCATAAACAATAATTTCTTTTTCAGTATTTTTAGCTAACGTTTTAAAATAATCAATAATTTTCTCTTGTGGAGGCAAGATATAAAATGGTACATTTATTAAGTATCCTTTAAAATTTAGTGAATTATATTTTTTAAGTTTTTTTACTGCGATATTTGATGCAGGTTCACCAACTCCAAGATAAACATCTATTTTATCCCCGTAATTACAAGTAACAAATTGATATAATCTGTTTTCTTCGTATTCAGATAATAAATGCCTTTCCCCTGTTGAACCTCCTACAACTATTCCAGACGCACCTTGTAAAATTTGTTTTTCAATCAACTTTCCAAATTTAAAATAATCGATTTTCTTTTTATCATTAAACGGCGTTATTAAAGCGGTTATTATTTTCATATTTCTCCTTCAATAGATGAGGTGGGGATTATACAGAATAATCTGTATAAATTTCAATTTTATAAAAATCCCTTAATTCTTGTAAGTATGAATTATTTTGTTGTGATAAATACAGTTTCTTTACATTTAATGTTATCAAAAGTTCTTCTAAATACACTTTAGTATTTGTTATCAAACCATTATTAAGAACTTCTTCATAAGGAATAAAAATTTCTACTTCTTCTTTAATAAACTTAATGCCACACATTTCATCAGTTAATAATGCATTCATTTTTTCAGCAAAGAGATTATTTATTTTAGTGTTCTCCCCTATAACAATTTTCATATAACCTCATCAATATATAATATTCACAATATTTTTTTGTGATATTTTTTTTAACACTTTTCTCGACTTTTTTTATTATTACTAATATAATAATATTGTAAATTTTTTAAAACAATATTTACGGGGAGCTTTTTGCTGAGAGGTTATTAAGTTAACGACCCATGAACGTGATCTAGGTAATGCTAGCGTACGGAATTGAGAATATCAAGCAAATAGTCCGTTTATTGTAGAAGGAGGAGTTATGAAAAAAAGTTTACTTCCTTTAACAGAAACGGCAATTTTAATTGCACTTGCGACTGTTTTGGAACTTATTTTTAAACAATTGGCATTTTTGGAAATGCCACAAGGTGGTAAAGTATCAATAGCAACTTTACCAATCCTAATTGTCGGATATCGACATGGATGGAAATACGGCTTTGCAGCAGGTGTTTCATTTGCAATCCTAAACTTTATGATTGATGGATTCTATTGGCACTGGGGTTCAATATTCTTTGACTACATTTTTGCCTTTGGACTACTAGGAGTTACTGGATTTTTCACAAAGGGTAGAAAAAATATTTTTATCTTTGTCTTAGGAATCGTTGTAGCTGGTTTCTTACGTTACATCATGAGTAGTTTATCAGGTGTTCTTTTCTTTGGAGAATATGCAGCTGATGCCGGATATGCTGATGCAGTATGGTTCTATTCATTCATTGTCTACAACTTAGGATACAATTTATTAAGCACAATCGCATGCGCTGTATGTGGCTCATTGCTATGGCCATTCATTATTAAAGAAAATAATTGATAGGAGTTTTAAAGTTGAGATTTTTAGGAATATTAGATTTATTTAATTCACCAATAATTATTATTTTAATTGTTGTTGTTATATTTGCTGCTATAGCTTGTTTTATTAGTTTAAAACCTAATCCACGTCATCTTAAAGAGGAAGTCGAGGAAGTTTTAAAAACATCTAATATAGAGTATGAAATTAGTGATCCAATTAATAAAAACTACACATTTGATTTAAAAGTAAATAATCAAATGTATACTGTATTAGTATTACCTATTGAAAAACATGCTGAAGTTACTATAAATAATTTTAATACATGGGAGATGCACTATGGTGGTGGAGATCGTCCCGGAAAAGCTCAACCATATAAGCAAATGATTGCAGAAATTCCTGCTTTTATGAAAGTTGAAACAAGTAATAAAAAACTTGTTTTAGTTAGACCTAACGCAAAAAAAATTGTGTGTTGGAAAAATGAATGTGAAATGATATTCATTGAACCAAATACAGAAATATATGGTGTAAATGTTTTAAATCTAACAGCTTTACCATATTTTATTAATGAATGTGAAAAAAAGGATGTCTAATTGAACATTGTTCAATTGACATCCTTTTTTATTATTTACCTGAAATCATAATATTTTTAACTTTTACAGATGGAGCTGCTACTCCGATAAATTTATCTTCAATATCATTACCAATTTCTTCAATATTATTTAATAATTCATAGAAATTACTAGATACTACAAATAGAGTAACTGGTCGACCAATCTTTCCATTTTCAATTTCAAATCCCGATGCTTGAACATTAAATGCACCAGAAATTGGATTTAAACCTGCGTGTAATCCACTTACATTAGTAACTAAAATACCTTTTGATACACTTCCCACCAAATCATCAAATGATTTTTCACCTGGTTGTAAATATAAGTTAGTTGGAGACACACTTACTGTACCTGAAACTCCTGCTTTAAACCCATTACCAGTTGGATTTGTATTAAAGAAATTAGCAGATGCTAAATCATGCATAAAACCTTTAAATACACCATTTTCAACAATATTTTTAGTTACACATGGAACTGCTTCATCATCAAATGGTTGTTTTACAATTGCATGATCAGTGAATGGATCATCAATAATATTAATATTTCCACCAAAAACTTGTTGATCAATTTTATCTGTTAATAAAGTTAATTTTTTCATAGCAGATTGTCCACTAAATACAGTAGAAAAGGCTTTTAAAATACTAGTCATAACATCATATCTAAAAATTGCTGAATATTGTCCAGTTGCTAAAGATCCTGCACCTAATGATGATAATGCTTCATCAACAGAATTTTTAGTTAGTTTATCATAATCAAATTTTGTTATATCAAATTGAATATCTCTTTCATATCCTATAGATGTTTCTTTTCCATTAGAAGCAAGAGCACCAACCATTGTTGAAGCATATGAAAATTCACGACTTAAATTAACACCTTTTGAATTAATAATTCTAGTGATAGATTTATTTTCACCATATTGACAGTGTCCAACTTTAACTATTTTTTCATCAGCATCTAATACTTTTTTGGATAAATCTTGTAATTTTGACAATTTATAAGAAATTGGATATTCATCATAGTTAGTTTTTTCAACTTCTACTTCTTTGTATTCCCCACTTCCATCATAAATAAATGCCTTGTTTGTTGATGTTACTTTACTAGCATTTTCAATCAAACTTTTTAAAGCAAATTCAACATTATCTTCATCTAAAGATTCTAGATAAACATATCCCATCTTCCCTTGGTATAATCCTCGAATTGACATACCAAAATTATTAGTAAAATTGTTGGTATCAAGTAATCCATCTGTTAATGACATATTCATACCTTCAGATTCAACTACATATAATTCGATTTCTTCAATCCCTAATTCTAATCCTCTTTTAATAATATTTTCATATGTCATCATTTTACTTACTTCCTTTCCCACCAACAGTCATTTTTGAAACACGAATTGTAGGTTGACCTACATTGGTAGGAATAGACCCACTCATTGATCCACACATACCATGACCATGTGATAAGTTATTTGCAATCATGTCAATACGCATTAAGACGTCTTTACCTGAACCTACTAATGTTGCTCCTCTAACAGGTTTAGTAATTTTACCATCTTCAATCATATATCCTTCATTAACTGCAAAGTTAAATTCTCCAGTAGCTGGATTAACACTTCCTCCACCCATACGTTTAGCAAATAAACCATATTTAGTATTCGCAATAATTTCTTCAAATGTAGATGTTCCATTTAAGAAATATGTATTAGTCATACGAGATGTAGTCATATTTTTATATGATTCACGTCTTGATGAACCAGTAATTGGATGATTCATTTTCTTTGAATTACGTTTATCTACTAAATATGATTTAAGCACACCATTTTCAATTAATAAATTACATTTAGTAGGAGTTCCTTCATCATCAACATTTAATGATCCCCAAGCTTCATAATCAGTACCACAGTCTACTGCATTAACAATATCACTTCCGATTTTTTCACCAATTTTACCACAGAAAACACTCATACCTCTAGCAACACTTGTTGCTTCTAATGAGTGAACAGCAGCCTCATGTAAAATTACTCCACCAAAACCATTATGGATAACAACAGGGATTTCTCCACCTACCATTTCATCTGCATGTAGCATTGTAACAGCAGATTCAGCAGTTTCACGTCCCATTGCAGCAGCATCAAAGCCATCGTATTGTTCCATTGCTTTATTTGCTCCGGCATTAGAATTGATAGATTGCATATTTTTTCCATCACTAGCAACTGCTGTAATACTTATTCTTGTATTACAACGATGATCGTGAGCATAAGCTCCATCGCTTGCGAATACAAAAATTTCTTGATTCTTCTTAGTTGCTCCAGCAACAGTTTGTACGATTTCTTTTGAAACTGCTAAAGCAGCTTCTGATGCTTCCAATAATAATGGTGTAACATCATCGTAAATACGATCTTCATTAATTTTAACATTATTAGTATTTGTAGTATCGTTAAATTCAGATACATCTACTAATTTTTTACCTTCAAAATTAGATGCTAGCTTTTTAGCTTCCTTAATTAAATTTTCATAAGAGATATCAGTTGTAGTGGAATTAACTACAACATTACCCTTTATAATTCTAAACGCAGCACCTTTAACCATTGAAGTATTAGATTTAGTAGTTTTACAACTTATCATTTCTTGACTGAAATTAACTGTATCTTCCATAAATACTTCAGCAAAATCTGCTCCTGTTTCAAGTGCTATAGACAAAATTTCTTTACATTGTTCTTTTGTTAAATGATTTAATTTGCTCATATTTGTCTCCTTTCATAGTTACATTAATTATAAATAAAAGAAATCTAAAAAAGAAGCAAATTGCTTCTTTTTTTAATT
>JAEIGA010006814.1_pt1 | contig 17359 bp, 16 predicted proteins | sample 9270691 | NCBI WGS metagenome assembly JAEIGA01 (sample SAMN17057246, study PRJNA624740) | gut metagenome | biome: biome; isolation source: fecal sample | host: Bos grunniens | place: China: Xizang | collected 2019 | reverse complement strand
TCTCGTGCTCCAACGTCTGTCTGTACATATCAAGTATTGTATCCCATGTCGACGGTACGGCCTCAATAGGAAGCAGTTCCACCTTCGCATCACGTGAATTCAGATAGTTCATGAAGATGCGTGCATGTGCCTGCTCCTCCTGGAACTGCACATAGAACCAGTTGGCTACACCCTTGTAACCTTTTGATTCTGCGTCAAGAGACATTGCAAGATAAAGATATGCTGACCAGAACTCAGCATTGATCTGTGCATTGATAGCGTTATGTAATCTTGTGCTCAACATGGCGTTATGATTTATGGTTATTGATTCATTTTTAACTTCTGCAAATATAAGTCTCATCATCCGAATTTCCAAATTTATTTTGAATTTTTCTAAATTAAATTTCTATGACCTCAAAATTCGGCTGTAATTCCAATGGCCGGGACAATGGTACCGCTATATAGTTCAAGCACTTCAAGGACATAGCGTTGGTCGGCAGGCAAAGCCTCAGGATTGACTATTTCACCTGAGGAGAGATAAGCATCTGGCTGTCTGATCTTGCTGAATGCGACATTCTGCAGATCAAGATAAAGTCCTAAGGTCCACTTCGGGAAATAGAAGTTCTTATCGAGGCGGAGGTCAAGCTGCCAATATGGATCAAGGCGGCTGCCATTATAGAGGCTGTAATCATAGACAGGTCTTCCTGCCGCATCCCAGACAATCTTCAGAGATGACTCGTCCTGATCGTAAGGAGTATATGGTGCACCACCGATAGCGCTGACCTTGGCACCAAGACTCCAGTACTTAGGGAAATTATAGACTGCACTCAGGTTCAGTATGTAGCGGTTGTCCCAGGCCGAAGGAATATATGGCTGGCCGTTGCCGTTGCTGTATTCGCTTCGGTAAAGGGTCGCAGCTCCAACAAGTGTCACCTTTTCCGGAAGCAGCCATCTGACGAGAAGTTCCGCACCATAGGAACGTCCCTTTGCAGAAGAGACGAGAGCTTCTTCACCGATGCTTCCATAATCTGCACCTATGCATGTGAGGGGAACATCAGTGGCTATGGAGAGAGGGATGTCGTAGAAATGCTTGTAGAAGAATTCGATACCGGCAAACAGACGGTCACGCAACTTCCAGTCCGCACCTGCAGCAACCGAAGCCACACTCATGAAATCGAGGTCTCGATTGGCATATGTACCTTCGGAGTCACGGAAACTCAGGGCAGTGACGGGCGGCAGCTGATGGTACAGACCGGCACTTGCATTGAACGACCAGCTGTCCCACGGCATGTATGAAACTGAAGCACGGGGAGAGAGCTGTCTCCAGAAGCTTGCTGTCCTGCGGGAAAAGGAACTGCCGTCGGCCCTTATTCCTGCAGATGCATTTACTTTCCCACCAGGTGATTTATAATCTGCTGACACGAACATTCCCCAACCGGCCATCCGCAGATCGGTGGAATAATCAAGTGCACCGCCATCTGCAGTCTTTTTGAACACATCCGAATCATAATGCCGGAAATGCATGTCGGCTCCCTCGCGGACTGTCCATGAGCCGTAATACGAGCGGTTTTCGAATCTGAACTGAGCCTTGCCTTCAAGACCACTGCTCTTCAGTATCATGTTCGATGGTGACGAGTCGTCATTGTCAAGATATTTGAGGCTTCGGTTGTTCAGATAATTATAACTCAAGGTATATGTCTGCTGATGTATATCGGCGAAATGCTTGTATGACATTCCCAGAGTGAAGGTCTCCTGCTTGAGGAGAGGAAGGTATCCGAGAAGGTACTCGTCTGCCTTGTCATCAGGGCTGTCGCTTAACTTCAGATCATCGAATCCTGCCAGACCGATGACGGTCAGTTCATCCCGGGCATCAAGTCTGGTCTTTATCTTGAACTGTCCGTCTATATAATTCGGAAGCATAGGAAGCCCCAGGAACTTGAACAGAAGCTGGAGGTATGACTGACGTACAGAGGCCGTATATGTAGTCCTCCGTCCCATATGTCCGCTTGCGCTGACTCCGACCTCAGAGGCTCCAAGAGTCGCTTTGAAGGCCTGTTTTTCAGGATTTCCATCTTTCAATGTGATGTCCATTACCGAACTCAGCGCACCTCCCCTATGGGCAGGAAAGGAGCCTGTATAGAAGCTGATTTCACGGATAAGATCCGAATTCAATATGCTGACCGGACCACCCGACGCTCCCTGGGTCGCAAAATGGTTGATGTTCGGAATCTCGATTCCATCTATGTAGAACGCGTTCTCAGTAGGACCTCCTCCCCTGACGATCAGATCGTTGCGATATCCTATCGGAGAATATGACACTCCGGGATACGATCTGACTATACGGGCCACATCCTTGTTTGCTCCCGGAATCTTATCTATGTCACCTACGCTGATTATCCTGACGCTGACCGGACTCTCGACGCTGCGCAGGAAGGGCGAAGGCCTTACCGTCGATGCGGCAAGTTCGGTCACATCCTCTTCCATCTCTATTTCTATCAGAGGAGTGTATGGAGTTATCTTATATTCCGGGGTTACGACCGTCCTGTACCCCAATTGTATTGCTGAAAACTGCAGGATGCCGGGCTTCACCTTATACAATGTGAAATTACCTGTTGAATCTGCCGACACTCCTGACCCTTCCATGCCGACAATGACCACTGCGGCGTAAGGGATTCCTTCTCTGGTGATACGGTCAACCACACGTCCGCTGACCGTATATCCGTCTGTCTGGGCTACCGAATCAAATCCTGCGACAGCCATGAAGACTGCGATGAAAACAACATATCGCTTCATAATTTACACTGACTAACCATCCGGCAGAAATACATTAATCGTGCTAACTGTCAACCGTGCAGCAGAAATAATCCGCCAAAGAAAAACAAGTTTGAAAAGTAATTCGTACCTTCACACCGGATAAAACACTAAACCTCAACATTTATGTCAGACAACAGAACGGATTATCTGCTTGATATCAACAAGGTCCTTGGACCGAAGCTATGCAGAAAACTGCCTAAATTCGCAATTAATTTCCTTAAGAGGCGCATCCATCAGGACGAGATCAACGACTGCATCATGCATGCGGAACATTATCATGGTCCGGGATTCTTTGATGAAGCCCTTAAATATGTAGGCATAACCTATAAGGTCAGAGGAGAAGAGAATCTTGACCTTGATAAGAAGAACCTCTTCGTATGCAACCACCCTCTCGGAGGTCCTGAAGCTCTTATCATCGGATCGGTCTTCAGAAGGATCTACGGTGACGGATTCAAGGTGCCGGTAAACCATATCCTGGCAAACCTCAAGCCTCTCAGCGATTCATTTGTACCGGTAAGGGTATACAGTTCGAAACAGAGCAGGGACCTCGGAGACCAAATAGCAGACATGTTCAAGTCCGACAGCCAGGTACTTGTGTTTCCTGCCGGACTCTGCGCAAAGAAGATCAAGGGCAAGGTGACAGAGATGCCATGGAAGAAGATGTTCGTGACCCAGGCGAAACGATATGAACGCGATGTGGTTCCTATGCATATCTCAGGCTTCAATTCAAGAAGATACTTCTTCTTCTCAAAGCTCAGTCTCCTTCTTAAGCTTAAGTTCAACATAGGAATGCTCTTCCTTGTCGATGAACTCTTCAACAAGAAAGGTCAGGAATTCGTGATCACAATTGGAAAGCCGATCCCTTATACGACATTTGACAAGTCAAAGACAGACAAGGAATGGGCTGCGGAAATCAAGGATATAGTAGAAGGACTTTCAAAGGACAACGGATGTCCGTCAAACATGTAAGGTAAGTTTGGCGAGATAGTCATAATGCTCGCCTTCTGCCACGAGTTCGGCATCGAAGCCGTTCTCCTCAGCATAATATGCAAGGGTGTTGAAATCGAGATACAGCCAGTCAAAAGGCTCTCCGACGACACCCTTGTACTGCATCTGGTAGTCAAGCTGACCATAATACTCGTCTGCAAGGTCGATCATGAGGCTTCCATCCTCCTCCTCGAAAAGATATCTGAGGTCGCTTGAATCGATCAGAACACATCCACCCGGCTGAAGCAGGGCCTTGAGCCTTGCAAAGAATGGAACAACGTTGTCAAGGTTGCCCATGATTCCGGTACCGTTCATGAGCATGAGGATGGTATCGTACTTTTCATCGAATGCGGGATCATAGAAATTCACCTGACGGGCAGGCACTCCTCTTTCAAGCATCACTGAAACTGCAAGCGGAGAAATGTCAATCGCAGAGACATCCTTCCCCATCTTCAGTAGTTCAAGACTATGGCATCCGCTACCTGCGCCGACATCCAGAACACGTCCCCGAGATGCCTCAAGAGCAATCTGCTCAAGCCTTGGCATATGCTCGAAACTTCTGAAAAGATCCTCAACCGGAATCTCATCATCATCAAACATCGAGGAACGTACGACAAGCGTATCTGCCTTTCCTGTCTTATGGTAATCATATATTGCGGCTCCCATCGGGTCGCCTGAAGGATTCAAAACTGACATATCCTGACTGCAGTAAATTATTTTTTTGTAAATTTACAACCTTAATTTTGACTAAACAAAAGGATTATATGAAAACTTTGAACTTCATTACAGCATGTATGGCTCTGGTTGCAGTCATTTCATGCAACCGGACATCAGGAAACGACCAGTCCTCATCAGAGTACGCAAATGCAGCCATCGAGAATATGATGACACGTAGAAGCATCCGCCAGTACAAGGATGGCCCTGTGGCACGTGAAACCATGCAGACCATCATGGAATGCGGAATCAATGCTCCAAGCGGTCAGAACAGGCAGTCATGGGAAATCAGAGTTGTCGACGATCCTGCAGTGATGAACGAAATCATCGACCTCATTGCAGCCGGCAATCCGAATGTAGACAAGGGAACGATCAAGGGATGTTTCCGCAACGCTCCTACAATGGTATTCATTGCCAACGACCCATCATACGACTTCTCTGTCATCGACTGCGGAATCCTTTCACAGAACATCATGCTTTCAGGATGGTCACTCGGAGTAGGTTCCGTCTGCCTCGGAAGCCCAGTAAGATTCCTTGTGAATGCACCCGAGGCTATTGCAAGACTTGGATTCAGCGAAGGATACACTCCAGTAATCTGCATCGGAATGGGATATCCGGCAGAAAGTCCTGAAGCAAAGCCTCGCGATTTCGGAAAGGTAAAGTTTATACCAGAATCCTAGCAACTGCAGCCATATCCACCTTTTCACGGGTATAGGCCTGAGCGAATGACAGTCCGTCGCCAAGAATCGTAAAGTTCTGGGCGGCGGCTATTTCGTTAAGGAGACGTACACTTGCACCTGCCCATGTATATGAACCGAAGGCAAAGAAGCGTCTGTTCCTGATAAGCCTTGACTGAAGGGCCTTCATGAAGGTCTCTACAGGTGGATAGATGCCGTTGTTGTATGTAGGAGAACCTACGACTATCGTATCGTACTTGAATACATCTCGAAGAGCTCCGGAAACACCGAGTTCACCGGCATTGTTTCCCGCAAGGTCATGGATGGCATACGGAACGCCAAGGGCTTCAAGTTCCATCGCAAGGGCATCTGCCGCTGCAGCAGTGTTACCGTACATCGAACCATATACTATGCATACTCCCCTTTCTGTTTCATAACGGCTCATCCTGTCGTACAACCCGACTACCTGAGCTATATTCTTCTCCCATACCGGACCATGAGTACTGCACACCCTCTTTATGTCAAGACCTCCCAGTTTCTTGAGGGCAGTCTGCACAGGAGTGCCGTACTTGCCGACGATATTTGAATAATATCTGATCATCTCGTCACGGAACTGTCCGAATGTATCCTCATTGTCGATGACTTCCTCATCGATGGAACCGAATGTTCCGAATGCATCTCCACTGAACAGGGTTCCTTCCTCTGCAAGCCATGTAACCATTGTCTCCGGCCAATGGACCATCGGAATCATATGGAAACTGAGGGAACATGAGCCAAGGCATAAAGACTCCCCTTCCGCCATTACAAGAATCCTGTCTTCCTCCACGCCATAATATCCCGCAAGCATCGGAACGGTCTTGGCATTTGCGACTATCTTCATCTGGGGATATCGTTCCATCATGAGGGCGACAAGCGATGAATGATCCGGCTCCATATGGTTCACAACCAGGTAATCGACAGGTCGGTCACCTATGGCCTCTCCTATATTTGAAAGGAACTCTTCCTCGAAGCCATATTCGACCGTGTCGATCAGCGCAACCTTCTCGTCCACCACCACATACGAATTGTAGCTCACACCAACAGGAAGAGGCCACAGACCCTCAAAGAGGACCTTGTCGTCATCGTTGACACCAACATAATATATTCTGTCACTTATCTTTTTCATAATTCAATCATTTTATAAAAGGTACATAAGGAAACCGCCTCCGGAAAGGATGGCAAACACAAAAACCGCAGCAACGGTTCGTCGTTTCATGAAGAAAAGCGGCAATGAAAGCACAAACAGGAAATGCCATGGATCGTACATCCTCAGACATGAGAACACAATCATCGCAGCCCATCCTGCAAGTACCATCAGATTTCTAAAGAGGGCCCTGTCATCATCAGCCTTTGCCGCAAGCGCCATGAATCCCATGGATAATGCAGGGAAAAGAAGGGGCCAGCTTCCGAAAGCATGCGAACATATATAATATGAACCATACACGGCTACAAGTCCGAACAGAACAAATACATATGCCACACCTTTTCCTCTGCTGACAAAATCGGTGTGTCTGACTGCGCGTATTATCATATATCCGAATACCAGCAGCAACAGAGTCTCCATCATGAACAGTACTGTTCCGAAACTGCTGTAGATCATCCCCACACCAGTGGCGATGATCAATGCCAGAAAGACATTTGAAGCCTTCCTTTCCTTCTCGTCCTCAGACTTTACGGTCAGTGAGAAGCAATGGACAAAGACCGTCATGGCAACAAGCAGAAGTGCTGTCAGCCAATCGACATGATAGTCGGCAGCAGCAAGCATGATACCTGCAGACACTCCGGAGAGAGACAATGGGAGGGTTTTGATAATTTTAGTATCCATGAAACAAAGATACAAAAAAACGACATCATCTGCCGCTTCTGAACACAAGATTATTGGTCAGAATGAAGTTCACGATACCTGAAACGCACATTGCAAGCAGACTGCATATCACCACGTCCCAACTTGTCAGCTTACCTATAAGCAGTATTATTCCATAACGGAGAAGGAAGACGCTTGAACAGGACAGGTTATACCTAAGGTACCTTCTCAGGAAAAACCGTACACTTCTGAAAGACGCTACCCTATCCTTCCAGACATAGAAATAGAATACCGTATAATTCACGACAACAGCACATTGGAACGAAATCAGCGGTGACAGAATGTATTCCCCCCAGTAGCCTTTCTTGAACACGAAGTCTGAAAGGATCCAAAGGAGAAGCATATCGACTGCTGTGCCGGCCGCACTCGCACCAAGGAACCTGATATATCTGAGAAGGACCGGAATCATCTTTTGGGAGGATCGAGTCTGGCATACTCCTTCGCATCCTTTACTATTTCGGTCAGATAGATGAGAAGCAATGCCAGGAATATGAATGCAGCCACATAATCCATTGTCCTGATGGTAAGCTCATGCCCCCAAAGTATGAATGTGTGTGAAAATGTTCCGATGGAAGGAATCAGGACAAGGACTGTATTGACGATTATCATGATGATCCTCAGTTCGGTAGGTCCCATCCTGGCATATGTGAGACGGAATTCCTTCTTCAGATGGGCATTTATGCTCACATTGATAGTCAGCATTAAATAGAGTGCCAGGATCAGCAGGGCAAGACTCAGATGTACCATACCGGAGAGACCGATGCCGAGGACGATGATCAGTTCATTGACGGCATCCACCGTATGGTCAAGATAGTAGCCATATATCGGCCTCTGACGGTTCCTTACCCTAGCAAGGGTTCCGTCCAACGAATCTCCGTACCAGTTCACCACAAAACCCAACGAACTGAGCCACAGCCAGTTCATATCGCGGGACGACATGATGTATCCGACGGCAATTACAATCGCACCGAATGTGCCTATATATGTCAGTATGTCGGAAGTCATCCATGACGGCTGTCGTTCCGCCAGCCATACAAGAACCTTTTTCTCTGCTGTATTGAGGATCGAAGTCTGTATCCTCACGGCATCCGCCTTGTTTCCATTCATAACCGATACGATTTAAGTTATCTTCAAAGAGGTATGTGTCACTCTTTGCAGCACATCTTTGCAAAATGTATGTCCCATCCGTACACAATTCTGACCAAATCAAACAATCAGAACATCATTGACATAATTTTTGCAGGGAAACGCGGAACTTTGAAAACAATTGAAACAACCACAATTCAGCAGAAATGACAGACAACAACCTTATAAAAGAACTGCAGCGACTTATTCCTGAAAGCGCATCATATGGAAACTTCTGGATCTACAGACATATCGGCACAGCAGTCAACAGTCAGGTAAACAAGCCAGGAAAGATGAATGCACAGGCCATCATAATATGTTCCAAGGGAAAGATGAAGGTATCATGCAACTTCAGGAAGTATACACTCTCCGAAAATACCGTATTCCTATCTCAGCCCAACAACACACTGAGCATTGACGTTACAGAAGACTTCGATGGCTTCATCATGGCATCGACCGAAGAAGGACTGTCAGAATATACAATAGATCCTAAGCACATCCCTGACCTGATGGACAAGGCCTACGATTCGCCTTTGATACAGATCAGACAGGATGAGTGCGAAAGGATATGCAAGGCCATGGGACTGCTTTCCGACTATATAAAGGAGAAATCAACCAGCCCGTTCCGATCTTCGATAATCAAGTCAGCCATAAGCACTTTCGCATACTTGACTGCAGAAACGATCCATTCACACCTGCCGGACATAGAATATGAACTTAGGACAGTCAAGAGAGATAAGGAACATTTCAACAGGTTCCTCAAGCTGCTCAGCGAAAACTACACCACTCACAGGGAGGTAAGCTGGTATGCGGACAATATGAACCTGACGCCAAGGTATCTCACTACCACTATCAGGAATGTCAGCGGATACACGGTCTCGGAATGGATAAGCAAGTTCATCATTAAGGATGCAAAATACCTGCTGAAACATTCAGAAATGACTGTTCAGCAGGTAGCTTATGAATTGAATTTCCCGAATCAATCCTTCTTCGGCAAGTTCTTCAAGAAACACACTGGAATGAGTCCTGGCACATTCAGGAACAAAGGTCAGGAGTGTGCGGCTGACTGAAGCACCTCCGACAAGGTCGGGTGAGTATGTATCACGCTCTGGAACTCTTCCAAAGTGGCCTTGCGGGATATGAGGGCACATGCTTCCTGAACTATGTCAGATGCATGCGGACCATACAGATGGCATCCGAGAATCCGGCCAGGTTCAAATTCCGACGCCTGGCCTTCCTTCGGCTCGGCAGCAACGACGATCTTGCAGAATCCATCCGTCTCGCCCATTGTGACCGCCTTGCCGTTGGCACGGAAGAATGACTTGAGGCATTTCACCGGAATCCCCTTGTCCTTGCATTCATCTTCGGTCATTCCTACGCAGGCCGCTTCAGGTGAAGTGAATAACGCAGCAGGCATGACCGAAAGGTCGATCTGATTCTCGACTCCCATGATATGGTCAAGCGCAACGATTCCCTGGAATGTAGCCGCATGGGCAAGCATCATCTTTCCATTTACATCACCGACCGCATAGATATGAGGAACATTGGTCTGCATCGTGCGGTCGTCAACGACGATACCTCGTGGCGTAAACTCGATGCCGACATCAGCAAGGTTTAGTGAAGCGACATTTGCCTTGCGACCTACTGCCATCAGTACCTTGTCTGCGACAACTGTCTCCTCTTTGCCCTTGCGCGAATATGTCACACTGTACTCATCTCCGTTGAAGGCTATGGATGTGACCTGTGCCTGGGTATTGATTTCTATGCCACGCTTGCCGAGACTCTGCTTAAGCCTTTTGGCGAGGTCCGTATCAAAACGCGGAAGGATATCCTTACAGTACTCCAGAACGGTCACCTCGCTTCCGAAACTGCAGAAAACAGAAGCGAACTCCAGTCCTATCACGCCACCTCCTATCACGCACAATCTTCGAGGAACCTCCTGAATGTCAAGGCTTTCCCTTGAAGTCAGGATACCCGGAAGATCTGCTCCTGGTATAGGAAGAGAGGCTGACACAGATCCGACAGCAATGATGACATAGTCAGCCGAGTATTCCTGAGAGTCAACGCATACCGTGTGCTGATCCTTGAAGTACGCCTTGCCACGGACAAGAGTGATGTTCTTATGTCCGAGAAGTACTTCCACGCCAGCCCTCAACTGCTCCACCACAGCATTCTTCCTTGAAGTCACTGAACTGAAGTCGAACCTGTAGTCAAGGTCCGAGACACCGAAGGCTGCAGCCTCGCGAAGTCCGTCAAGTACTTCCGCATTGCGGCAGAACGACTTTGTCGGGATGCATCCTTCATTGAGGCATGTACCTCCGACATGTCCTGACTCGACCAGGACGACCTCCACTCCCCTTTTTGCGGCAAGCACGGCTGTCTCATAACCACCTGGGCCTGCACCGATTATAATGATCTTCATATAATAGAAATCAATTCATGTCCTTATAACGAAGTATCGGCTGACGGGCCGCTGTAGTTTCGTCAAGACGTCTTACCGGAGTTGTGTGCGGTGCAGTCTTGAGAGACTCAGGGTCTGAAATGGCCTCAGCAGCGATATGCCTCATGATTTCGATGAAACCGTCGAGAGTCTCCTTCGATTCCGTCTCTGTAGGCTCGATCATGATAGCCTGATGGAACAGAAGCGGGAAGTAGATCGTAGGTGCATGGAATCCATAGTCGAGGAGTCTCTTGGCGATATCAAGAGTTGTGACTCCCGTAGACTGGTCTGCCAATCCGTCAAATACGAATTCATGCTTGCATATTGCAGGGATCGGAAGCTTGAAGCAGTCCTTGAGGGACTCCTTGATGTAGTTTGCACCAAGGACCGACAGAGGACCGACCATCCTGACATTCTGCTTTCCAAGCATGAGAATATAGGTATATGCACGCAGAAGGACTCCGAAATTGCCCATGAAACCGGAAATACGTCCGCACGGTTCTCCATCAGCATCCACAAGGGAATAAAGTCCACGCTCGTCAGTAACAACCTTAGGGACAGGAAGATGCTTTACAAGATGCGCTGCAACTCCGACTGGACCGGCTCCAGGACCGCCACCGCCATGAGGTGTCGAGAATGTCTTGTGCAGATTGAGGTGGAGTACATCGAATCCCATGTCGCCAGGACGTACCATACCAACGAGAGGATTCATGTTAGCTCCGTCATAGTAGAGCAGACCGCCACATTCATGCACCAAGGCGGCAATCTCCTTGATATCCTTCTCGAAAAGCCCGAGGGTATTAGGGTTGGTCATCATGATTCCGGCAATCGTATCGTCAAGCAGAGGCTTGAGGTCCTCGACATCTACAAGTCCGTTTTCCTTGGACTTCACCTGCACGATCTCAAGACCGCAGACAGCTGCAGAAGCAGGATTTGTACCATGCGCACTGTCAGGAACTATGATGCGTGTACGCTTCACGTCACCGCGTGACATATGATACTGACGGATGATCATGAGACCGGTAAGTTCTCCATGAGCACCTGCGAACGGATTGAGAGTAAACTCAGCCATGCCTGTGATGGCAGAGAGAGCCTTTGCCAGATGGTCATATACCCAGAGAGCGCCCTGAACGGTATGGTTCGGCTGCATAGGATGCAGACCTGCAAATCCCGGATGTGCAGCGATCTCTTCGTTGATCTTAGGATTGTATTTCATCGTGCAGCTTCCGAGAGGATAGAATCCGGAATCCACGCCGAAGTTCATCTGTGAAAGGTTTGTATAGTGGCGTACCACATCGAGTTCACTCACCTGAGGAAGTGCAGGCTTTTCGCTACGGAGAAGACCTGATGGAATGTCGGCAAGTGTCGCATCCCATGTACGTGAAGGCAGTGAATAACCCTGTCTTCCCTCCTTTGAAAGATCAAAGATCAGTTTGTCATAGTATTTCATGCCTTTAACTTGTTTATTACTGATACAACATAGTCCACATCTTCCTTGGCCACCCTTTCGGTCGCGCAGAAGTTAACGAGACCCGGCTCGACCTCGACTGCTCCGAAGAATCCTTCTGCAAGGAGGGCATTCTGAAGGTCCTCGACAGGCACAAGAGACTTGAGGGTGAATTCCTTCAGGAACGGCTTTTCATTGACCTTCTCGAACATGCCTGTAGCAAGAAGGCTCTCATACAGATAATGTGCAGCTCCATAACTGAGTTCATTGACCTTGCGAAGGCCCTCAGGTCCCATAAGGGACATGTACACAGTCACATACAAAGCCATGAGAGACTGGTTCGAGCAGATGTTGCTGGTCGCCTTCTCTCTACGGATATGCTGTTCGCGAGCCTGGAGGGTAAGCACATAGGCACGTTTTCCATCCACATCCTTTGTTGCTCCGACTATACGGCCAGGGAGCTTGCGGACATGTTCTTTCCTGCATGCAAGGAAGCCTACATATGGTCCTCCGAAGCACATAGGCACACCGAGGGTCTGCGAATCTCCGCACACCACATCAGCGCCCCATTCTCCCGGAGTCTTGATGACTGCAAGAGAAGAAGGATCGGAATATACCATGAAAAGACCCTTCTGTGCATGAACAGCATCGGCAAAACCAGTAAAATCCTCGATAACTCCATATCTGTTTATTCCAGGTACAAGGACTCCGGCAACATCACCGGCAGCAAGTTCAGCAGCGAGGGCGCCATATGAAGTCTGACCGTCCTGGCAAGGTATCATGGTAACTGCAATTCCATTGAACTTTGCATAGGTCTTCACCACCTCGACTACCTGAGGGAGCAGGCCTTCTGAAAGAAGCACGCGAGTCTTCTTCTTTGTCGATGCCATGGCCATCATCATCGCCTCGGCAGCTGCAGTCGCACCGTCATACATGGAAGCGTTCGTGCAGTCCATACCTGTCAGTTCGGTGATCATGGACTGATACTCGAAGATATAGCGCAGGGTTCCCTGAGAAACCTCAGGCTGGTATGGAGTATAGGCGGTAAGGAACTCGGAACGCGAAATGATATGAGGAATGACAGCCGGAGCATAGTGATCGTATGCACCGAGTCCGCACAGACATACCATATTCTGGTTCAAAGATGCCACATTGTTGAAATACTGACGCACCTCATCCTCCGACATGGCGTCGAAGAGGTCGAATTCGTCACGGTAGATGACATCCTGAGGCACATCGGAGTAGAGTTCCTCAAGGGACCCTACTCCGATTCTGTCCAGCATCTGGCGTATGTCATCTTCCGTATGTGGAAAATAAGAAAAAGCCATAGATGAAGATATTACTCGTTTGCACACATTGCCTCGTAAGCCGCAGCATCCATGAGGTTCTCAAGCTCTGAAGGATCGCTCATCTCCACCTTCATGATCCAGTTTGCGAATGCATCCTCGTTGAGAAGTTCAGGAGCGTCCTCAAGTTCCTCATTGATTTCCACAACTGTTCCCGATACAGGACTGAAAAGGTCGCTGGCTGCCTTGACGCTCTCTACTGCGCCAAACTCCTCGCCTGCCTCGAACTCATCGTCAACCTCAGGCATATCCACATAAGAGAGGTCACCCATAGCGTGCTGAGCGAAGTCTGTGATACCCACAACCGCTACGTTGCCTTCAACCTTTACCCATTCGTGTGACTCGCTGTAATAGAGTCCTTCAACTGTCTTTGCCATAATGATTATTGTTTTATGTGTTATTATTTCTTGTAGTTTGTTTCATAGAAACGTTTCTTTGTCACGATGCCAGGGAATACCTTCTTCCTGATACGGATCTCCACCTGAGTTCCAAGTTCGATGTAAGCCTTGTCTACCATCGCAACACATACGCTGCGGTCGGTAGAGATGCTTCTGTAACCTGTCGTAACGACTCCGACCTGCTGTCCATTCACCTCTACAGGATAGCCTGCGCGAGGAATAGCCTTGTCCTGAAGTTCGATTCCGACGATCTTTCTTGTCAAACCGGCCTCCTTCTGCGCAACGATCGCATCACGGCCGATGAACTCTTCCTTGTCCTTTACCTTCACGAACATTCCGAGTCCTGCCTCAAGCGGAGTGATCTCGTCGCTGAGTTCATGTCCATAGAGAGGAAGTCCCGCCTCGAAACGAAGGGTATCACGACATCCAAGTCCGCATGGAGCGACTCCAGCAGCGAGAAGCATGTCCCAGATCTCACTTACAGCTTCATGACTGCAGTAGATCTCGAATCCGTCCTCACCTGTATAACCGGTACGGCTTACGATCATTCTTGTACCATTCCACTCTGCCTCGTAATATGTATAGAATCCCAGGGCAGCGGCAGGCTCAAGACCAAGCACCTCAACGGCATATTTCTCAGCCTCAGGGCCCTGAAGCGCGATTTCTCCCCAAGAATCCGAAGCATTTACGACTTCCACATCATATCCGTCCTTCTGGGCGCAGATCCACTCAAAATCCTTTGCGATATTGGATGCGTTCACCACAAGAAGATATTTGCAAGGCTCAAACTCCTTATACACAAGCAGGTCATCGACAACGGTTCCGTTAGGATACAGCATCATTCCATAGAGGATCTTGCCGTCAGGAATTCCTGTAACGTTGTTCGAGAAGATGTGGTTCACGAACTTTTCCGCATCCGAACCACTCACAAAGATTTCTCCCATATGGGAAACATCAAACATGCCGGCACGGTTACGTACGGCATTGTGCTCATCCGTGATGTTTGTATACTGGATAGGCATGATGAAGCCACCGAACGGGCTCATCAACGCTCCCAAAGCGACGTGCTTGTCATAAAGACAGGTCTTAAGCAGGTTATCTTCCATATAGTTTCAGTTGTTATTGATTATCTTTTCCTATTTCCACGAATATCTTTCGTATGCCTTTTCCATTTCCTCTATCTCGGCCACATCCTCCGGACTCAGGACAATTTCTCCATCGGTAAAGAAGGCGACAAAATGATCCTCCAAGGCATCGACAGATGATATCCTCGACGGATCAAGGCAATCACGCAGATTCATGACCCTTTGTCTCACGGACGCTACACCATGTCTCACTAGTTTCTCGACAGGAGGGCGGATAGCCGTCTCCAGGGCATCAAAATCGGTATCATAAAGCATCGTGCCGTGGACTATGCTTCTGTCGGGAAGCATCTGGAATGCATTTCCGCTCACCTTACGGTCTCCAACCATGACGTCATTCCTGCCCGACTTGCATGCATCTGCACCGAGCGAACGCAGACAGGCTACGATTGCATCAAGATATTCTTCAAATATGTCGGCGACATCACCGCGGCGAGAAACGCATGAAATCATCATGTTTCCCTTATCTGAATATACGCATCCCCCTCCGCTTCTGCGCCTTACTACCTCTACTCCGTTCTGCCTGCAATACTCAAGATTCACTTCCGCTTCAAGGTCCTGATTCCTTCCGATGATGACGGTCGGTCCGACACGCCACACAAAGAACGCATCACCTTCGATCGTCCTTGCCACGAACTCCTCCATGGCAAGATAGAAGGCCAGGCTTCGATCCTTTTTCTCAGGCAAGACAACGTTTTTCATCCATTTAATCTAAATTCTTCCAAATTTAATAAAAATAAGAGTAAACACACTGCTGTCCGGCACTTTTTCTGCCAAAAAGATTCATACTTGAATACCATTACAATGAAAAAGGGAGAACAAAGAAAGACAGGCAGAAGCCTGAACATGACAAGCATCTTCAGATGCATGATGGAAGAAGGATACTACCCGGTTTTTGAGAAGACCCATGTAGTCTTTGCGCTGGACGGCAACCTTGCCATTGTAGAATATGAAGAAGGCATTCTTTCCGTGAGGATGTTCTTCTCGATCGAGAAGGAGTTTTACGCAAGATTCCTGAAGGCCGGAAACAGTACCATGATGAAGGCGTTCATCGTCAAGCCCGTGGTCCTCAACGACTTGAAGAACCTGATGTTCAGCTGCGAGATGTTCTGTGACAACGTACGCGAATTCCGCAAATTCTTTCCGAGAAGCATCGACATGCTGCGTGAATGCCTGCATGTACATCGCCACGAAATGACAGTTCCTGTCACAGACGAAGTATCATCCATGACAGGAACCGTAAAGAATCAAAAGATCACCTCTTAGTTCTGGTGCGCAGGTCTGAGGAGGTCAAGAACAACCTTCACAGGGTTGAATGTTGCAAGAGGCACCTCAACAAAGAGAGTGTTCCAATTGCTCATCGCACCGTTCCAAAGGCCAGGAAGTTCGAGAGCCTTGAGCTCTCGGCCCTGGTAGCTCTTAGAGCTGATGAATCCTGCATCCTCGTCAACATACTTGAGGAGGTCGAAGCTTTCTCCCTTATAGTCATGGAGGCAGCATACGATGTCTACCGGGTTGAAATGTGTCGCTGATGCAAGTGCATTGCGTGCATGGTCGTCAGACATATTGATCTGAACACTCTCAAGCACCTGGAGAGATGTCGATCCGTCCTTCTCGGCAATGATGAAAGGACCGCCGCCAGGCTCGCCCTGGTTCTTCACCATACCTGCAACTCGTACAGGACGGTTGAGCTTCTCACGGAGTGCATTCACGCGTGCCTTGCATGTGTCGGCCTGAGGCATCTTCACGCAGAGAACCTCATCAAGGAACTTCTCCACTTCATCGCAGAGTTCCTGAACATCTGCTCTCTGATATACATCCTCGTCGCCGATCTTTCCATATGCAGGAACATCCACTCTGAGGTCAGTCATGTAATCGCCGGTAAGCTGATCGAATGCACGGAGATATCCATGGAGGGTATCACGAAGTTCGAGAGCCTTTCCAAGGAGAACCTTCTTCCATGTAGCTGTCTCAGGAAGGAGACGCTCGTTTGCCACGTTATCGATGTTCTTGATCGAAACCACCTCTTCCTCAAGCTTATTGAGGTTATAGATAAGCGCACCGTGTCCTGCAGGACGGAAGAGAAGAGAATCAGTCTCTGTTCTGAACGGCTTGTTCTCTACGTCTACAGCCACTGTGTCGGTAGCCTTGTCCTGGAATGTGAAAGTAATGTTGTAAGCCACTCCGTACTTTGCCTCATAAGCTGCCTTCACCTCAGCATATGCCTCCTCGAAAAGCTGCTGATGCTCAGGAGAAATGGTAACTACAAGGTTTGCCGTACCATCCTCGTTCCTCATATAGTTCTGGGCCTCTACGAGATGCTCGGCAAATGCCGTGCGGATTTCTCCGTCAGAGTATTTATGGAACTTGAGTACACCCTTTGGCTT
>JAEIGA010006813.1_pt1 | contig 17360 bp, 16 predicted proteins | sample 9270691 | NCBI WGS metagenome assembly JAEIGA01 (sample SAMN17057246, study PRJNA624740) | gut metagenome | biome: biome; isolation source: fecal sample | host: Bos grunniens | place: China: Xizang | collected 2019 | reverse complement strand
CTGTCTCCTGGCGGAAATCCTACGATACGCACATTTGGCAAGGTTGCTGCTGCTGTTGCGGCTTTCATGGGGATGCCCAATCCCATGTCGGTTTTTACTTGACATGTAATGAGGAATCGGGTGGGGGACAGTCCCTTCGCCCCTTCTCCTCCTCTCGGATGTTAATATTTGTAAAGTATGGAATTTCGGTTTTTTCGAGGTATATTGTTAGCTGGGCTCATTCTAGGCTTAAGTTGCTCATTTGGAGTAACTAACGAGGCTGCGGTTTTGCGCGATATGCGTTTAGATGTAAAGCATCTTAAGTTGAAGGTTGGCTATCCGGGAAAGTTTCTTGAAGTTCCAGAGAATGACAATCCTCAATATTTCGAGCAGACAACAGAAATGATAGAAGTGCGTCCAGGAGTGTGGCGAACTCCGCTGCCGCTTGCTTTGCGTATATTAAAATCTGACACTGTAGAATAACACTAAAAAAGAATTCGTAGAATTGCATTTGATGTAGCGAAAGCACATTTTAACATAAAAAGTTTTGCACAAAATGATTCCACTTGCAAAATTTTAAAAAATTCAGTATCATTTCCAACAGAATGCCGCGGATGTTGCACCTGCTAGGGTGTGCCGCCGACATTCGAAAAAATAAGGATCAAAAAATATGGCTACCAAGAAGGTTGCTGCTAAAGCTCCGGCCAAGAAGGCCGTCGTCAAGAAAGTCGCCGCCAAGAAGGCTGCTCCGGCAAAAGCTCCCGCTAAAAAGGCGGCTTGCTGCAAGAAGGCTGCCGCTGCGGCTAAGGCTCCTGCGAAGAAGGCTGAAGTGAAGAAGGTTGCTGCTAAAGCTCCTGCGAAGAAAGCGTGCTGCTGCAAGAAGGCTGCCGCTGCAAAGGTCCCTGCGAAGAAAGCTTGCTGCTGCAAGAAGGCGGCGGTGAAAGCTCCTGCGAAGAAAGCGCCCGCTAAGAAGGCGCCTGCAAAAAAGGCTAAGAAATAAGATGATGCGGTTTTGACCGCTACGGCGCGTCGGTTCTCTAAGCCGACGCGCTTTTTTAACGGCTCTTATATGACTTGTTTCACAGAATCTGCAGACGGTGTCATCGTAAACGTCAAGGCGCAGCCCCGTTCCTCCCGCAGCGGTATAGACGGGATTTTGGGCGATGCGCTTAAGATTCGCGTAAAGTGCGCTCCGGTCGACGGAAAGGCGAACAAGGAATTGACCGATGTCCTTGCCCATGAACTTTCTCTGCCGAAATCCTCGGTTGTTTTTAAATCAGGTGAAACGTCGAAGACAAAAAGAATTTTAATCAAAGGAAAGACCGTCGCTGAAGTGACGGCGTTATTGAAATTATGAAGATAAATCATTCAAACGATATAAAGTACATAGGTGTTAACGATCATGATATCGATCTTTTCGAAGGTCAGTTTGATGTGCCTTTGGGGATGGCGTACAATTCATATTTGGTGTTAGATGAAAAGACAGTCGTTTTTGACACGGTTGACGCGCGCTTTGCTCAGGAATGGCTCGGCAACATCAAGCGGGAGCTTTCGTCGCGCAGCGTTGATTATCTTGTGGTTCAGCACATGGAGCCGGATCATTCGGCCAACATCGCGCTTTTCGCAGAGACTTATCCTGACGCAAAGATTGTTTCTTCGGAGAAAGCCTTTAGGATGATGAAGAATTTCTTCGGTGATGATTTCGCTTCGCGCCGGATCGTTGTCAAGGAAGGCGACAAGCTTTCTACGGGCTCTCACGAGTTTGTTTTTGTCGAAGCTCCGATGGTGCATTGGCCGGAAGTCATCGTCACTTACGATACGTCTACAAAGACGCTCTTTTCCGCAGACGGTTTCGGCAAGTTCGGTGCAAATGACGTTGAAGATCCCGAGGGGTGGGATTGTGAGGCTCGCCGTTATTACTTCGGTATCGTCGGAAAGTTCGGTGTTCCCGTACAGGCGCTTTTGAAGAAAGCCGCAGGCCTTGACATCAGGGCAATACTTCCTCTTCACGGGCCTATTTTGGATACTCCTGAGACGATTGCCCACGCAATCGCCCAATATGATACGTGGTCATCATATAGAGTCGAATCGGAGGGAGTACTCATAGCCTATACATCTGTTTACGGCAATACAAAGAAGGCCGTTTTGAAACTCAAAGAAATGCTTGAAGCGCGAGGCTGCAAGAAGGTCGCGCTCGCCGATCTTGCCCGCGACGACATGCACGAGACGATTGAAGATGCGTTTCGTTACGGAAAGGTTGTCTTGGCCACGACAACCTACAATAGCGGCATTTTCCCGTTTATGTATGAGTTTATCCATCATCTTCTTGAGCGTAATTATCGTGACCGTATCATCGGGCTTGTTGAAAACGGGTCTTGGGCGCCGACTGCGGCCAGAACCATGCGTTCAATGTTCGAAAAGTCGCAAGGTATCAAATTCTGCGATAATGTAGTTACGATCACATCTGCGCTTAACACTTCCTCGGAAGGCTCCCTTGCCGCTCTTGCAGAAGAGCTGGTTTCTCTTTAATCCGCATGGCGCTTGAGAATAATGTGACCTTGTTTTGAGAGAAGCCAATGCAAAAAGAGTATGAATTAGCTGGAATTGAAACCATCGCGCGCGGCGTAGCCGTTCGCGATGGTAAAATTCTGTTGTGCAGGGCGAAAGGGGCGAACTCGTCGTATCTGCCAGGCGGCCATATAGAGTTTGGTGAGAGTGGGCGTGAGGCTCTTCGCCGTGAAATGAAGGAGGAGACGTCATTAGATGTCAATGTCGGGCGATTCTTGGGTGTCGTTGAAAATTCCTTCAATCAGCACGGCCTGCCTCATGCTGAGATTAATCTCGTGTATGAGATGGATTTGGGCGAGGCGGGGGATGATGTCTTTTCGGCTGAAGATTGGATCGGATTTGAGTGGTGTGAGTTGAGTAATCTGAAAAGCGCCAATCTTCTGCCGGAAAAATTCAATGAATTGGCTAAAAACCCCTCGTATATATTTGAATGCTGAATATATGAAAATAGAATATAAATGGAACGCGCTTTTTTTGTTGTGGGTGGCTTTTTTTCTTCAGCAAGGCACAAGGCAGCTTTTCGGCCCATCGGTGGGCGCGATATGTTCGTCTCTTTCCATCGACAAAGTCTCGCTCGGCGCCGTTGGAACGGTTTTCGCCATGACTTATGGAATATGTGTGCCATTTGCCGGGATTACGGCTGATATTCTGAATCGAAAATGGATGGTCACCGTGGGAGTGGCGGTCTTTTGTCTTGGTATATTTCTTTCGGGCTTTGTTTCTTCCTTGGGGCTGCTCATCGCCACTTACGGTCTGCTTAACGGTTTCGGACAGACGTTTTATTATCCTTCAGCCACGTCTTTGGTCTCTCAGCTCCACAGTAGTTCCAGAGCTACGGCGATATCGATTTTGCAGCTGGCCCTTTATGTCGGAATCGTCGGATGCGGCACGCTCGCCGGTTTTTTTGCGGGGCGTGAAAACGACGGCTGGCGTATGCCGTTCTGGGTGATGGGCGGCGTCGGACTTTTATGGGCGATGGTGCTGGCGATATTTCTAAGAAATACAAAGCCTGTTCAGCGTGAATGTGACCGGATGGTCAAAAAGCCCGGTGTCGCTGAAGCCGTAAAGGCGGTAGTTTCAAAACCGACGGCCATTTGCGTAGCGGTCGGGCTTGCGATGATGATCTATGTGGACATCGGTTTTAAGAATTGGATGCCGGATTATCTGCAAAGCACTTTTTCCGCGGATAACCCGTTCCTTTCTCGCTGGGCAGGTTTCCATGCTGTCTTTTGGCATTATTTAGGTGCCGCTATTGGAATAATGGCCGGCAGCCGGATCGGCGATAGATTCGTTAAAAACCGTCCCGGGATTCGTCTCGAACTTGGTATCGCTGGACTTTTGCTGTCTATTCCATTCATAGTTTTGATGTCTCAGACGATGTCGTTTTTTGTATGCTGCGCGGCGATGTTTTCTTTCGGCCTTTTCCGCGGAGTGTACGATTCAAATTTCATGGCGTCGTTTTTTGATGTGGTAAACCCGAGATTCCATGCCTCGGGCGTAGGCCTTATGATGTGCCTGGCGTTTTTGTTCGGCTCTCTTTCCTCGACGGTGCTTCCTTTTATCGCAAGAGTTTTGGGCGGTAACATGTCAATGAGCATGTCGTCGCTCGGCGTATTTTATCTCGCGGGCGCTGCCGTTATACTTTGGGCGAGAGTCAAGTTTCTTTCGCATGATTTGAAAAGCTGATTTCATGTGTATTATTTAATGAAGGTGAACTTATGAAGCCGCACAGAATACTTCTCGTAGATAATTTGATGATTCGCAGATATGGCAATTTGCGAATGGGGCCGGGCAGAAAACTGAACTGCGGCGCGGTAAGAAACAATTGGCGTATATGCGAGTTTTCCGATCGGGACATGGCCAGGCTCTTAGCCCCGCTTGGGATTCGCTCTATCGGCGGAAAGATAGCGAACCGCAAGCTTGTGAAGTGCGCCGTGAATTTCCGGCCTGACATTATTCTTTTAGGTCACTGTGATTACATAACAAACGACACTCTTTTTGAAATAAAAGAAAAACTGGGGGCTGTCAAGATCGCTCATTTCAACGTTGATCCTCTCTGGCAGGAGTCGACGGCCCGGCAGATGGAAGAGCGCAAGTATTCCTGCGATGCTCTTTTCGCGACTACTGCAGGCGACATTCTAAAGACATGGCTTACGGGTTCAAACACAGTCGCCTATATGCCCAATCCGTCAGATCCTTCAATGGAATGTGAGGATAACGGCAAAAAGAGCGTTTTCGAGCGCAATTTGTTTTTCGCCGGAAATCCTCGCAAGGGCGATCCGCGATGGGATCTTATCGCCGAGGTTTTGCCTAAAATAGAAGGCAAGGTTTCTTGTGAGATTTTCGGCGGCAAAAACGGCGTCTGGGGCGCAAGGTATGAAGAGATTCTTTCTTCATCCAAGATGTCGCTTAATCTCAACCGCCGAGAAGGGGATAAATGGTATTCGTCTGATCGCATCGCACATTTGATGGGTTATGGCATTTTGACGTTCCAATCGTCTAAAAATCAGATGGATTCATTCTTCTGCGATCAGGAGACGGTTTATTTTGATGATTCAGAAGATCTTGCCGAGAAGATAATCTATTATAATTCACATGATGAAGAGCGCGCCAAAATAGCTTCTGCGGGCAGAGAGAAATATCATTCGATTTTCAACGGCGCACGCGTTCTTAAATTTATGGTCGAGACTATGACGGGCGAAAAGTACAGTGAGATCTATGAATGGGCAGATGAGGTTTATCGCTGAGAACGGCGCTTCGCGCGGTTAAAGTATGCCACGCTGCATTGCGAGTGTGACGGCTTCGACGCGATCAGATACATCCAGTTTAAAGAATATTCTCTTAAGATGCATCTTCACGGAGTTCTCGCTTATGCCGAGAAGTTTTCCGATTTCTTTGTTGTTGAGTCCCTTGGAGGCGGCGCTTAACACTTCTGATTCTCTCGGAGAGAGCGACTTCGCCCCCTTGCGGGTTTCATAGATTTTGCGCACCTCTTCGCTCATGAATATTTCGCCTGCCATAGCCGCGTTAATCGCGGCCGTTATTGTTTCAATTGGCGATTCCTTCATGACATAACCGCGAGCGCCTATGTCAATGGCTCTGAAAACGTCTTCCTCGGCGTCGGATGTCGTGAGCATGACTACGCGCTGTTTCGGGTCTGCCGCGATGACTTCTTTCAGTGCGTCAATGCCGCTTTTGTCTGGCATTCTCACATCCATCAGCGTGACATCGGCATTGCATGAAGTAATAAATTCAGGCACACCCTCCCCACCGCCGTGTTCTCCGGCGAAAACAAGTTGCGGGTTGGCCATAATGACATACTTAAGCCCCGCTCTTACGACCATATGGTCATCAACTATAGCAACGCGTATCATCAAAAAGAAGTATATCATATGTTTAGGCGTTTTTGCAATTTTGAATGTGCGATTGACCGAGGGGAGTGATTTTTGATATAATCTCAAATCGTTGCGTTAATCATGCAATATAAGGGCCTGTAGCTCATCTGGACAGAGCAACTGCCTTCTAAGCAGTGGGTAGTGGGTTCGAGTCCCGCCAGGCCCGCCATCTTTATTTAAGTAAACGCGAGAGAGAACAATGGATAAACATTACGACGCGAAGGCTGCAGAAGCCAAGTGGTATCCTCTTTGGGAAAAGAATGGTTATTTTCATGATGAGCCAGGTGAAGGTAAGGCGTATAGCGTAGTTATTCCGCCGCCGAATGTTACCGGAATTCTTCACATGGGGCACGCGCTTAATCAGACCATTCAGGATATTCTTGTCAGATGGCGCAGAATGCAGGGGCGCAATACTCTTTGGCTTCCAGGTACCGATCATGCCGGTATCGCTACCCAGAATGTGGTAGAAAAGGCTCTTAAGAAAGAAGGCAAGCGTCGTCAGGATCTCGGCCGTGAGGCTTTTCTTGAGCGTGTTTGGGATTGGAAGAGACAGTATGGCGGCACGATTGTGCATCAGCAGAGAATGCTCGGCAATTCCACCGACTGGCAGCGCGAGCGCTTCACGTTTGATGAAGGGTGCTCGAAGGCGGTTGCAAAAGTTTTCAAACAGCTTTTCGATGAAGGCCTTATCTATAAAGGCAATTATATCGTCAACTGGTGCCCAAGATGCGGTACGGCTTTAGCGAATGATGAGGTTGAGCACGAGCCTAACCACGGTCATTTCTGGTATGTGCGTTATCCTGTCGTCGGTTCCGAGAAAGGCGTCAACGGCGAACCGTACACTGATTACGTTATGGTCGCTACAACTCGCCCCGAGACGCTTCCCGGAGATACCGCCGTTGCCGTAAATCCGAAGGACGAACGTTACGCGCATCTCGTCGGAAAGACGGTTTATCTGCCTCTTACGGGGCGCGAAATTCCCGTTGTCGCAGATGATTATGTCGACCGTGAATTCGGTACCGGCATAGTTAAAATCACTCCTGCACACGATCCGAACGACTTCCTTGTGGGCAAGCGCCACAATCTTGAAGAGATCAACATCATGAACGATGACGGCTCTATGAATGAGCTTGCCGGAGAAAAGTATGTCGGGATGGATCGATTCAAGTGCCGTGAGGCGATAGTCGCCGATCTTGAAAACGGCGGATATCTTGATCATATCGAAGATCTTGATAACCAGGTTGGGCACTGCTATAGATGCCACGAGGTCGTCGAGTCGCGTCTTTCAAAGCAGTGGTTTGTCAGAATGAAGCCTCTTGCAGAGCCTGCCATTGAAGCCGTCAAGTCTGGCGAGGTTAAGTTTGTTCCCGAGCGTTGGAGCAAGATTTATTTCAATTGGATGGAGAATATTCAGGACTGGTGCATTTCTCGTCAGCTCTGGTGGGGGCACCGCATTCCCGCGTACACGCTTCGTGGGACGGCTGATGAGGATCTTCTGTTCGTCGCCGAGACGGCCGAAGAGGCCCTTGAGATGGCTAAGGCCAAGACGGGCAACGGCGCTTTGACGATTGACGATCTTGAGCAGGATCCCGATGTTCTCGACACATGGTTCAGCTCTTGGCTCTGGCCGTTCTCGACGCTCGGCTGGCCGGAGAAAACGAAAGACCTTGACTACTACTATCCGACGTGCGATCTCGTTACGGCTCAGGATATCATTTTCTTCTGGGTCGCGCGCATGATGATGGCTGGAATTCATTTTATGAAAAAGCCGCCGTTCAAGAATATCGTCATTCACGGTATCGTGCGCGCCGCCGACGGATCGAAGATGTCTAAGTCCAAGGGAAATTCTCTTGATCCGTTGGAGCTTATCGACATGTATAGCGCCGACGCGCTGCGCTTCTCGATCGCGCTTATCACATCTCTTGATTGCGATACCAAGGTAAATAAGGAGAAATTTGAGATCGGCCGCAATTTCACGACGAAGATATGGAACGCTGCGCGCTTTTTGGAGATGAACACTCCGGCGGAAGGCTTCGGCGAAATCAAGGGCGAGCTTACGTCCGACGAGAAGCATATTTTGATGGCCACGGACAAGGCCTGCAGGAAGCTATCGGAAATTCTCGAGAGCTATCGCATTCAGGATGGCGCATTGGCCGTGTATGATTTCTTCTGGACGCAGATCTGCGACTGGTATGTGGAATACGCCAAAGATGCGCCTGATAAAAACAGAGCTTTTGCGATACTTCGGGATGTATTTTACAAGGCTCTTAAACTCCTTCATCCGTATATGCCGTTTGTCACCGAAGAGGTGGCCCACGAACTCGGTTATCTCAAAGGTGACGAGACGATTATGCGCCAGGAATATCCACAGGGTTATTCTGATGAAGAAAAATCTGCGTGGGGGCTTACCGAAGATGTTTATGAGTTCGTCGAGAAGAAGCGTGAGGCTATTACGGCTCTGCGCGCTCTTCGCGCTGAATATAAGGTTTCTCCTGCGACTTTTGTGAAGGTTACAATCGCCACTGACGATAGCCGTGCGTCTGCCGAGGTTGATTCTCTCAAGAAGGCGATGCGTGCGCAGTCGGTGGAGTTTGTTGCCTCAGGTAGCGATCTTGCGATGCCGTCAAAGATGACTGCCTTTGGCACTGTTTATTTAAGTCTTGAAGGTCTCGTTGATAAGGCTGCGGAATCAAAGCGTATTGCCGGAGAGCTGGCGAAGTTGCAGGGCTTTATAAAAGCTTCCGAATCTAAGCTTGCGAACAAGGCGTTTGTCGATCATGCGCCGGAGGCTATTGTCGCAGAGGCGAGGAGAAAGCTCGAAGAGAACAAGATGAAAGTTCTGCAGCTTGAAAAACTCGCCAAGCTTTTTGTGTAAGATGCGCAGAAGATCTTTTCTGAAAGGGGCTGTGGGCTCGGCCGTCGCAGGGGCGATCGCGCCGCTCGTAGCCAAAGGGAGTTCTTGCGCATCTTCCGTCCGTGATGAAAAAGACGTCCTTGACATCTGGCAGAGCGAGACGGATCTTGTCACGCCGCTTGATTACAAGGCGTATCTTTCGGACGGCGATACGAGAGGCTTTAAATCCTTAGAAAAGCTTGAGCAGGCCTTTGAGAAGGTTTTTCGCGAAGCTACGACTTTGCAGGTCGGCGATGTTCCTGCCGTATGGAGCGTCTATAATCTGGGGTATATCGTTAAGACGAAGGAAGCGCTTTTCTCGATAGACCTAGTACACAGAAGGGCGGCCGAGTTCGCGCCGTATCTTGATTTTTCGCTCGTATCGCATAATCACCGCGACCATTTCCATCAGGAGCTTTATGCGAAAATGAACTCGGCGCACAAGCTCGTCATTTCAAACTTCCTTGACAATTACGGCGCCTGCAACAGCAAGGAGCGTAAAGTGGGCGGTTATGTTCGAGGCGCGAAAGAATTTAAGATAAAGGATGTCACCCTCCGAACATCTCTCGTCGACCACAACAGCTATCTTATTGATTTCACGACGGCCTTTGAGATCCGTGTGGGTGATTGGAAACTTTATCATACCGGCGATTGCGCTGTAGCCGATAAGCTTTACCCGACGTGGGGTGCACCTGATTTATGGCTTTTCTTTCCTATGGGGGCTCTTAATGTCGCTCAGGCCGCGGAAAGGGTGCGCGCAAAGCGTATCGTTATCGGTCATATTTGGGAGCTTCAGCACGCAACCGGTCGTCTTACTACGCCGATGGTCCGAAGAGCCATAAAAAATGCCGCCCCATTTTGTCCTGACGTAACTGCAGGATTATGGGGCGACAGGCTCGTTTGATTAAGCTTATTCTTTGTTTACGAGTTTTAGCGTTTTGCGGCGAATAGCGACGAAATTACTTTTGTTGTTTCTTGCTTCGCCTTCTTTGTAGAGTTTTGAAATCTCTTCGATTTCCTTTGTAAAGAGGTTCTTCTCTTTGAGGATTCTGATTTTTTCAGCGGCGATGATGCCGTTGCGAAGTTCAAGGAATCTCCAGCTCGGTTCGCCGCCGGGGTAGCAAAGAAACGTGTCACCAGCATGCCAAGTGCCGAAGGATGCGTCTTTTACAGGGTCTTTCGGCCAGCTGTTCCAGGCCCAGCGCAGAAATCCGTCAAGACCGCACATTGCGGGATATGCTCCAAGCCAAAACGCTTCGCCGGCCTCGCTCCACATGAATGTGTTGGGGTAAATCGGCGCGCAACAGACATAGTATGTCGTTATCATGCCCTTGGCGCGGCGTTCGACCGCCTCTTTGATGTAATCAGCGTTGATTTTTTCGCTAAGGATCATGCAGAAGTTGTCTATGGTAACTCCATACTGTGACGGAAGGTGATTGCCGGCCATGGCGACTTTCATTCCTGGGGAGTGTTTTTGGATGAATTGGCCGATAGCGCGCACATCCTCGATGGTGCGTTCGTCCATCGCGATATAGGTGTCGTTAAACCAGCCTTTTTCTTTCAGGTGGCGCGTGAAATCAACGAGGAAATCCCCCCAGTAGTCTTCGAATTCTTTTGTGCCGGGCTTGCACGTCACTGAAATTATATCGCCGTTTTCATTTTTGTAGCGGCAGACATAGCTCCACGGGCACATCGTATAACACGCGATTGTGGGGCCAAGACCGCAACTGCGGCCGAACTCGACATATTTGTCGAAGAGGGTATAGTCGAACTTCCATGAGCCGTCGCTCATCTTAACGCGGTCGATCATCGTGTCGTATGCATCATAGCACTGGTGATCCCACGCCTGAGGCACAATCGTCACAGTAAGAGTCTTTTGCCCTGCCGTCGAAAGAAGCTCGTATATCGGACGCATCTTTTTGAAGTGCGAACGCGAGAACGGTTTTACGTTTTCAATGCGCGAGATTGCCCAAGGGTGCTGCCAAAGATCGAGGAAATACTTCCAGTCTTTCGCGCTTGGCAAAACTCTGTCTAAAACGCGAATGTTCATATTGCCGCACTTGTAGACGCCGGGTTTAGCGTCCTGCGGCACGGAGATTTCAACCACACGCGGCCCGCAGTCTTCTTTGTTAACTTCCCATACGACTCTGTCGTATATTTCGTGGCGTTTAAGGCTGAGCGGTGAAGGGGCATATTTCACGGGCTTCATCACGCCGAATTTTATGCTTATTCCTTCGGGAGCCTCTGCGAGTTCGGCAAAGTCCTCAACGACGGCGGCGAGAGTTTCTCCACGCCAAGCGGTCAGTTCAAATGTTCTGGCATTGACATTTAAAGTCAAAATACCCGCAAGTAATGCTATAGCAGCAACTGTTTTTTTTATGGTTGTTTTCATAGTTGAAGAATTATAGCAAAGTGAGGTGCTGTTTTTCAACAAGAGCGCGGCTAAATATGGTAAAATAATACGCATGAGCGAATCAGATACATCAAGGCATTTTTTAAGGCAGTGGATCGAAAAAGACATAGCCGACGGAAAGACCGGCGGCAAGGTTGTAACTCGCTTCCCGCCTGAACCAAACGGTTATATTCACATAGGCCACGCGAAGGCGGTTTGCGTTGATTTCGGCATGGCTGCGCTTTTTGGCGGCGAGTGTCACTTGAGACTTGACGACACCAATCCGGCGAAAGAGTCGGACGAGTATGCCGAGAACATCAAGCGCGACATTAACTGGCTGGGCTTTCAGTGGTCCGGTGAAGGCGATAGCGGCGAGAGCGGTTTCTATAACGCTTCGAACATGTTTGACAAGATGTATGAAATCGCCGAAGAGCTTATTCGCCGAGGCCAGGCGTACTGCTGCGATCTCGGGCAGGAGGAGTGGAAGGAGTATAGGGGAGTTCCAGATAAGCCCGGCAGACCCAGTCCTTCGCGCGATACCGACCCTGAGCGCAATCTGAAGATTTTCCGTGAAATGCGCGACGGGAAGTATGCCGACGGCCAGTGGTGCCTTAGAGCGAAGATCGATATGTCTTCGCCTAACATACATTTTCGCGATCCTGTTTTGTACCGCATCCGCCATGTGTCGCATTATCATCTTGGAGATAAGTGGTGCATTTATCCGATGTACGATTTCGCGCATCCGATTGAAGATGCTCTTGAGGGCGTGACGCATTCGATGTGCACGCTTGAGTTTGAGGTTCACCGTCCCCTTTATGATTGGGTTGTGGACCGGATGGACGAACAGGGGCTCTTGCCGGTGAGAAACGGCGTTAAAATCCGAACCGAGCAGCGTGAGTTCGCAAGACTTAATTTGACCTATACGGTGATGTCGAAGAGGCTTCTTCTCAAGATGGTCGAAGAGAAGGTCGTTGAAGGCTGGGACGACCCGCGAATGCCCACGGTCTGCGGCATGCGCAGGCGCGGATATACGCCCGGGGCCATACGCGAGTTCTGCGAGCGCATAGGTGTTTCTAAGGTCGAGTCCGAATCAGATCCGCAACTTTTAGAGTGGTGCGTAAGAGAAGAGCTTAATCGTACCGCACAGCGCAGGATGGCCGTGATTGATCCCGTAAAGGTCGTCATCGACAACTGGCAGGGCGGCTTTAGGGATGTGGAGCTGTCGAACAATCCCGTTGATGAATCTGCCGGCACGCGCAAGATTCCTTTCGGCGGAGAGATCTGGATCGAACGCGCAGATTTCATGGAGGTCGCCGAAAAGAAGTTTTTCAGAATGACAGTCGGCGGAGAAGTGCGTCTTCGCGGGGTCTGCATCTTCAAGTGCACAGGGTGCGTGAAGAACGAAGCCGGCGAGGTCGTTGAAATCCACGGAACTTGGGATCCCGACAGTTGGGGAGGCAATGCAGCTGACGGACGCAAGGTAAAGGGGACTATACATTGGGCTGATTGCGCTACGGCCAAAAAAGCCGAGTTCAGGCTTTACGACAAGCTCTTTCTTGAGAAAAATCCCCTCAAAGACGGCAGCGAGAATTTTCTTAAGTACCTTAACCCGCAATCTCTAAAAGTCGTTACCGGCTATGTAGAGCCTTCGCTTGCGCTTGCCGACAAAGAGGAGCGCTTCCAGTTTGAGCGCACGGGGTATTTTACGGTCGATTCAAACCTTGTTTTCAACCGCACCGTAACTCTTAAAGATTCTTACAAGCCGGCTTGATGCCGCACGGAGAAAAATATGTTGCTTGCCAATTCGCTCGTTGACGGATTTCTTAAATCCAATCTTATAGGTCAGGGTATTGTCGTCGCTCAGCTGATAGGGTCGGTCGTTATGGTGGCTACCATCATCGGCAAATGGAAGGAGCTTGGTTTCATATCTATGGCCACACGCCGGTTCCTGCGCGACTTTTCCGCCGGGCGGGATGTTCTTGAATATTACCTGCAGCGGCGTCCCGCGGTGAAAGACGGTCTTGAAGGTATGTATAAAGAGACTTGCGAAAGGCTCCTTAAGCTGCTTACGCCCGATGTGAGGTCTCTGCTTGTCGGCCGTCAGAGTGAAGGCGCGGCCGCTCTTACAGCAAGAGAGATTGAGCTTGTGCGCGGCACTTGCGAGCATGCCTTGGCCGAGGAGTCGATCCGTGTAGAGCGCGGCATGACCATTATCGCGACCGTCGTGGCTCTTTCGCCCATGCTCGGGCTTTTGGGAACCGTGTGGGGGGTTCTCGATGCGTTCGCGGAGATGGGCGCGGCAGGCAGCGCCAATCTGGCGACGATCGCGCCGTCAATTTCAGCCGCTCTCGTAACCACGGTCGTCGGTCTTCTTATCGCGATTCCCGGCGTGATCGCCTTTAATCACATGAATTCCATCATTCGCGGCATCATCAGCGACACAGAAGGCTTCGCCGATGAATTGATCGGTCGTATAGCTTGTGAATTCCAAGGCAGGGGAGCGTAATAATGTCGCTTGTCAGAAGGCGCCATTCAAGAGTTGAAAAGCCCAACGCGGCCGTCGATATGACTTCTCTTATCGACCTTACGTTTCTTCTTCTTGTCACTTTCATCGTAACGCTGCCGGCTCTTGAGCAGGGGATTTCGATTATGCTCCCGCAGGCGAAGACTGATCAGCTGCCGACAAAAGACAAGAAGGCCAATGTCGTTACGATCGATAAAGACAATAAGATATTCTTTAAGGATAAACCTATAACGCTTGAAGAGCTCGAAGCGACATTGATGAAGATGGCGGCGGAAGATCCAGAAGTGCCGGTTCTCGTGCGTGGAGATGAAAGGCTTGATTACGGCAGCGTCATGAATGTCGTAAAGGTCGTTTACAAGTGTGAAGTTAGGCGTATGGCTCTTGTTACCGTGGAGAAGTAGCACATGATGCCTTATGGCGAGAATCGCTCACAGTCACCTAAAGTGTTAAGCTTAAAAACACTTTTGACGGCGCTTGTCGTCCATTTGGTTTTTTTTCTTTTGCTTTGGGCTTATTCCGTAGTTAATTTTAAAGATAAAGAGGTCGTGATACCGATAGATATTATGGTCGTCGTAAACGAGAATCTTGACGGCAAAGAAGATGAACCGCCTCCGTTGGACGACACTCCGCCGCCGCCTCCACCTAAAAGCGTTTTGCCCAAGACTCCGCCGAAAGCAGAGCCTCCGCCGAAGGTCGACGAAAAGGTAGATGCTCTTGTCAAGGTGAAGGAGCCTAAGAAAAATGAAGTTAAGAAGCCTGATAAAAAAAAGGACGAAAAAAAGCCTGATAAGAAGAAAGAGCCTGAAAAGCCAAAAAAAACCGCCGCAGAGCTTCGCGCTGAGCGCATAGCTCGGATGCGCCAAACAGCAACGACGGTAAAAACGCCTCTGCGCGTAAAGAATCGTCCAAGCGGCGATGGGCGCACGGACAGAAAGACTCTCACTAATGATGAAGTGATGAAGCGCCTGAATCAGGGTTATGTGCCGGGGAAATCCGAGCAACTTGCGACCAGCGAATCGCAGAGGTGCGCTTCGCTCATCAAGATGGCTCTTGATAAGCGTTGGCAGCAGCTCTCTCCGAGCGTAGATACTGAAGGAGTCGTTGTTCTGTCAGCGCAATTTACCGATGCGGGGCGTCTTATCAACTGCCGTATTGTCCAGAGCTGCGGCAGTAAAATGTCGGATCGCGCGGCGCTTTCCGTCGCAAGCACGGTCGGGATAGTTTACGGGTTAAGCCCTGAATTTATCGCCTCCAGCCGTAAAGAACCCGTCAAAATCGTTTATAGGGTGCAGGCTCGATGATAAAGGCTCTCATTTTCGCTTCGATAATAGAACTTGCCGGCGTAACGGGAAGCGAGTTGCGCGTAAGGGCTTTTTTTGACGCGAATAACGTAAAGGTCGGTGACCCTCTCGTTCTTACGATAGATTTTGTAGGCGAGGCTGATTTCAAATCGCTTCATCCGCCGGAGCTTTCACGTCATGTCAACGCTTCTGATTGGAAGATCTATGACGATAGCGCCAAGACCGATACATATCGCGACGCGAGGCGCTTGACTTACCGGGTAAGGCCGATGCGCCCGGGAGTGTTGTGGTTTCCGGAACTGGAGTTTTCTTATAGCTCGTCCGCGAAGACGAACAGCGTTATCGTCAGGTCAAACAGAATTCCTGTCCACGCGACAGGGAGCGTTCAGGTCAAAGTCGAAGAGATGGGCGCCGTTGAAAATGAGATGCCTCAGCCAGGAGAGCTTTTGACGGATCGTGGAGTTGAAATGACGGATGACGAGGCATTTGCGTGGAGAAAGGCTTGCGCGAAGCCTTCTGCGGATGCGTTCGCGCAGTTTTCCGGGAGCGTTGCCAGGCTCAATGAGGCTCGCATGGCCATCTTGGAGGGCAATTGGGCGAGGGCCCTTAAGATTTATTCGCGTCTCGAATGGGTTATCGGGCAGACGCCAGAGATTGAAAGGGGAATAGTGGCGGCGCTTGCGCTTAAGTATGATAACATTTCGGCGGTGCTGCCTGTATGGCGCGATGTCGCTAGACCCGTCCTTAAGTATTCATGGAAAGGCCGCCTTTCGATAATAGGATTGTCGCTTATCGTTCTTTTGGCTTTCTATAAGGTCGTCTCACGCCTTATAAAGGCCATCGCCGTTTTGGCGATAGCTTTTGCATTGCCGTTTCAGTCATTTGCCCAGCAGGATAATAACGATATTTTCAGGATGATGGAAGAACAGGCCCGCCAGATGCAGGAGCGAATGGATCGCCTTATGTCTTTTGACAGTGATTCCATGATGGGATTTCCTTCGCAAAAACGTAAGCCCGTTAAAATAGTCGCTGGCGCTTCTTTAGACCGTGATCACGTATGCGTCGGCGAGCCGTTCGATTTTATAATAGAAATTGATGTGCCAAAGAACTGCCGGCTTAGTCAGCTTCGAATAGCGCCGACGGTTTCAGAAGGGTTGAGCTTTGTCGGAAAACCTTTCAACATGACGGATGTGCAGAGTGAAAACCCTTCAAACATAATCAAGAGAATTGCTCTGCCGTCAAGGTTTGATACGACATACAAAGGGCCTATAGCATTTGAAATAAACGGTTTGGTGTCTCAAAATACAAAATCTAATGTCGGCGGATTTTTCAGCATGAGCTTTTCAAATTCAATCAGGTTGTTAAGTTCGCCTTTGGAGATTGATGTTAAGCCGCTTCCCGAAAAGGATCGTCCAAATGATTTTTCCGGCATTGTCGCAAAGAATCTTGTGATAAACGAATATCCTGATCTCATTAAGGTCGGCACGAATGATGTTGTAACGATCAAATATGTTTTTAACGTAGATGGGTATGTGCCGAAGTTTTATCTGCCGAAGGATTGCGCGTTTGAAGTTGTCCGTGATAACGGGCGAATTGAGTTTATACGGTATTTCGTGGCCGATGGCGCGCCGACGACGCCAAGCATCAAAATTTCATATTGGGATATTGATAGAAAAGAATATAGGCGTGTTTCTGCAGGCGCCACCAAATTGGAATATCGTGATGATTTCTCCCATTCGCATTGATGAATGTTGGTGAAAGTTTAGAAGGTTTGGGATGTTTAGAAAGTTTAGAGTTTAGAGTTCGAGTTCGAGAAAGGAAGTTTATAATTCCTTCCTCCCACTCCAACTCTAAACTCCAACTAATAGAAGTTCGAGTTCCTAACGACTAACGACTAATCACTAACGACTTTATAAAAGGTAAGCCCTTAGTCGGCTGTGCAACTGCTGTAGAGTATTGTCTTGTGTTTTCCTTTCCGTCTTGCTTGCGTTCCTGCCTTGTCAACGTGCGGCGTTTTTTCGCCTTAGCGGTACTCGCCTTTTGATATGGGCCTCTCGCCACTATATCAAACCTTATTTAGGCGAAGCATGAATAAAATTCCGCATAAGCGCGGGAGCACGGTTGCCGCGACATCCGCCGCATTTTGACAAGTCACTTATTCAAGGCAGCACTCGGTTTTGATAATGCTATCATCTTTCTCTCCTAACAACACTCTACAGCAGTTGCACAGGCGACTAACCGATTACAAATAAAATCGCTTTTTTTGTGTCGGTATAGCACCTACGTTCAGTTTTTGATATAATACAGG
>JAEIGA010006812.1_pt1 | contig 17361 bp, 15 predicted proteins | sample 9270691 | NCBI WGS metagenome assembly JAEIGA01 (sample SAMN17057246, study PRJNA624740) | gut metagenome | biome: biome; isolation source: fecal sample | host: Bos grunniens | place: China: Xizang | collected 2019 | reverse complement strand
GCAACATCTACAAGGCCGTTTGCAAGACCGCCGAGAGCGGATTTGAGAACGTCATCGGGGAGAATACGAAGCACCATATTGAGAAGGTATGCAAGGTATGTATCGCCGAGAAGTGTTACAAGCAGGTCTTCATAGAGAGTGTTATCGTCATAGAAAACGCTGAGGTTTCCTGTGTAAAGGTCGCCGATAATATCAGAGCCGTCAATAGCGGGAATTACGAAAACCATCTTTTTGATAAGCTCATAATCTTCGGGGTAGGTTTCAAGATAGTTGATTGCAATTGTGCCGCCAAGGCTGATGTGGCAGAGCTTTATCTGACCGTTGGGTGACTTGGGAAGAACAACATCGTGAATATAGTGATGAAGCTTTTCTGTTTCATGCATAATATCGCCGAGTGAGTCATAACCGAAGTAATAAACATCATCTTCACCAACGATTTCGCTCAGCTCCTGAATGGGGAGGAAGGTGTAGTATTCTTCCTTTACTGCTTCAGGAAGCTCGCTCATGGGCATTTCGTAGCAGGGAACTTCAACATCGTTGATATAATTGCCGTTGTTATCTTTTTCAATAAGGCTCAGAGCGTTGTATGTGCCCTCATACATAGCTTTTGTAAGACCCATATCGCGTCTTGTTACAATTGAAGCAAGCATGTTGGGTAATGCTCTTTTAATAAGCGGCATAACATCGATTTCAAGGGGCCAGGCTGTCACATAGCCTGTTTTGTCGGGAATCCATTTGCCGTTTTCATCGAGAAGATATGTATTGTTCTGGCTCATACCGTGAACGATGATAACGGGGGTTTCTGTGTCATAATCGGGAACATAATCCGAACCGCCCGCAAATGCAGTTACGGAAAACAGCATTACAATAGAGAGAAAAAGGCTTATTACTCTTTTGATTTTCATGATATTTTCTCCTTTGCTTATAATGGAAATATTTTATCAAATCAATATAAAAAACTCAATGTGATTATAGCACAATGTTTAAACATTATTTTTGGTTAAATATACAAAGGATATTTATAAAAAGCACCGAAACAACCGTTTCGGTGCTTTCGATATATTATTGCTCTATTGCGCTTTCAACAAATTTATGTTCAACAAAAGCGCTTCCGTCAGAATCAACGGTTATTGTTGTTCCGCCGAGAAGCTTTGCATCCCAATAACTGCCGTAGCCGGTTTTGAGAACATAGTTAAGTCGGATTCCTTCATGATAAATCTGGAAGTTGTTTGAGTGATCGTGACCTGCAAGCATATTTTTTGTGCTGCCGAGTTCTTTGCAAACATCGAAAAATCCATTGTTTACAGGAGCGCTGAAAACACCTTCGCCGTTAATGCCCTGAGCTGCGGGAGCAAGCTCTGAATCAAGGGTTCCGAGATCATCTGAACCGAAAGCATTTTTCCATGCGGTTCTGTATTCATATACGGGAATGTGCATGATAACAGTGCTTTCAACAGTTTTACCTGCAAGATTTTTTGTGCCGTTTATTGCCCACTTATACCACTCAATCTGATTTTTCCAGAGATGGTCATAACCGCTGATAACGGAGCCGTCTTCAAGCACATGATCAGCGTTATTATGAGTATCAACCATAACAAGAGTGTGAATTATCTTGCCGTTTTCTGTTATGTTGATGATATAGTTTCCGTATCCCATATCCTTGGGTCCAAACTCAAAAAGACAGTTTTCAGCTTCGGAAAGCAAATATGCCGCCCAGAATTCACTGATAAGACACTGCCCGTCATGATTGCCCATAACGGGTGCCCAGGGAATATCATATGAATCAACCTGCTTTATGAGTTCAAGATAAGCCATTGTGCCCCATGCATTATCGCCTGAAAGCGTGATAAGATCAGGCTTTGTTTCTGCAACAAGCTTATCAATAAGCTTTGCGGTTTCTTCGCCTCTTTTATCATAAACAATATCATCTTTGAGCTGAACATCTGCAAGATTGAGAATTATAAAATCTTCTTCGGGATTCTTTTTGATTTCAATGTAGCTGTCTGATGAGAATGTGTCTGATGCAGACCAGTCAGAGAAAAATTTACTCTCGCTGCCGTTCATAATAAGTGCACCTACAGGAGTGAGAACCTGAAAGATAGCAAGAAGAAATGAAAATACAAGTTTAACCGTTGCCATAAATAACCTCCGCTTTTTTGATTCTTAAATTATACATCTTAACTTTTTTACTGTCAACTTAAAATGCTTTTGGCATGATGAAATCGAAATTCTCCCAAAATGAAAAGAGAGGGTTAACTTGTGTTATTAACACTCATTTTTGACTACAGAAAAGTTCACAAAATCATCCATCCATAAGTATTTTAAATCAGTCCCGTAACAACATCATGATATAAGAAACAAAAAGGTTATATTCAAAAAATCCTCCGACGGATTAACCGCCGAAGGGATTAAAAATTATTTGTTTATCATATTATATCTGTTCATTACAAGATCAATTATCGCTTGCGTTTTAACCCTCATATTAATCTTCTCAAGAACGTTGCGGATTTTTTCTTCATCAACATCGGGAATATACTGCTTATATTCGGGATATTCCTGCATAAGTTCATTGAAAAGTCTTATGAGCAAATCTTTTGAATTGGATTTTGAAGGATAACCACGGGCAATGAGAGCCATATTGTTATCGTAATTCGGTGCAAAACCGATAATCTTACCTGTTTCAATATCACGGAGCAGACCGAAATTATTTGTGTGTCGGTCAGGATTTGCAACGATTGTATCCATAAATATGAGCCTGATATAATCGGGAATAACTTCGGGATAAATATTTTTGAGCGTTTTTGCAACATCAATATAATCTTCGTTGTCGCCCATAAAGGTTGATGCAGGCTCAAAATTAACGGATGCAGAACCAGTAAAATCAAGAGATTTTATATATCCGTCACCACGTTCGTAAACAGCCATATTGAATCCCAGAGTAAGACCGAGTTCATAAACGAAAAGTTCAGAAAACATTTCGCTGTGATTTGCTCTTTTATACATCCACCATTTACCGTTGCGGAGTTTCCAGCATTTTTCAAAGCTACCCGTATTTGTCAGCTCCGGAGTGCGCGATTTGTTGCTTGAAGCGGCACGGTTGAAGCTGTCATAATTACCTTTAAGAGCAAGATTTGAAAAATAATCATCAGAAAATTTGATGTCATCATAAGTCAACTCGGAACCGATAGATCTTATCCAATAATTATCGGTTATCGTTGCAGCATTAACGTGTGCAACTGTTGAAACATCATCTTTTTCCGCAAGGCGGAGAGCTTTTTTAAGAAGACGGGAGTTTGCGCGGTGACTGTCGATGGCACGTGTTTCAAGCCACATATCCGCATTGCTGATTTTTTTCAGATACATAGGCAACAAATCATCGTTCTTAACAATCAGATTACCGTCTTGCCAGATTGCAACAACAGTATTGCCGCTTAAAATTTCGTAATTCTTATTGTCAGCCATTCTCTCGCCTCCTTAAGGTGAATGGAATAATACGAACCGTGATTTTCACGGGCATATTTTCGTTCACCCTTCGTTAAAATACTCGCAAATCTGAAAGGATTTGCTGTGTTTTGTGCCTTGGTTGACCAAAAATCTGCTCCGTGAAAATTCTTCGACCCGAAAGCGAAGGATTTTCAGACGATTTTTGGTTGTTGAGGTTGCAGGAAGGCTAACGCCTTTCAATGCCGAAACGCCGAAAAGCGGCGAAAAGACTCGCTTTCGGGCAGGTTCGGATTATTCCATTCACCTTAATAAATGATACTGCTATTATGCCAAAATTATTATGATTTGTCAACAAAGGTTAGTTTAATTCCGTAAATATGCGTCATAAGCGTTAAAAGATTTTATGCTCAAAATTCCTCCGACGGATTAACTGCCGAAGGATTCAAAAAATTGTTACAAAAAAACGTTTTGTTTAGAGAGTGATGTGCAAAAATCTTTTGTGCTAAAAGTTCCGTAAAATTAGTTGCCAGCATTAAAGCTGCAAGACATAACGGTAATATTATAACAGATAGGAATAATCTTTTGTTTGAGTATCTTCTTTCGTTTTTTTGCGGACAAAAATCATAATAAATAACGTTGTTATGTAAAGAACAGGAACTATCCATACTCGAAATCATTCTTTCAAGGTCTTTCTGTTTAATGGAATCCATAGAATTATCAATGGGTAAGTGCTTTCCGATTGATGTTAAATGCTCTTTGTAGGTTCGCAGGGTCTTTTCACTCAGACCCATTGATTTCTTAAAAAGAAGGAAATCATCAAAGGTTTCTCTCATGCTGACCGAGACTTTCATCGTAATTTTTGCCATTTTTTTCAACACTCCTGATTCGTGATTTTTCGTAAAAAATCAAGAGTGTCGGTAAACAAAAGAAAAAACCGTTTAAACCCTTAAGTTTAAACGGTTTCTTTAAATATGGTCCGAGTGGCGAGACTTGAACTCACGGCCTCTTGACCCCCAGTCAAGCGCGCTCCCAACTGCGCCACACCCGGATATTTAATTTTTGCGGGGTTTTGTTGAACCCAGCGAATGCTATTATAACACAGAAACCGAAAATGTCAAGCATATTTTGCAAAAAAATTATCAAAAATTAAAAGATAATTTTAAATCATTATTTTTAATTGTGGCATTTGTCACTTGACTTGATTCTTTGCAGTATATATAATAAATGTATCCTGACAAAAAGACCTGCAGGTCTGACTGAAAGGTGACGAAAATACAACAGAATTAATCATCGATTTAGTTTTTGTATTGCCGCGCCTTTTTCAGGTGCGGTATTTTTTATTTCGGAGGTTTTTATGGAAACCAGAGTTGCTGTTATGGGCATTATTGTAGAAAACAAAGAGTCAGCCGAGGAGCTGAATTCCGTTCTTCACGCTTACGGAGAATATATTGTCGGAAGAATGGGTATTCCTTATCCGAAGAAAGGTATTAATATAATCAGCGTTGCTGTTGATGCTCCGCAGGATATTATTTCGGCTCTTTCGGGTAAAATCGGAAAAATTGAAGGAATAAGCGTTAAAACCGCTTATTCAAATGTGACAGGCAATGAATAAAGTTTATAATCTTATTGAAAAACTTGATAATGTTCATTCGCTGAGTGTTGATGAATATGCGTTCCTCATTGAAAATTTCAACAGCGAAACCTTGTGTTTGTTGAATCAGAAAGCTGTTGCCGTACGCCAAAAAATATACGGCGATAAAGTTTTTATAAGAGGACTTATAGAGATAAGCAATATATGTAAAAATGATTGCACATATTGCGGAATACGCTGTTCAAATTCAGCCTGCGAGCGATACAGGTTAACTCCCGAACAAATCCTTGAATGCTGCGATGACGGTTATTCGCTGGGCTTCAGAACCTTTGTTATGCAGGGCGGAGAAGACCCGTTTTACACAGATGAAATTCTCTGCAAGATAATTTCTGAAATCAAACGTCGTTATCCCGATTGTGCGGTTACTCTTTCGCTCGGTGAACGAAGCGGAGAAAGCTATCAACAGCTTTATAATGCGGGAGCAGACAGATACCTGCTTCGTCATGAAACGGCAGATGAAGAGCATTACGGAAAGCTTCATCCCAAAGAAATGCTGTTTGATAACCGTATGGAATGCTTGAAAAATCTGCGTGAAATCGGTTTCCAGACGGGATGCGGATTTATGGTAGGTTCACCTTATCAGACGGTTGAATGCCTTGCAAAGGATTTGAAATTTATTGAAGAGTTTCAGCCCGATATGTGCGGAACAGGACCTTTTATTCCTCATGCTGCAACGCCTTTCCGTGATATGCCTGCAGGAAGTGTGGAGTTAACCTGCTATCTGTTATCGATTATAAGGTTAATAAAACCCAACATTCTTTTGCCCGCAACAACAGCGTTGGGCTCGCTCGAAGAAGGCGGCAGAGAAAAAGGTATTCTTTCGGGTGCAAATGTTATTATGCCGAATCTTTCGCCTTTGTCCGAAAGAAAGAAATATGAGCTTTATAACAACAAGCTTTCAAGCGGCGGTGAATCTGCGCAGGAAATCGAGAAGCTTTCAATATCAATGAAAAACATAGGCTACCGCATAGTTACAGAACGCGGAGATATAATTAAGCAATAACCTGAAAGGAAGATATATATGGCAATTTATAATCCCAAATCACTTAAAGCAGAAGAATTTATTAATGACCAAGAAATTCTTGATACAATTGCATATGCTGAGGCAAACAAAAATAATATTGAGCTTATTGATGAAATACTTGAAAAAGCAAGACCTGTAAGAAACGGTAACGGAACAACCTACAAGGGTCTTACTCACAGAGAAGCATCGGTTCTTCTTGCCTGCGATATTCCCGAAAAAGTTGAGCAGATTTATAAAATCGCAGAAGAAATCAAGCTTGCTTTTTACGGCAACCGTATAGTTATGTTTGCGCCTCTTTATCTTTCAAACTATTGTGTTAACGGCTGTGTTTACTGCCCTTACCATATGAAGAATAAAACAATTCCCAGAAAGAAGCTTACCCAGGAAGAGGTTCGCAATGAAGTTATTGCTCTTCAGGATATGGGTCATAAGCGCCTTGCGATTGAAGCGGGTGAAGATCCTGTTAACAATCCGATTGAATATATTCTTGAATGCATAAAAACTATCTACAGCGTTAATCACAAAAACGGTGCAATCAGACGAGTTAACGTCAACATTGCCGCAACAACGGTTGAAAACTATAAAAAGCTTAAGGATGCAGGAATCGGAACATATATTCTTTTCCAGGAAACCTATCATAAGAAGAGCTATCTTGAACTTCACCCCACAGGACCCAAGCATGACTATGATTATCATACCGAAGCTATGGACAGAGCTATGCAGGGCGGTATTGACGATGTGGGTCTCGGCGTTCTTTTCGGTCTTGAAATGTATAAATATGAGTTTGCGGGACTTATTATGCACGCAGAGCATCTTGAAGCGGTTCACGGTGTCGGTCCTCACACAATAAGCGTACCGAGAATTAAAAGAGCATCCGATATCGACCCCTCTGTTTTTGATAATTCAATTTCCGATGAAATGTTTGAAAAGATTATTGCCTGCATTCGTCTTGCGGTTCCTTACACAGGCATGATTATTTCAACCAGAGAATCCGAAGAGGTAAGAGGAAAGGCACTTAAAAGAGGCATTTCGCAGATAAGCGGTGCTTCCAGAACATCTGTTGGCGGATATACCGAAAACGACCGTCCTCATGATACAGAACAGTTTGATGTTTCAGACCAGAGAACTCTTGATGAGGTTGTTCGCTGGCTTATGGAAACGGGTCATATTCCGTCATTCTGCACCGCTTGCTACAGAGAAGGCAGAACGGGTGACAGATTTATGAGTCTTTGCAAAAGCGGACAGATTCTTAATTGCTGCCATCCCAATGCATTAATGACACTTACCGAATTCCTTGTTGACTATGCAAGCGAAGAAACAAAGAAAATCGGCTATGAGCTTATAGAAAAAGAGCTTTCAAAAATCCCCGGTGAAAAGGTTCGTGCAATAGCAAAGCAGAATATTGAAGATATAAAGAATTCAAACAGACGAGATTTCAGATTTTAAGGTGACACATATGAGTCTTAATAATACTGTTTCGGCAGACAGAACGCATATAGGCTTTTTCGGACTTCGTAACGCAGGCAAATCCAGTCTTGTAAATGCGGTTACGGGTCAGGAGCTTGCGGTTGTTTCCGATGTTAAAGGAACAACAACAGACCCCGTAAAAAAAGCAATGGAACTTTTGCCTTTGGGACCTGTTGTCATAATTGACACACCCGGTATTGACGATGAAGGCGAGCTTGGTGAAATGAGGGTAAAAAAAGCCCGTCAGGTGCTTAATTATACTGATATTGCCGTTCTTGTTTCCGACAGCACAAAAGAAGAGCTTCACCAATCTGAAAAAGAATTGATAAAGCTTTTTGAAGATAAAAAAATCCCTTATATAATTGCTTTCAGCAAAGCGGATTTGCTTGATGAAACGCCTGCAAAAAGTGAAAAATCAATATATGTAAGCGCAGAAAAAAGAATTAATATAAACGAACTTAAAGATATGCTTGCAACGTTTTCCGAGAAAAACGAAAACGGCAAAAAAATCGTTTCGGATTTGCTTTGCGAAGGCGATTGCGTTGTGTTGGTTGTGCCGATTGATGAATCAGCACCGAAGGGCAGACTTATTCTTCCGCAGCAGCAAACAATAAGAGATATAATTGAGGCGGGTGCAACCTCTGTTGTTTGCAGAGATACAGAACTTAAGCAAACACTCGGAATGCTTGCTCAGAAACCCAAGCTTGTTATAACCGATTCGCAGGCTTTCGGCAGAGTTTCAAAAGATACCCCCGAAGATATTCTTCTGACTTCATTTTCAATTCTTTTTGCCAAATATAAAGGTAACCTGGAAAATGCAGTTAAGGGTGCGGCACAGCTTGATAAACTCAATGACGGCGATACTGTTCTTATTTCAGAGGGCTGCACACACCACAGACAGTGTAACGATATAGGAACGGTAAAAATGCCTGCGTGGATTAAAAACTATACGGGCAAAGAGCTGAATTTTGAGTTTACTTCGGGTGCTGAATTCCCCGAGGACATTTCAAAATATGCCCTTGTTGTTCATTGCGGAGGCTGTATGCTCAATGAACGCGAAATGCAATACAGAATGCGCCACAGCACGGATTCTTCAGTACCCATGACCAACTACGGCACCGCCATTGCGCAGATGCACGGTATATTAAAACGCAGTTTAAGTCCCTTCCCCGAAATATTAAAATTAACAGATTGATTAAACGGCAGAGGAAAAACCTCTGCTGTTTTTTATTGATAATAAAATGATATTTATTTTTATATAATAATACTGAATGTGTTTGATTGAGGAGGTGTCATAATGAAAAAATCTTTGAAGCTTTGGCAAATTGCAGGTTTTATTTTCACGGGGATAGCGGGAGTGCTGCTTCATTTTCTTTATGATTGGACAGGTGAAAGCCTTTTGATTGCTCCGTTTTCCGCTGTTAATGAATCAATATGGGAGCATATGAAGCTGCTGTTTTTCCCTGCGTTTATATTTGCACTCATTGAAAAACGGTTTATCGGAAATCAATACAAAAAATTCTGGTGTGCAAAGCTGGCGGGAATTATTGCAGGTCTGATAGTTATACCCGTGATTTATTACACATATACGGGTGTATCCGGTGTTAACGCTGATTGGTTTAATATCGTTATTTATTTCATAGCGGCAGGCGTTGCTTATTATCTTGAAACTGTTTTGATGAAGAACGGAACGGGGCTTTGCAAATCGGAAATCCCGGCTTTTTCTGTTTTGTGTTTATTGGCAATATCGTTTGTTATTTTAACTTTTGTTCAGCCTGAAATTCCGCTTTTCAAAGATCCGTTAAGCGGCACCTACGGAATATAAAATGCTTGTTTAAAATGTTTTGATTTTTATATATGATTATGTTATAATAGCCCAAAGCGATAAAAAGGAGAAATTGTTATGGGCGATTATAAAACCACTTGGCGTGAAAAAATCGGCTACGGCGTGGGCGCGATAGGTCTTGACCTTTCATACGGTATGTTTTATTCATATCTTTCATATTATCTTTCAAGTGTGCTCGGGCTTACCGAAGGCTTTTTGCTTTTGCTCACTCCGCTTGCAAGAATCTGGGACGGCATAAACGACCCTATGATGGGCACTATTGTTGACAACACAAGAACAAAAATGGGTAAATACAGACCGTGGATTATTATCGGCACATTATCCAATGCGATAGTTCTTTCGCTTTTGTTCACCTCATTCGGAATGAGCGGAACAAAGCTTTATGTTTATATAGCTGTTATGTATATTCTCTGGGGCATGACAAACACAATGGCGGATATTCCTTACTGGTCAATGGTTCCAAGCTTCACAAACGACCCGAAAGACAGAAATCTTGTTGCAACAGTTGCGAGAACCTTCAGCGGAATCGGTCAGGGTCTTATCAGCATTATCACTCCGCTTGTGTTACCCATACTCTCCGACGGAATGACAACCACCGATAAAGGCTACAGCGCATCGGGTTTTTCAAGATGGGCAATCATTTGCGGCATAGCTCTTGTTTTCTTTGCGGTTATAAGTGTGCTTTCAACCAAAGAAAGACATGTTGTTTATAACAAAGAAAAATTCAGCTTCAAGCAGGTTTTCAAGGTTATTGCAAGCAACGATCAGCTCGTTGTGTTTATGATTTTTGCAATGATTTCCAATGCAGGCTGGTATCTCACAAGCGGAACAGCAGTTTATTATTTCAATGACGTTCTCGGCGAACCAACGGCGCAGAGCCTTTTCTCAACCATAGGTGCGGTTGGTTCTGCTCTCGGACTTCTGGTTATACCCATTCTCAGCAAGAAGTTTACAAACCGCGTTATTTATCAGATTTCTCTTGTGACTGCAATGGTCGGCTATGTTCTTATGTTTGTTTTCGGACCTGTTCTCAGAATAAACATTGCGCTTGACTTAAGCTATACAATTGCAAGCATAGGTATCGGTTCAATGTTTGTTGCTCAAACAATTTTCCTTGCCGATATTGTTGACTACGGCGAATATAAAACGGGCAAGAGAAACGAAAGCATAACCTTCTCAATGAAGGGCTTCCTTCAAAAAATGGCATATACAATCCAGACTGTTTTCCTTTTCGGCGGTCTCGGAGTTATGAATTATAACGAGCAGATTCTGGGCGGATCGGTTAACGAAGCAACCAAATCTGCAATCGGTATAATCTGCTTTGCTGTTCCTCCCGTTCTTATCCTTATTTCGCTTATTATTTTCAGAACAAAGTTCAAGGTTTTCGGTGAACTTCGCGATGAAATTCACGATTTTATTTCAGAAAAGCGTGCAAAAGAAGCTGAATGATAAGGCGGTCAGAATATGCAACTTAAATTTAAAAACAAACAGTTCAAAATAATGCAGGTAGCAGATACGCAGGAGGGGAAGAATGTAAGCCCCGATACACTTGCGCTGCTTAATGCGGCAATAGAAAAAGAAAACCCCGATCTGGTTGTTTATTCGGGCGATCAGATCTGGAATATCGCAAGCTTCAAAGGTAATAAGAAAACGGTAAAAGATGTTTTGTCAAAGCTCACCGAACCTGCGCATTCAAGGAATATTCCTTTTACGATATGCTTCGGTAACCATGACAGGCAGGTTGGAGTTTCAAACGAAGAACAGCTTGAGATTTATAAAAGTATACCTTGCTTTGCAGGTGAAAGTGCAGAGGGTGTTGACGGCTGTGCAAACCACGTTATCGAAATTGCAAAAGACGGCGAAATCAGATTTTTGCTCTATTGCATAGACAGCCACACGAGCCTTAAAATAGGCTATGACCATGTTCACGAAAATCAGCTTGAATGGTACAGAAAAGTACGTGACAGTTATGAAGAAAAATACGGCAAAGTCATACCGTCAATCGTTATTCAACATATTCCCGTGCCGGAAGTGACTGAGCTTTTAACAGAGGTAAAAAAAGGCACAAAGGGTGCCGTTCAGGGCTTCAGAAACCATGCAGGGAAATGGTATGTTCTTGATAAAAACAAGGTGAATTCAGAAGGCTTTATGAAAGAATCTCCTGCAGACCCGATGACAAACGGCGGTCAGTTTGATGCCATGGCGGAAAAGGGCGATGTTGTCGGCATTTATTTCGGACATGACCATATCAATTCTTTTAACGGAAAGGTGAGGGGAATAGATGTAGGTTATACCCAGGGTGCGGGTTTTCATGTTTACGGCCCCGGTCTTGACCGCGGAGTAAGAATGATAAATCTTAATGATGACGGCACCTTTGAAACCTATGACCTGAGATACAGGGACTTGGTTGGTAAAAAGGTTAAAGAAAAGCTGCTTTTTGCTTTTTATCAGCTTATGCCCACCAATGTTTATGAAGCTTTTTACCGTGCAATTAAGGTTCTGGCAATTCCCGCAATCATTGCGTTAGTCTGGTTTCTTATTGAATTGTTCAAAAATAAATAAGTTTACAAATTGTTCACAAATTAAATGTCACATTTTGGTCTTTTGCGGTGTTTTATATATAGATAATGTGCCTAATTGTATTATATAATAATGTGAGGATAATTTTTGTGATTATTCGCATTATCTTAAAACTTGAAGGGTGGGTTGGCTGTGTGTGCAATTACTGCTCAATACAATGACGAGCTTCGTCATATTGAATATGCGGTTGAAAAATACAGTCAGATGCTTTTCAGGATATGTTACGGAATTTTATGCAACAAAGAAGATGCCGAAGATGCTGTGCAGGAAACTTTTTTGAAATATATGACCAAAGCCCCGCTTTTTAAGGATTCAGACCACGAAAAAGCCTGGCTTATTAAAGTTGCAACCAATATCAGTAAAAACATGAGCCGTTTCAATAACAGAAACGCAGCGGAAAACCTTGATGAACTTCGTCAGATAGGCATCAAGGATTCGGACAGGGATATTTTTATTCTGATTATGCAGCTTCCTGCAAAATATAAAACAGTTCTCAATCTTTACTATATTGAAGGCTATCGGGCAAACGAAATTGCCCAGATAACCAACACATCTCCCGTAACAATCCGGAAGCGTTTACAATACGGAAGAAAACTTCTTAAACTTGAACTTGAAAGGAATGATTTTGATGAAGACTAAAAATGGCGCACTTATGGAATATGTCAGAGTGATGAATTGCATTGACATTGATGAAGAGGCAAAAAAGAGAATCATCAAAAATTGTGCACGCTACAGCACAATGAAAAAAGTCAGAACAGGTAAGTTCAAGATTGTGGCAGTCAAAAAAGAAACTTTTTCAGAGCTTTAATTTGAATTTTCAAGCAAAACGGCGAAGCTTGACGGCTTCGCCTATTTTATTTATGGGGGCTTGCGCGTCAAAAAAGCAAGCCGTTTTTTGTGAATATTTACTAAACGGAGGACAAAAGGATGAAAGAACCTACCTTTTACAGAGCAATAAGAGGACCGCTTTCTGCGATTTTTAAAGCAATATATAAACCGGAATTAGTTGGCAAAGAAAATATCCCTGAAAGCGGACGCATTATTCTTGCAGGCAATCATACAAATTATTTTGACTGTTTGCTTGTTGCCTGTGCAACAAAAAGATGTGTTCATTATCTTGCAAAGGATGAACTCATGAAAGGACCTCTCGGATTTGTTTTCAGGGGTCTCGGAATTATTCCCGTAAACCGCAGAACAAAAGACAGAGCCGCATATCTTTCTGCTGTTGAAACTCTCCGGGATGAAAAATTGATTGGAATATTCCCTGAAGGAACAATAAACAGAACAGAAGATGTTATCATGCCTTTTAAGTTTGGCGCAGTTAAAATGGCAAAAGAAACAAACACAAGAATAATTCCTTTTGCTATAACCGGAAAATATAAACCTTTCAAGAGAAGCATAAAAATCACTTTCTTCGAACCTGTTGAACCCGAAGAAAACCTTGAAATTGCTAATGAAAAACTTATGAAAATTGTTTCAGATAAACTTATAACGGAGGGTAAACAAAAATGAAAACAAAGAGACCTGAAGACAGAGAACTCGGATATAAGCTTCTTACACCGCTTATGAGACCTCTTTTTAACTTCTATTATTCACCCAAAATCATCGGAAAAGAAAAAATTCCCGCAGAGGGCGGAATAATTATTGCCTGCAATCATAAGCACGTTTATGATCAGTGTCTTACAATAATGGCAACAAAAAGAGTTATTCATTTCATGGCAAAAAAAGAATATTTTGACGGAAAGCTTGCACCGCTTTTCAAAGCTGTAGGCTGCATTCCCGTTGACCGTTCAAGAAAAGATTTTTCAAGCGCAAAATCTGCTCTTACGGTTCTCAAAAATGACGGAGCAATCGGAATTTTTCCTGAAGGCACAAGAAACAAAACCGAAAAGTTTATGCTTCCTTTAAAGCAGGGCACAGTTGCAATGGCAAAGAAATCCGATGCATATATAGTTCCTTGCGGACTTACGGGTGATTATAAATTCAGAAGCAAGAATCTCACAATCAGATACGGCGAGCCGTTTAAAATCGGCAATATGACTCTTGAAGAAGCGAATGCAAAGCTTCATGATGAAATTGAAAAGCTTATGCTTGAAAATCTTGGTAAATTGCCTGAAAAGAAAAGAAAAAACGCATAAAATAGGGTGAGAGAATGAGAATAGGTATGGATGTCGGTTCAACCACGCTCAAGTGCGTTGCAATCGATAACGATAATAACATAGTCTATAAAGCGTATGAGCGCCATTATTCCAAAATAGCGGAAAAGGGCTCGCAGATGCTTTCGGAAATAACAGAAAAATATCCCGAGTTTTCAAAAGCAACACTTACAGTATCGGGTTCAGCGGGCATGGGATTTGCCAATGCCCTCGGTCTTGATTTTATTCAGGAAGTGTACGCAACAAGAATCAGCGTTTCAAAGCTTCTTCCCGGTACGGATGCCGTAATAGAGCTTGGCGGTGAGGATGCAAAAATACTCTTTTTCACAAACGGTGTTGAAGTAAGAATGAACGGCTCCTGCGCAGGCGGTACAGGTGCATTTATCGACCAGATGGCATCACTTCTCGGAGTTGAGCCTATAGATATGAACAGTCTTGCCGAAACTCATGAAAAGATTTATTCAATTGCATCAAGATGCGGTGTTTTTGCAAAATCGGATATTCAGCCCCTTCTCAATCAGGGCGCAAGAAAAAATGATATTGCGGCAAGCATTTTTACCGCGGTAGTAAACCAGACTGTTTCGGGTCTTTCTCAGGGCAGAAAGATTGAAGGCAATATAGTTTATCTCGGCGGTCCTTTATACTTTTTCTCGGAATTGAGAAAAGCGTTTGACGAAGGTCTTGGCGTTAAAGGTATCTGCCCCGAAAACGGACTTTATTTTGTTGCACTCGGTGCAGCTTATTCTTCAAACGGCGAAGAAATCGATATTATTGATATAACCGAGAAAATCAGAAATTCAGAAGAAAACGGCGAATATCTCGGAGCAAATCCTCTTTTTGAAAGCGAAGAGGATTATGCAGAATTCACAAAGCGTCACGCTGAAAATTCGGTAGGCACAGGCTGTGAAATCAAAAAGGGAGAAAAGGTTTATATCGGTATCGATGCAGGCTCAACAACAGTTAAGGCTGCCGTAATCAACAAAGACGGCGAAATTGTTATGAGCAGATATATTCCCAACAGCGGCGACCCTGTTTCGCTTATCAGAGTTTTCCTTGCAGATTTCTATAAAGAATATCCCGATGCGGTTGTTGCATCAAGTGCAGTAACCGGCTACGGAGAAGACATAATCAAGAATGCGTTTTCGGTTGATATAGGTCTTGTTGAAACCGTTGCACATTTTACTGCGGCTAAAAAATTCAAGCCTGATGTTGATTTTATCATTGACATAGGCGGCCAGGATATCAAGTGCTTCAAAATCCGCAACAATGCTATTGATAACATATTCCTCAACGAAGCTTGTTCTTCGGGCTGCGGCTCATTCCTTCAGACCTTTGCCGCTGCATGGGGATATGACATAGCAGAATTTTCAAAGCTCGGTCTTTTTGCGGACAAGCCCGTTGACCTTGGTTCAAGATGCACAGTATTCATGAACTCTTCCGTTAAGCAGGCGCAGAAAGACGGCGCAACAATTCAGAATATCTCGGCAGGACTTTCAATAAGCGTTGTTAAAAATGCAATCTATAAGGTTGTCCGTGCTGCAAATGCCGATGAACTCGGACAGAATATTGTTGTTCAGGGCGGAACTTTCCTTAACGATGCCGTTTTGCGTGCATTCGAACAGGAAATCGGAAGAAACGTTGTAAGACCTGATATTTCGGGTCTTATGGGTGCTTACGGTGCGGCTCTTTATTCTATGGAAAGAGCACCTGAAAAGAGCACAATTATCACCCCTGAAGAGCTTGAAAAATTTGAGCATAAGGTTAAAGCTGTAACCTGCGGCAAGTGCAGCAATAACTGCCGTCTTACACTTAACACCTTCAGCAACGGCAAAACATTTGTCGGCGGTAACAGATGCAGTAAGCCCTTGGCAAAATCAAATATAAACAAGGGCGATAATATGTTTGAATATAAGAGAGAAATGCTTGCAAGATATAAGCCCTGCATAGGCACCCGTGAGCAGATTGGCTTGCCGATGGGTCTTAATATGTTTGAACTTCTTCCTTTCTGGCACACTTTCTTCACATCTCTCGGCTTCGGTATTGCACTTTCAGAAAAATCATCAAGAGAGCTTTATGTCAAGGGTCAGCATACCATTCCTTCCGATACCGTGTGCTATCCCGCAAAGCTTCTTCACGGACATATAGAATCCCTTATAAATCAAGGAGTTAACGATATTTTCTATCCTTGCATGAGCTATAACCTTAACGAGGATTTAGGCGATAACTATTATAATTGCCCCGTTGTTGCATATTATCCCGAGGTTATCCGTTCAAATGTGGGCGACCTTAAAAAGCTCAATTTTATGAGTGATTATGTAGGTCTTCACAGACGCAAGGACTTTGTCGGAAAAATACATACAATTCTCAGCAAATACTATAGTGATATTTCGCTCAAAGCTGTTAAGGCGGCTTCCGATAAGGCATATGACGAATATTTTGCTTTCATGAAGGAAATTCACCTTAAGGGAATTGAATTTATGAAGAAAGCAAAAGCAGAGGACAGACCTGTTATTGTGCTTTGCGGCAGACCTTATCATATTGATGAAGAAATCAATCACGGCATTGACAATCTTATCTGTGAGTGCGGTGCAACCGTTATAACGGAAGACACATTGAGTCCTCTTGTTAAAAAGTTCCCCACAACCGTTCTCAACCAGTGGACATATCATTCAAGACTTTATGCGGCAGCAAAATATGTTGCTGATAAAGAAGATAAAGATCTGAATGTTGTTCAGCTTGTTTCGTTCGGCTGCGGTGTAGATGCCATAACAACAGACGAGATGAGAACAATCCTTGAAAGAAACGGCAAAATTTACACACAGATTAAAATAGACGAAATTTCAAATCCGGGTGCGGTTAAAATCAGACTTCGCAGTCTGTTTGCCGCAACGGGCAGATAAGGGGGTAAGGATATGGCTAAAAAGGTTACCGACAGAGTTGAATTTACCAAAGAAATGAAAGATTACACTATCCTTGCACCCAATATGCTGGATATTCATTTCAGACTTCTCATAAATATTTTCGGACAGTACGGATATAAAACCGAGCTTTTGCAGAATGACGGCAGAGCAGTTATTGATGAAGGACTTAAATATGTTCATAACGATACCTGCTATCCCGCTTTGCTTGTTATAGGTCAGCTTATTGATGCACTCAATTCAGGTAAGTATGACCCCGATAAAACTGCATTGAT
>JAEIGA010006811.1_pt1 | contig 17364 bp, 12 predicted proteins | sample 9270691 | NCBI WGS metagenome assembly JAEIGA01 (sample SAMN17057246, study PRJNA624740) | gut metagenome | biome: biome; isolation source: fecal sample | host: Bos grunniens | place: China: Xizang | collected 2019 | reverse complement strand
GTCAAGACATCAGGTTGTCGACACGATAAACGCATCGCTCTTCGACGGCGAGCTTGTATCGTTGCTAGGTTCAAACGGTGCGGGGAAGGCAACACTTCTCCGTACCGTTTCTGCCTTCCAGCGGCCACTATCGGGCGAGATACACTACAGGCACCTGAACAAAACTGTTGAAACAGCCTCGCAACTGTCGCGCCACGTGGCAATAGTCCTCACCGGACGCGAACCAATCTACAATCTGACCGTACGCGAAGTGGTGGCAATGGGTCGAACCCCACACACCGGTTTTTTCGGTAAGAACACGGCACGCGACAAGCATATTATAGACGAAGCAATGGAGACGCTGGGCATCGACCCACTCGCCGACCGCCGCATAGAGACCCTCAGCGACGGTGAACGGCAGAAGGCGATGATAGCCAAGGCACTTGCCCAACAGACACCCATAATACTCCTCGACGAGCCAACAGCCTTTCTCGACTTTATGAGTCGCGTGCATCTGATGCAGACCCTCAGACGACTGGCCCACGAAAGCCGCAAAGCAATCCTGCTATCGACACACGACCTGGAGCTTGCCCTCCAGCTTTCCGACCGTCTGTGGCTGGTAGACAAAGGATGTCTGCACAGCGGAACAGTGGAAGAGCTGTCAGCCAACGGCACACTACCCTCGTTCATCGACAACGATGGCATGCGCTACGACACCAAAGATAAGAAAATCATAATCACATAAAGCACAAAAACAGATTCGCCATGAAATACAACTTCGACGAAATAGTGCCACGCGAAAACACCGACTGTCTTAAATACGACATCAGAAAAGAGACCTTCGGACGCGACGACATCATCCCTATGTGGATAGCAGACATGGACTTCAAGACCCCTCCCTGCATCATGAAGGCCATCAGCGAGCGCGTGGAACACGAAATACTCGGCTACACACAGAAGTGCGGCAAATGGGTACCCGCAATACAAAACTGGGCAAAGAAACAATACGGATGGGAGGTCGAGGCCGAAGAGATTGAGCATGTATCGGGCATTGTTCCTGCAATCTCATTTGCCATACAGGCACTCACCGAAAAGGGCGACAACATTCTGATACAGCCCCCCGTGTACCACCCCTACTTCCATGTACCACAGTGGAACGAACGTACCGTTGTCACCAACCCCCTGAAACTGGTCGACGGACAGTACGAAATTGACTTTGAGGACTTTGAGAAGAAGGCAAAGGGATGCAAACTGTTCCTGCTGTGCCACCCCCACAACCCCGGCGGACGTGTGTGGTTGCGCGAAGAGCTTGAACGCATGGCAGAAATCTGCGCCGACAACAACGTCATTGTCATTTCCGACGAGATTCACGCCGACCTGACCTTCAAAGGCTTCAAGCACATACCCTTTGCCACCGTCAGCGAAAAGGCTAGGATGAACTCAATCACAATGATGGCAGCAAGCAAGTCATTCAACATTGCCGGACTGATGTCCTCGTTCACCATCATCCCCAACAAAGAGTTGCGCGAACGCTACAACGGCTTCCTGATGAAAAGCGAGCTCAACCACGCCCACATTTTCGCCACCATAGCCACAGCAGCAGCATTCAGCGACGAGGGTGCAGAATGGCTCGATGAACTGGTGGACTACATCACCGCCAACGTCGACTATATGCAGCAGTTCATTGCCGAAAAGATGCCACTTCTCGGCATTATACGCCCACAAGCATCGTACCTTGTATTTTTAGACTGCCGCAAACTGAACATGACGCCCGAAGAACTGAAAGAATTCTTCATAAACAACGCACGCATAGCCATGAACGAAGGTTCCACATTTGGCGAAGAGGGCGCAGGTTTCATGCGCATGAACATAGGTTGTCCTATGTCAACACTGAAACAGGCACTCAACCAACTACTCGAAGCATATAACAAACTGATAAACAAATAAAAACTATGAGAAAAAACATTACCACACTTCTGTACAGCACACTGCTGTGCATGCTGTTTGCAGCCTGCGGACAAAATGCTGCCGCCCCCGTATATTACCAGAACCCCGTGGTACGCGCCGAAGCGCCCGACCCCTCTGTCATCCGCGCAGCCGACGGCACATTCTATCTCTATGCCACCGGAGGCAACTACTCAATCTACAAGTCCGACGACATGGTAAACTGGGAGAAAGTAGGAGAGGTATTCAATGAAGAGACCTACCCCAAGGAGATTCGTAACGACCGCAAAGCTACCCTTTGGGCACCCGAAATCCGCTTCATCAAGGACAAATATGTAATCTTCTACACCATGTGGTTCGGTACAGAGTGGCTCAGCGCCATCGGCTATGCAGTAGCCGACACCCCCACAGGCCCCTTCACCGACAAAGGCATACTCATCGACAGCAAGCCCATCAACGTAGAGCAGTCTATCGACCAGTTCTACTACGAAGATGGCGGCAAATCGTACCTGTTCTGGGGTAGCTTCCGCAACATCTACGCAGTAGAGCTCGACGTTACAGACAATGTAGATATTGCCATCAAGCCCGAGACAATGATTCAGATTGGCGGTACAGCATACGAAGGTTCTAACATCTGGAAACGCGGCGACTACTACTACATGTTCGCATCAATCGGCAACTTTGCAGGCGGTGCAAAGAGCACCTACCGTACAGTTGTAGCACGTTCGAAGAACGTACTCGGCCCATACGTCGACAAGAAAGGTGTCAGCATGCTCGACAACGGTTATGAGCTTATCCTCGACAAGGACGACAAGTTCACCGGCCCCGGTCACAACGCAGGAATCGTAGAGGACGATGCCGGCCAGACATGGATGTACTACCATGCTTATCAGTTGAGCAACCTCGGCCTTCGTCGCCAGTCTATGCTCGACAAAGTGCTGTGGGACGAAGAGGGCTGGCCCTACATCGAGAGCGGCACACCATCGGACAGCGCGGTAGTGCCCGTAGTAAGAAAATAGACCACGAAAGAACAAAAATCTTTTTACCATCTATTCAGCAGAGTATTTCGAAATACTCTGCTGAATATTATTTATATATAAGTAGGCAAAACTACCAACATTAACCATATAACAGACTCTGATTCATCAGGCACAGCAGAAAAAGAATATTTTTTTCAAATAATATTTGCATATATCAAAAAATACATCTACCTTTGCATCGCTTTTCCAGAGAAAAGCAGACATAATGAATGGTGACTATAGTTCAGTCGGTTAGAGCGTCAGATTGTGGTTCTGAATGTCGTGGGTTCGAATCCCACTAGTCACCCAAAGAAAGTCCTTGATTATTCAAGGACTTTCTTGTTTTATATGGTTTTATTTTAACAAAGCTGAAAAATCGAATCCACTGACAGAATCAATTCACCCACACCAATACACACAAAAAAAGAGCGACACTAATGTCGCTCTTCTATGGGGGTGGGTAAGCTACCTAAATCGCGCCGCTACAACCAACTACCTTTGCTGCGGTCAAGCCCTGGAGGATTCGCTAGGAGCTGGCCGTATAGGACTTACCCATAACTTTTGCAAAGTTAGGCTTTTTTTTTGAATCCGCAAACAAATAGGCGATTTATTTAGAAATAATAATCGCAGCCCCACGAATGGAGCTGCGAAAACATATTATCAGTGTTTATTATTCCTGAGAGAGGTTCACCGAGTAGTAAGCACGTTTGCCCGAGGGAGTAACTCCTGAAATGAACAGCACCTGGTCACTCGATGTATTTGCCTGCTTAACAGCCTTTTCAATATCTTCGATGCTCTTCATTGGTACATTGTTTACCTTCATTATTATAAAGCCTTTCTTAATGCCTGCATCGGCAAAGCGTCCCTTGGCTACATCCACCACTTTAAGACCGTGACTCACCTTGTAGAGACGCATATCCTTCTCGTCCAGCTCTTTAAATGTTGCACCCAGCATGTCGAGATCGGCATTTTTCACCACATTGGTATTGCCCTGAACGTTGCGCAGTACAACATCCACATCTTTTTCCTTTTTCTTGCGAAGTACAGTAATCTTCACCTTGTCACCGGGCTGATGTTTTGTAAACATCTCCTGCATCTGGGCCATGCTCTTTATTTTGTTTCCGTCAACAGCCACAATCACATCACCTACCTCTATTCCAGCCTCTTGGGCTGCACCATCGGCAATTACTTCGCTGACATATACGCCATCGACTGTGCCAAGGTCTTTCTCTTCGGAGAGCTCGCTTGTAACCGTTCCGCCCATAATACCAAGAATAGCTCGCTGAACCGTGCCATACTCCTTAAGGTCGGAAACAACCTTTGTCATAATGCTTGTGGGTATTGCAAAACCATATCCTGCATATGAACCGGTGGGTGAGGTCAGGACCGAATTGATGCCTACAAGTTCACCGGCAGCATTAACCAAAGCACCTCCGCTGTTTCCTTGATTGATGGCCGCATCGGTCTGTATAAAAGATTCAATTCCACCATTGTAGACACCGAGTGTGCGGGCTTTCGCACTGACAATACCTGCAGTAACGGTAGAAGTAAGGTTGAAGGGGTTTCCTACAGCCAGCACCCACTCGCCTACTTTCAGGTCGTCGCTGTTTCCAACAGGCAGTGCAGGCAATTTCTCGTCTACCTCAATCTTGATGAGCGCAAGGTCGGTATTCTCGTCGCTGCCGATAAGGCGACCTTTGAAAGTGCGATTGTCGTTGAGTGTCACATCAAGTTCATCGGCACCGTCGATCACATGGTGGTTGGTTACAATGTAGCCATCCTCGGTGAGAATTACTCCCGATCCGAATCCCACACGTGGCTGCGTGCGAATCTCCTGCTGGCGTCCCATGCCATCGCCAAAGAAAAAGTCGTAGATGTCCGGAGCGCGACGTATTGTCTGCGTTCTGCTGTTTTTTGTAGATTTAATATGTACAACAGCATGGATAGATTTATCCGCCGCATCTGTCAGATCTATGTGGCGTTGAGGAGCAGATGTCTGCGTATAGGAAGCCTTCAGTACAGGAACTTCTGCAGCAGTTGCTGTCTGCACATTTTTCGAAGCATTGTTTTTCTCAATCACCTTATAGGTAGTTACAGAGGCTACGGATGCACTTACAGCAATAACCGCAGCACCTAAAATCAAATTCTTAATTCCCATTTTCATAACTCTATTTAAGATTTTAGTTAATTTCTCAATTCGATTATAACATTCACAGCGCAAATATAAACGCAAAAACAGAGAAACAGAGGGAGTAAGGTTCTTTTTTGCTTTCATTTAACATTTACCGCATGCCGTTAACACATCTTTCACCTTGCCGATTGAGTTTTCACATTTGTTTAAAGTAAGAAAAAACGGGATATTTGCAACTGACTTATAGCCACCCTTGAGCATAGTCATAAAAAAGGCGATTGCCCCTTGATTCACATCAAAAGGCAATCAAACACAAACACAAAATAAAACACGACAAAACTACTATGCAATTCTTTCTGCCTGCGCCATACAAGGTTGCATGGCCGCCACAACACAGGTATTCACATATCCGCGAAGGGGTTTCAGGGCTTCTTGCACATTATAAACAACGTTGTTGCAGTTTTTGTTCGTGGAGATTTGTTAAACCTTGTAAAAACAATCTCTGCTTTAATAAATAGTTCAATCAATGGCAATGCGCAGGGATATTCATATTATATAGCAACCAACCTGATGTAATTGTTCACGCAACTATTTTTTGTTATTTCCAATAATATATATAGGATAACACAGATTGCACTATCTTTGAATACCAACTTGTTGTGATTTGCACTATCTTTGAATAAGATAGACTGCACTCGCTGCAAAATATTCAAGCAAGCTTGATATTATTTTGCTCGTTTGTTGCTATCTTTGAATAAGATAGGCGGCGGCTCGGATAAAAAATAAATCATATGGCGCCTTGCACTATCTTTAAAGAAGATAGGCGGCGCAGAGGGATAAAAAATAAACGAGTTTATTTTGTTCTCCTCTCTGCTTGCACTATCTTTGCCGGATAAGTAGTTAAAGATGGAACTTTCGGTTGATTTTATAGAACAGACTAAAAAGCTTTTTGGCGAAGAGAGATACTCTCGTTTCACAGATGGTTTGAACAAGGAACCTGTTGTCAGTGTGCGTATCAACCCACGCAAACGTGGTGCGGAATTCAACACTGAAACCGTAAAATGGGCAAGCGACGCATATTACCTCGACTCGCGTCCCTCATTTACCGCCGATCCGCTTTTTCACGCCGGTTGCTACTATGTACAGGAAGCCTCTTCGATGTTCCTCGAACAGGTATTCAGACAATATGTCGACGAACCGATACGTGTGCTTGACCTCTGTGCTGCCCCGGGCGGAAAGTCGACCCACACTCTGTCGCTGCTACCCGAAGGTTCGCTCTTTGTTGCAAACGAACCGCTACCCCAACGTGCAAGCGTGCTTGCCGAAAATATAATAAAATGGGGAGTACCAGCAACTATGGTCACACGCAACGAGCCTGCCGATTTTTCTCCGTTCAGAGATTTTTTCGACATGATAATTGTAGATGCACCATGTTCGGGCGAAGGCATGTTCCGAAAAGATGCCCGCGCCGTAGCAATGTGGTCGACCGCAAACGTAAAAACATGCGTGGCACGTCAGCGCACCATCCTGTCGGACATTTGGGATTCGCTGCGCCCCGGTGGTCTGTTGGTTTACAGCACATGCACCTTCAATGCTCACGAAGATGAAGAGATGGTTGCATGGATACGCGACGAACTTGGAGCCGAGGTTCTGCCTGTAAAAACCTCGCCCGACTGGGAAGTGACGGGCAACCTCACTGGTGACAATGCCCCCGTATATCGTTTCATACCCGGACACACACGCGGTGAAGGATTTTTCCTTGCCCTGCTGCGAAAAGATGGCGATGAGCCGGTAGCACATCCGCGTCCGCAACGCTCACGCCCCACACCCTTGCCAAAAGGGTGCGACAGCGCTAAGAAATGGATAAATTCACCCGGGGAATATACCTTCACAATGGATGGCGACACACTTACCGCACTGCCCACTTCGCACAAATTGGCGATGGATGCCTTGCAGTCGCGCCTGAAGATGCTGCACTGCGGAGTACCCATAGCAACGGTGAAGAACAACAAACTGTTGCCACAGCATCAGTTGGCAATGAGTACAGCACTAAACCGCGAAGCCTTCCCCTCGGTTGAGCTATCGTGTGAGCAGGCACTTGCATACCTTCACCGCGAAGCCCTTTCGCTACCATCGGCACCTATGGGAATCATACTTTTCACATATAAAAATATCCCCTTAGGCTTCGCAAAGAACGTCGGCAACAGAGTAAACAACCTCTACCCTGCCGAATGGCGCATACGCAAAGACCCAATGGAACTTTAAAAAACATATACCATCATAAATAGTTATGAAAAATATTCTTTTAACACTGTTTCTATCCATAGCCACATTGGCTTACGGACAGATGGAAAACCCCGTGACAATATCTGCTTCGGTGGATGTCAACGGAACAGAAGCGACAGTAATTTTCAAGGCATCCATAGAGGATGGCTGGCACATGTATTCGGCCAATCTGCCGAGCGGTGGCCCCACTGCTGCAACCGTAGAGTTTGAAACCCTGGAAGGTGCAGAACTTGTTGGAGGAATAACCCCCGGCAAAGGCGAGATTGAGAAAGACGACCCTATTTTCGGAATGAAAGTAAAGTATTTCGAAAATGCTGCCACCTTCACACAAAAGGTAAAACTGCTTGGCGGAAAGTACCGTCTGCAGGGATTCCTGCGCTACGGAGCCTGCAACGACGAGAATTGTATGCCTCCCACCACATACGAATTTGACTTCAGCGGTGCGGCCGCAGGCGATGGCGCAACAGCACAGGAGAGCAATACGACAGAAGTAGCCACAGGCACCGAAGAGATAGACGATTTCACAGCAAACAGCCTTTGGAAGCCGGTTGTGAGCGAACTTGCAGCCTTCAAGAGCATTGGCACAAACGACGCTTCACGTTCGCTGTGGCTGACATTCCTTTTGGGATTCGGCGGAGGTTTTCTGGCACTGCTTACACCCTGCGTGTGGCCCATAATTCCCATGACCGTAAGTTTCTTCCTGAAACGTTCGGGCAACCGCAAAAAGGCACTGCGCGAGGCTATGCTCTACGGAGTATCCATCGTGGTAATCTACCTTGCACTCGGTCTTGCAGTCACACTCATATTCGGAGCAAGCGCACTTAACGCCCTCTCCACAAATGCCGTCTTCAACCTGCTGTTCTTCCTGCTGCTCGTATTGTTCGGAGCATCCTTCCTCGGCGGATTCGAGCTTACACTCCCCTCGTCGTGGACAAACAAAGTAGATGACAAGGCAGGAAGCACCACCGGACTTCTAAGCATATTCCTGATGGCATTCACCCTGTCGCTTGTTTCATTCTCTTGCACAGGCCCCATCATAGGATTCCTGCTCGTAGAGGTGTCGACAACAGGTTCGCTGTTCGGCCCCGCAGTGGGAATGCTGGGATTCGCACTGGCACTGGCACTGCCCTTCACCCTCTTTGCCCTGTTCCCATCTATGCTGAAACAGGTTCCACGTTCGGGAGGATGGATGAATGTGGTAAAAGTGACACTCGGATTCATCGAGCTCGCCTTTGCCCTGAAATTCCTCTCAGTTGCCGACCTTGCCTACGGATGGGGAATACTCGACAGAGAGGTCTTCCTTGCACTATGGATAGTACTCTTTGCCATGCTCGGACTCTATCTGCTGAACATCATACGATTCCCACATGACGACACAAGCGAACAGACAACCTCTGTACCCCGTTTCTTCCTGGCTGTATTGTCGCTGGCATTCTCCATCTACATGATACCCGGATTGTGGGGCGCACCCTGTAAAGCTGTAAGTGCCTTTGCTCCTCCAATGTGGACACAGGATTTCAACATCGTCGATAACGAAGTGCACGCACAGTTCTACGACTACGACGAGGGTATGGAATATGCCCGCATCACCGGCAAGCCTGTACTTCTCGACTTCACCGGCTACGGCTGTGTCAACTGCCGCAAAATGGAGGCATCAGTATGGACCGACGAGCGTGTGGCAGATATGTTGCGCAACGACTATGTGCTTATAACACTTTTCGTTGACGACAAGACTGCGCTCGACCAACCAGTGATTGTCAACGAACAGGGAACAGAGCGTAAACTGCGCACTGTAGGCGACAAATGGAGCTACCTGCAACGATACAAGTTCGGCGCAAATGCCCAGCCATTCTACGTACCCGTAGACAACAACGGAAACCCATTGGCAGGCTCATATTCTTATGACGAAGATGTGCAGTCGTATATAAATTTCCTCAAACAGGGAGTCGACAACTACAAGAAATAAGAGTCTGAACAGCTTTTTCAAGGCCGAATTTGAACTAAATGGACAAATTCGGCCTTGAATGTGTTCAATAAATTCGTTCATTCGGATTATTTGTATTATTTTTGTACGTTACAGCAAAACAGTACTACTATGAATGAAACATCTTTACTAAACAACATATTCAAGTTAAGAGCAAAGAAGATTGACAAATACGCGACAGAAACAGAAGCGATACAACACAAAGTGCTGATGAACCTGGTAAAGAAGGCATCAGACACCGAGTGGGGCAACAAGCACAATTACAAGAATATACACAAATACGAGGAGTTTGTATCCAACGTAGGCGTACAAGACTATGAAAGCCTTAAAGGATACATCGACCGTATGCGTCACGGAGAGAGCGACGTATTGTGGAAAGGCACTTGCCGCTGGTTCGCAAAATCATCAGGAACAACAAACGACAAGAGCAAGTTCATACCCGTAACAGCCGATGGTCTTAAGAACGTACACTATACCGGCGGACGCGACTCGGTTTCACTCTATCTGCGTCTGAACCCCAACAGCCGAATATTCTCGGGAAAATCGCTTATTCTCGGTGGAAGCCATGCGCCCAACTACAACCTTCCCAACTCGCTGGTAGGTGACCTCAGCGCCATCCTCATAGAGAACATCATGCCACTTGTCAACCTCATTCGCGTTCCCAACAAAAAAATCGCACTGCTCAGCGACTTCGAAGAGAAGATGGACAAAATAGCACGTACTGCTTGCAACAAGAATGTAACCAACATTGCCGGAGTACCCTCGTGGATGATGGCTGTGCTGAAACACATGCTCGACATCACAGGCAAGAACAGCGTAGAAGAGCTGTGGCCCAACCTCGAAGTATTTTTCCATGGCGGCGTAGCCTTTACACCCTACCGCGAACAGTACCATCAGCTCATCCGCAGCCCCAAGATGAACTACCTTGAAACATACAACGCAAGCGAAGGATTCTTCGGCATACAGAATGACTTTGCCGACCCCTCGATGCTGCTGATGATAGACTACGAAGTATTCTACGAATTCATTCCCTTCGAGGAACTCGATTCACCCTCACCCAAGGCAGTGCCACTGTGGGATGTGGAGATAGGACGCAACTATGCAATGCTCATCAGCACCAGCTGCGGTCTGTGGCGTTACATGCTGGGCGACACCGTACGCTTCACCAGCAAAGACCCCTACAAATTTGTCATCACCGGACGAACCAAACATTTCATCAATGCGTTTGGAGAAGAGCTGATTGTAGACAATGCCGAACAGGGACTTGCCAAAGCTTGCGCAGAAACAGGTGCCCAGGTGTCGGACTACACAGCTGCACCCGTATATATGGGAGCAGATGCACGTTGCCGTCACCAGTGGGTCATCGAATTCTCACAAATGCCCGACTCGCTCGAACGATTCACCGAAATACTTGACACATCGCTCCAGCAGATAAACTCTGACTACGAAGCCAAACGCTACAAAGACATCACATTGCAGTCGCTCGAAGTAATCGTCGCACGCAATAATCTTTTCAACGATTGGCTCAAGAGCAAAGGCAAACTTGGAGGACAGCACAAAGTACCACGCCTCAGCAACAGCCGCGACTACATCAACGAGCTGATAGAGATGAACAAATAAAAAGAACCACCAACAGCCATCGCTATGTCCATAAGAAATAGCATTATATATATTTTTCTGTTATTTATTGCAGCCTGCGCCAGCATAGGCACCCCCGATGGTGGTCCTTACGACGAGACCCCTCCGGTGTTTCTGATGTCAACCCCGGCGGCAAATGCCCTGAACGCCAACGAGCAAAAAATAACATTGGAATTCGACGAATTTATCAGACTGCAAAACGCATACGAGAAAATCGTCGTATCGCCGCCACAGCTGCAACAACCCGAAATCAAGGCCAACGGCAAACGCATCACTGTGGAACTTTTCGACACGCTGAAGCCGGCAACCACCTACACAATAGACTTCAACGATGCCATAGTCGACAACAACGAAGGCAACCCGCTGGAAGCCTTCTCGTTTGTATTCTCCACAGGCGATGCGATAGACACCCTTGGAATTTCCGGCACAGTGCTTGAGGCGTCCAACCTCGAGCCACTGAAAGGAGCATTGGTGGGAGTACACAGCGACCTCTCCGACAGCGCCTTCTGCAAGAAACCATTCGAACGTGTGTCACGCACCGACAGCCGCGGACGCTTCTTCATGCGCGGACTCGCACCCGGCAAATATCGTGTCTATGCCCTTGCCGATGCAAACGGGAACTACAAATTCGACCAAAAAAGCGAGAAGATAGCCTACCTCGATTCATTGGTAATACCATACGCTACCCCATCGTGGCGCAACGACACAATCTGGCGCGACAGCTTGACGATTGATACTGTAAAACGTGTCCCATACATACGTCTGCGCCCCGACAACATCGTGTTGCAAACATTCAACGTACCTTTGAATCATCAATATCTTGTAAAGAACCAGCGCGACAAGCACAACCGCTTCAAACTGTTCTTTGCAGCGCCCCTTGACACACTGCCAGAAATAAAAGGGCTGAATTTCGATGCAAAGGATGCCTTTGTAATAGAGAGCAATGCTACAAACGACACAATACTCTATTGGTTGAAAGACAGTACAATATTCAACAAAGATACACTTACAATCTCTGTTACATACCCTGCCCCCGACTCGCTGGAGGTGATGCATCCGCGTAGCGACACCATCACAATGGTACCGCGAAAAAGCCGCGCACGTATCCTTGCCGAAGAGAAAGAGCAGTACGAGAAAAATGAAAAAGAGTTTCTGAGGAACGCCAAAAAGAACAAGAATTACGACAAGGACAACCCTCCCACTTACGTTCCGGCGACTCCCAAACTGAAGATAAACTCAAAGGCAACGGTAGATGTCAACCGCGACTACCTGCTCACCTTTGACGAACCGCTCAGCGAGATAGACACGTCGGCCATACATCTGTACCTGATGATTGACTCCGTGCCACATCCCATTCCCCATGTTCTACGCCAATCAGAGCATAACCTTCGCGAATATGTCATATATGCCGAATGGCGTCCCGAACAAGAATACAAGATAGAGATTGACTCGGCAGCCTTCACCGGATTGTATGGTTATAAATCGGATAATTTCAACCAGGATATAAAATTCCGTAGTCTCGACGAATATGCCGTATTGCGTTTGAACATACCCGGGACAGGCAACAATGCAATAGTGCAGTTGCTCGGCAAGAACGACTTGCCTCTGGCAGAAGCAAAAACAGAGAAAAACCGCTGTACATTCTACTTCATTCCACCCGGCAAATACTACATGCGTCTGTTTATTGACAAGAACGGCAATGGCAAATGGGACACCGGTAACTACAGCGACAACGGCAAACAACAACCCGAAGAGGTTTATTATTACCCACGCATGCTCGACCTTCGTGCCATGTTCGAATACGATCAGGACGATTGGAACATAAAGACTCCGTTGCAACAGCAGAAGCCGTTGGAAATAACAAAACAAAAACCTCAGAAAGAGAGAGTTAAACGCAACAGAAACGCAGAACGAAAATTCAAGTAGGAATGAAAAGATTACTATATACACTGTTGCTGTTCACAGCTCTGACGCTTATTGTGTCGCAAACGACAGCACAGACACCGGCCATAAAGACCTTACCGGCCTTCAAAGCAGGCGAAACATTGAAGTGCAACCTTTACTTCAACTGGAAATTCGTATGGGTGCGCGCAGGTGATGCCAGTCTTATAATACGCGACACAATATTCAATGGCCAGAAAGCAATGTCAATGTCGCTGCTCAGCACCACCAACAAACGTGCAGATGCCTTTTTCAAAATGCGCGACACGCTGACAACAGTGTTTACCCCGGACCTGCGTCCCATCTACTACCGCAAGGCATCGGAAGAGGGCAAACACTACTACCTCAACCAGGTATGGTACGATTACAGCCACGGCGACAGCATAAAAATAACACAAACCTTCAGACGCAACAAGGAGCCCATACGCAAAAGCACAGAAATGAGCGCCAAGCCCGTCTACGACATGATGAGTCTGCTCGCCTACGCACGAACCATCAACTTTTCGACCATGAAGAAAGGGCAACGCCTATCGTTCCCCGTAGCAACGGGCAAACGCATAGAAACCCAGCATCTTATCTATCGTGGAAAGACAAAGATGGAGAGCGACAAAGAGATTGAATACAACTGCATAACCGTCTCACTTGTCGAGTACGACAAAAAAGGCAAAGAGCAGAGCATTATAAACTTCCACGTTACCGACGACCGCAACAAACTCCCCATTCTGCTCGACCTTACACTGAACTTCGGTTCGGCAAAGGCGAAGCTCTCATCCTATCAGGGATTGCTCTATCCGGTGATGCCCAGCACAAGTAAATAACAGAAATAACCACAAAAAAACATATACCCCTATGGAAAACAAATTCATGATATATAATACGCTCACGCGTAAGAAAGAGGAGTTCGTTCCCTTGCATGCACCCAACGTAGGACTCTACGTCTGCGGCCCCACAGTATACGGCGATGCCCATTTGGGACACGCCCGCCCTGCAATCACCTTTGACGTACTTTTCCGTTACCTGACAAACCTCGGCTACAAAGTGCGCTACGTCCGCAACATCACCGACGTAGGCCATCTTGAGCACGACGCAGACGACGGCGAAGACAAGATTGCAAAAAAGGCACGACTCGAGCAGGTTGAGCCTATGGAGGTGGTACAATACTACACACTGCGTTACCACAAAGCAATGGAAGCACTGAACGTATTGCCCCCCAGCATCGAGCCCCACGCTTCGGGACACATCATCGAGCAGATAGAACTTGTCAAGGAGATTCTCGACAACGGCTTTGCCTACGTCAGCGAAGGTTCTGTATACTTCGATGTTGCCAAATACGACAAGGCACACAAATACGGAATACTCTCGGGACGCAACCTCGACGATGTACTCAACACCACACGCGAACTTGACGGACAGAACGAGAAACGCAACCCCGCAGACTTTGCACTGTGGAAGTGCGCACAGCCCGAACACATCATGCGCTGGCCCTCGCCCTGGAGCGATGGATTCCCCGGATGGCACTGCGAATGTACAGCCATGGGACGCAAATATCTGGGCGAAGAGTTCGACATTCACGGAGGAGGCATGGACCTTGTATTCCCCCACCACGAATGTGAGATTGCACAGGGCGTAGCAGCCATGGGACACCAGGTTGTTAAATATTGGATGCACAACAACATGATAACCATCAACGGAACAAAGATGGGCAAGTCGCTCGGCAACTTCATCACCTTGTCTGAGTTCTTCGAAGGCTCACACAAGCTGCTGGCACAGGCATACTCGGCAATGACCATACGTTTCTTCATACTTCAGGCACACTACCGCAGCACTGTGGACTTCAGCAACGATGCCCTGCAGGCATCCGAGAAGGGATTGCAGCGTCTGATGGATGCCCTTGTCACACTGGAGAGCATCAGTGCCGGAAGCGAAACAACCGTGGACGTATCGTCACTGCGTTCAAAGTGCTACGATGCGATGAACGACGACATGAACACAGCACTTGTAATATCACACCTGTTCGACGCATCACGTGCCATCAACCAGATTGCAGACAAAAAGGCAACAATCACAGCTGCCGACCTCGACGAGCTGAAAGCCACCTTCAAACTCTTCATGTACGACATTCTCGGCCTGAAAGAGGAGCGCGGCTCATCAAACGGACGCGAAGAGGCATTCGGAAAGGTAGTTGACATGCTTCTGGAGCAGCGTCTTGTAGCAAAAGCCAACAAGGACTGGGCTACAAGCGACAAGATACGCAACGAACTTGCAGCCCTCGGCTTTGAGATTAAAGATGGCAAAGATGGTACAACCTGGAAACTCAACAAATGATAAAGAGAACTATTCAACTGCTGACATGTGCAGCCATAATGGTGCTGACAGCCTGCTCAGGTGGCGGCAACAGTCAGGCAACCACCAAGCAGGAACCTGCCATAACTGTAACATTGCCACAGTTTGACGCCGACAGCGCATATAACTTTGTCAAGGCACAGGTGGATTTTGGTCCCCGAGTGCCCAACAGCGACGAACACCGCCGGTGTGGCGACTACCTTGTAGAGAAGCTGAAAGGCTACGGTGCCAACGTTGTTACACAAGAGGCTGAACTGAAAGCATACGACGGCACAAAGTTGCAGGCACGCAACATCATCGGTGAATTTCAGCCCGAGAACAAGAAGCGAATAATGCTGTGCGCCCATTGGGACAGCCGTCCCTGGGCCGACTCGGACCCTGACGCCACAAAGCACAGGACCCCCATTCTTGGCGCCAACGATGGTGCAAGCGGCGTTGGTGTACTGCTGGAGGTGGCACGCCTGCTGTCGCAGAGCCCCACAAATGTGGGAATAGACATAATATTCTTCGACGCTGAGGACTATGGTACACACAATGCCGACGACAACCCCATGCGCACCACAATGGACCACTCGTGGGCATTAGGTTCGCAATACTGGTCGCGCCGTCCACACAAGAGAGGCTACAATGCACGCTACGGCATACTGCTCGACCTTGTGGGCGCACCCGGTTCCACCTTCTACCAGGATGGAATTTCCGTTGCATACGCATCGAACATTGTCGACAAAGTATGGAATATGGCGCATAAAATAGGTCATGGAAGCTATTTCATCAAGGAGAAAGGTGGCTACGTCACCGACGACCACTACTACGTAAATGAGTTTTTGGGACTGCCCTGCATCGACATTATAAACTACGACGAGGAGAGCGAAAATGGATTCGGCATTTACCACCATACAGTAAAAGACGACATGGAGTGGATAGACCGCGAAAGCCTCAAAGCAGTTGGTGAAACAGTTATTGCAGTCATTTATAACGAGAAATAATCTGATTCAGACGAACAACAATGAGCAACATAAAAGATATTCAAGAGGAAATTATAGAAGAGTTCAACGCCTTCGACGACTGGATGGACCGCTACCAGTTGCTGATAGACCTTGGCAGCGAGCAGGAGCCGCTGGACGAAGCATACAAGACAGACAACAACCTGATTGAAGGCTGTCAGAGCCGCGTATGGCTGCAGGCCGACCTGCTGCCTGACGGCACAATACGTTTCCTTGCAGAGAGCGACGCCCTTATAGTAAAAGGCATCGTATCGTTGCTGGTAAAGGTTTATTCCGGACAGACACCGGATGACATTCTTGCCAACGAGCCCTATTTTGTAGAAGCCATCGGACTGAAGGAGCACCTCTCACCCACCCGCAGCAACGGCCTTGTAGCCATGATAAAACAGATGCGCATGTATGCCCTTGCCTTCAAAGCAAAGATGGGAAACTAATAGAATATTCCATTTAGAAGTATACAAAGCGATGAGATGCAGCTGCATCTCATCGCTTTATGTATGATTCTATAAATAATAAGTATAATCCTGGCTTACGCCTGTTAGATATTTTGTTTAATAAATTCTGTTGATTGAGGGTATAAAATCTTATAGTCTACTGTCAATTTTACCCTTAATCTTTGGTTGCAGTAGTTAAAGGTAGTATTCTCTATTATATTCATTTGCCGGGCAAAAGAACCAAAAGCCCCGGCACACGGGACGCAGCAGGCGGCTCTGCCTTTGTTCCGAATTTGCCTAAAGGCAACATTCTTCAGTCGGTGGCGAGCCTTGTTGCTCGAGCCTTATCGTCTGTTTTTCGGGTGCTGCGAAACTCGTTCAGTTATCCACACTGCGTGTGTATAACTCACACTCAAACAGTCATTGCCTTTGGCGAGCTTTGGCTACACTCGCTTTGTAACTTGCAAGTAAACTTGCGTTACGCTCGTTTACACAAACCTTCGCACTTTATCCGAAAAACAAACGGTCTCTCGCTGTGCTGCTTACGGTGCCGGATGGATTTTAGATTACTTTTGCTGATTATATACAGCAAAGATAGATAAACAAACCTTGCCATTTGCAGGAATGATTAATGGTAAATACTACCGTAGAATACAAGAGT
>JAEIGA010006810.1_pt1 | contig 17364 bp, 24 predicted proteins | sample 9270691 | NCBI WGS metagenome assembly JAEIGA01 (sample SAMN17057246, study PRJNA624740) | gut metagenome | biome: biome; isolation source: fecal sample | host: Bos grunniens | place: China: Xizang | collected 2019 | reverse complement strand
AGCATGGGCTTAAGATTGATAACAATCACTACAACATAGAACAAAAGTATGAGGGTCCGCTTGTTGCAACTTATGATATAGGGTGAGGTGATTTAATTGACGAGAGTAACTTGTGGAAGACAGGACTGCATTCATAATTGGACTGGATGTAAATGTGCACTAAAAAATGTTGCTATCGGCAAAGATTTAACTTGCCAGAATTATCATCAAACCAATCAACAAGACACAGTTAAGCAAGAAGAGAAAAGCATTGTTATTATGAATCGTATTAAGTTACGAAAAGATGATACGACTCAGTGGACTAGTACTCAGAATGAGCCCTTCCCATTTACCACAGCTTCACATAGTTATCATGAAGATTGGAGAAAAAATGGTGATGAATAATAGAATTGGATATGACGTACGTTTGCTTGTTGAGAAGTTGTTTCCTTGTCATGTGCTAAAACAAATTCACACTGAGTATGATAGTGAAGACTATTACAAGGAAAAGAGACACTGGTATATTTCTTATCCTGAAATCAATCGTGTGAAATTCTACGATAGTCTATTCTGTAGATCACAGACTCTGTATTCTGATGAAGGAGAAGAGATTAAAGCACGTGGCTCAAACGTCAACGTTCATGATATGAGCATTCCCCGTATTAACAAACTAGTACAGATCAGCCCTGTTCTTACAATGATTGATGACGAGTATGCAGAAGCAACACCGGAACTAACAGAGTGGATTCATAATCACTGTATTGAGGTTAAAAATGAAACTCTTGAAGACGTTCTTAGAGTTAGTTCTAAAACATTTGAAATTGATTACATTACGGAATTTAAGGACTGTCGTAGTCCATCGTTCCATAATGGTTCCTGGGCATATAGTAGTCAGCCATTGAAGATGAGTGGTAATGAAATTAACAAAGTGCTAAACAGTATTCAAGATGAACTTCTCTGTAAAAAAATTGAATGTATTTTCAAGAGTTATGGAAAAAAGATTTACAAGGAGTGACTGTTTAAATGATTGACACAAAGTTCACTGACGGTGATAAAGTTTGGACTATCAAGGGTTACGGAACTGTTATTGCAGTTTTGGTAGACAATGAGTCAGTATTCTATACTGTTGAATTAGATGGTGGTCATGGTATCTATCAATTCATAGAAAATGAGATAGAAGGAATAAGATGAGCTGTAAATATATGAAGAAAGAAAAAGATCATATCTACTGCAAGCGTGATGGTTCAAGACGTAAAAAGGGCTGTACTTGCAATTGTTATGAGCCTTCCTTGTGGGAGAGATTAAAGAAATGGTTCAAGGAGAACTGGTGATGAAAGAATACAAAGGTATTCCAATGGGACAAATCTGGAGTCCTGACCCAACTGTTCCTACTTTAACTCATAAAGGAATTAAAGTCACATCGTTGAAAGAGATTGAAGCCATCATGCAAGAAACAGGAGGATATGATCTAACTGTTGATTATACCAACCTCAGTGATATTGACGATACTATGGACATGGACACAGCACGAATTGGTCTAATAGGTCTTGATGCACCATCTATTCCTGAAGGAAATGAACCATCTGACAACAATATTTTACAAACTATTAGAAAGTCTATCAGCACAAGTGGAGATTATCTAAAACAGCTGAAGGAGAGTAACAATGCAACTAAGAGTTAAAATTAGCCTTTGCACCGATGGTGACTATCACCTTAACAATTCTGAGGACTATAATATGCCTTATGATTGTTTTGATGATGATAATTATTTTGGAGTGTATCTTTTTGATGACAAGGACGACAAGCTGTATCTTTATGAAGATAAGTCTTACTTACAATTTGATACATGGTGGAGAGCTTGTAGATTATTGGAGCACATGTTAACTGATTTACATGTTTTATTCACTCATCATTATGTTCTAGATTATCTGTATCATCTTTTTGATGATGCTATGAAAGCTCTCGGTAAACGAGAAAGAACATACTATGGTGAACTTAGTGGAAACTATGAAGGTACTTTTATTGAATACTCCGTTGTTGATTGATACATATTGACTAACAATATGTAATATATTTTTGGAGGAGTAAAACATGTTTGATTGTGTTGGAAAAGAACTTCAAGTAGGTGACAAAATTGTGGCAGCTGACGGTAACTATGCTGAACTACTCTTAGGTGAAGTAATCAGATTTACTGAAAAGAAGATTAAGATACGAGCGGTGCTAGCTTCTAGACAATCTGATGAGCCGCTTGAATTTCTTAAATATCCGTGGCAAGTGTTCAAACAGTAACTGTATAAGTAAAAAAGAGGTGGATTAAGTCCACCTCTTTTATTTTGTAATTGTTATTCCTGTATAACTTATTATAGAGAAGTCAAGGAGATAATGATATGGCAATTGAAATTACTACACCTCAGGGTGTTACATTACAAACTGAAGGTAAATACTGTTCTGGAAACATAACAGTTATACCGAAGCTTCAAGAAAAAATTATAAATATCAACGGTGATGTTGTTCCTGATGAAGGATACGCTGGATTAAGTAAAATTACAGTTAATGTTGCAAGTGCTCCTGTTTCTGGTTATGTTATCGGTGAGCCGTTTGATGTAGAACTTGATGTAGATACATGGAATGGAACTACATACTCAGAATTGATAATCTCTAATTACAAAGAAGGACCTTATGGTGTTCAGGTCGGATTGCCCACAAACAGTTCAGCGCCAGAAATGCAAGCTGTTATTGAAGCTGCCCTCACAATTGTACAAGTACGAACATTAGTGGCTTCTGATGACGGAACTACTCCGCAGAGAATTGCACTAACATTTTCAGCTGTAAAACAACCAACAACAAGTCTTAAAATCGCGTTATTCGGATTAGAGGCAGTTTAATGAACGAACTAAAACATGTAGCTGTTATTGCTGATGGAAATGGTCGTTGGGCAACACAACGCGGTTTGGAAAGATCAAAAGGACATGAACAAGGACTAAATAAGATTGAAGATTTGATGCATTGGTGTGTAGATCTAAACATTCCTACTTTATCAGTTTACGTATTTTCACTTGATAACTGGAAGCGTCCAAAAGAAGAAACAGACAAGCTGGGTGAGTTAGCCGAATATTATTTTGATCGTCATCAAGAATTTGTTGATAACAATATACGAGTTGTTATTTCTGGTGTTGAAGACAACTTTCAAAAAAGTACTCTTGACAAAATTGCACTTATCCAGAAAGAAACAGCTCACTGTAATGGGCTAACACTTAATCTATGTGCTAACTACAGTGGTAGAAGGGAAATTGTAGATGCTATTGCTAAAGGTGCAAAAACAGAAGAAGAAATTACCGCAGCCTTGTATCAGACGCTACCTGAGCCTGACTTGATTATTCGTACAGGTGGTTATCAACGTTTGAGTAATTTTTTGATGTGGCAATCAGCTTATTCAGAATTGTACTTTACTGAAACTTTATTTCCCGATTTTAGCTTAGGTGAGTTTAAACATGCCATTAATCAGTTTTTAAGAACTATAAGAAAATTTGGAGGTGAGTAAACTTGAGTCAGTACACATCAAATCAATATAAATATATGTTGCTTAAGCGACTACAGAGACATCTATCTCTCAACTCTCTTGCAGATAGAAACTACACCTACTCGTTCTTTGGAAAATTACTAGATGATACAATAATCCTAACAGAAGAGTCTTACAACGCATTTATTGATGCAATGAATGAGGATCTACAATATTGTGCTGAAAACAACATCTACAATTGTGAGAGTATTACTGATAGCATGATTCAAGAAAAAGGAGTTCTACTCATAGATGCATTTGAGAATATAGGTATCAAACTAGAAATCAAAACTGTAGACAATGAGGGAGGAGATGCTATATTTACTAAACCCAACGGTGACATCATGACTTACAGTGTTAGGGGAGGATTAGCTTCTGCTTCAAAAAACTATTTTCATATAAATTCTTTGAATCATATGGAGTATAATTATGCTAAAATGTCAGCTCCATATTATAATCTTGAGAATCTAGAAATTCAAGAGTTGACTGAAGCAAATTCTAGAGTTTGTGGTGAGGGTTGTTTCTGGACATATTCACCTGACACTTCTGTAATGAATATTACAGGGGAGGGAGCTTTTGGCTATCTAACAAAGGAAGAACAGGTAGGTAGTGGTGATTATTCCGTACTTGTTATCGGAGCCAACGTGTCACGCTTGATGACAGGATCCTTGGGTAGTGAGAATTTACAAGCTGTTGTGTTGTGGCATGCAAAGGACTTTCCATTACAGGTAGATGAGAACGTCTTTGGAAGTGTGAATAATATTCGAACATTACATGTTTATTGTGACAATGCAAGCCTTAGAAGCTTTACATCTTCAAGTTTGAATCTTGAGATAATATGGCATGATTTAGATGAATGGGACGGAGTAGAAAATATTCCAGAGCCTAAACAGTTATATTATAATGATATTTTGTTGCCTGAATTTAGAAGTGAAAGTCCCTATATTGTTATTGGAGTCCGTAACGAAATATACATACCAATTACATCAAATACTCCAAAAACTCTTGCGGAGGGAAGCACTACTTTTTCGTTGGGGTTGTTTACTTCATATTATTCAGCCACTGAAGGGTCAGTTATGTGGAAATATAACTCTCCTTCTTATGGCAGTAGAACAGTGACACCTGTATGGGCAAACTATGATATATTAAATGCAGATGGTTCTGTATTTCTTGCTGCATCTGAACCGGTTCCACTTAGTCAATGAATGTAAAAGTATATATCAGAAGGGACTAAATTTTAGTCCTTTCTTTTTATATTTAAGTTGATTATCTAACTGTTCTACTATATAATTAGAATGTAAATAAAAAGGGAGGATATGAGTGTTTATGAAAAATATCATCTTTTGTGAAGTCACTTGCGGAAGGTGTGGACGCGCTGCAAACAGTTGTGGCTATTACTCTCCTGAAAGAATTAAGAAATTAAAATTAGAAACAAAAACATGGGCTGAAGATTTACAATATAGAGTACTGTGTCCTGAATGTATAACAGCTGTTAACACTGAACGATCAACGAAGTCTTTATATGAAATGAATTCAGATGAACACTATAAAAAGAGGTGCCTTAAATGATTCAATATCCTCCTAATTCAAGATGGAAGTTTGAAACGTTTAGAAAAGCGCTTGAGTCTTTTGAAACAAGCAACAATAAAATTATGAGAGTAGACTGTTCAAGTGATAGTGACATCATGATGGAAAATATTCGAAGCTGGACAGGATCAGATAAATATCATGTAACACTTGATTTCACTAAGAGGCAGGTTATTGTTAGAAAAAGAACAGCCTGTGTTAACCGCGACACTTTTATGAGTCAGTTTGACATAACTGATCCTGAAGAATATCTGTCTCTTCTTAAAAGATATGAGGATCTGCTTGAAGAAGCTAAAACTGAATTTAGTAAAGAGTGGACATATTGTGCAGGAGATACTTGTCGTAAATATGTGAAGGTAAAACAAGCCAGAACGGAAGTTCTTGAAGATAAGAAACGAGTGTTAACACGTTGCCCTGAGTGTTATACTATCTGGTATAATAGAGAATTAAAAGGAGATAACTAATGACGCTGGATGAGCTAGTTGAAAAATATCAACTTACATTGTGGTCCACATGTTCCACTGCTAAAGGTAAATCACATGTCTACATGGATCGTTTTGGAGTAAATGTTATTATCAACGATTGGGACAAGAGTTTTCAACTTAAGTGGATGGTTCCAAGATCTATCTTCACTATTGAATGTCCCGAATGTTCTCCGTATGATCATCCCAATCATTTTGATAGGATGTATAAGAAATTTATCAATGTGATTGCAATGTATCGATATGAATAAGATTAAATAACAGTTGATTAAAAATGACAAGATTAAGTTGATTAATCTTGTCATTTACTATATAATAATAGTGTAGAAAAGGAAGGAAGGTTACTTGAAAATGAAAAGAGCTTTTGTAAAGACTTTGTGCCAATTCGCTGTTATCTTTGTGATCATGTTTGTAATGATGTTTGCTGCAATTCTTGCATTCGCAGAACCCGCTCCTGTTGAGTATGAGAGATATGTTGTTCAAAGTGGCGATACCCTCTGGGAAATAGCTCATTCCTCTGATGGGTACAACAGCGTCAACATTCAAGTTATCATCGATGATCTTTGCAAAAAATCTGAGCTTGAAGGTAATTACATTTATCCCGGACAGGTTGTTTACATTCCTATGTACTATGTAGATTGAGGAGGCTAGAATGAAGGTTGCGCTCTTTATTGATTACGGTCCTAATGTACTCAACTCGAAGCTTAAGAAGCTAATGAATAAGCCTTTACCTCAAGCTCGTGTAGACGTAGCTGTTATTCATTACATTGAAACTGAAGGTTTTGAGCTTTGTGAGTCTGCTGGAAGAACAGTGTACAAGATTGATAGTACATATATCGCGATTCAAGATGTTGATATCTCACGTCCTTGGATGATTGCAGACTATGATGGATCTGAGTTTATTCAATACGTAGATGTTGAATTAGTTGATGAACAACTTAATTACTGTAAATTAAAGGGGTAAGTATGCTAATAAAAAAGATCGTGAATGAAGACGGAACTGATATCAACCCTCCTCAAAATCCCTTAAAAGAAAAATGGGATAAACTGTATCCAGCAAAACCGATGCCACAGTATTCTCAGGTTTGTGATGGATATAGCTGTATCAGTTGTACTAGATGTCCAAGGGGTGGTAACTGGGAAGTTCCTGAAGAGGATAGAGTTACATATGAAAAATATTTGACAGAATATCAAGAGTATATGCTGTTACATAATCCGTCAAGAAGAAAGGAAATGAGTACTGCACTGGATTTAGATCAATAAACCAGTGATTGAGACGGAAGACAATAAATACTGATGAAGCAGAGCTGCCGCTTTATCCTTGGGGGCTCTTTTCGTGATTAACAACAACTTTTAACTATTGTATATTTTTATATAGTATGATAAAATAAATGAGGGATGTGATGGAGAAGCAGTTCGAAGTCTGGGATTTGATTGCCCAAGACAATTTCTGTGTGTTTAACAAATGTCTTGCTAGAGCATTGAAAAGTTTGAATGCAGCCGTTTTACTGGGTGAACTAGCAAGCGAGTATAGATATTTCAAATCGAGAAATATGCTAGATGAAGAGGGGATGTTTTTTTCAACTGTTGAAAATATAGAAGAAAACATATGCCTTAATGACTATGAACAGCGAAAAGCATTTCAAGTGCTAAGAGAGTATAATCTTGTTGAAACTAAACAAAAAGGATTGCCCGCAAAACGTTACATAAGATTAAATTCTAAAGCGCTTTCTTTATTACTCAGATCAAGTTCTTAAAGCGCTAGAGATCTTGATCTCCTGTGCTTAGAGAGTAATAAATAATAATATAATAAATAATAATATAATAATATTATGTGATATTTTTGCACAAGGCAAAAATATGTTATAAGAAATGATATCTAAATAATGTTTTAGATTTTAGGAGTTTTTAGTAAATGAATGAATTAGAAAAAAGAGCTAAACATCACTCTCAGAAACAATCAGGATTAAGTCCGTTCTGTAGTATGGGTGAGGGTGTTGAGGTTAAGAACGATACAATTATTGACTTTAACTTCACAAAAGAGCTGATGTATGATGTTGAAAAACATTTGAGAGATAATGACGATACAAAATACTTGATTGATGATCTTAATATTCTTAATGATAATACATTTGGTATCCTTATTAACAATGGAGACTGGAAGCATGAACATCACTACCTTGAAAAAGTAGTAGGAGAGTATTTAAGATCTTTAGGACTTGATTTTGATCATTTTACTAAACAAGTCGGTCATAGTGATAGTGACTGTTATTCAGCTTATCACTATTTTGAGATTAAACAATCAGAACCTATTAAGTATGATTCAGATGGAGATGATGAAAAAGCAGCTGAAGAAGCTCAATACTACGCAAATAAACTTTTCACTCCAGTTGAATGCAGAGGTATTACCTACTATCCAAAATTAGAATTACAAGAAGATAACAACGAGCTTGAGGAATCAAGCTACAAGTCAGGCGACCGTTATTACGGCGGACTTCCCTCTGAGCCTGAATATAAAGGACCTGGAAAATCAGCTCGTTATTATAAAGAGCTTGTAAAATATTTTAACGACACTGTTGCTGAATATCCAGAATATCAAGTTCTTGGAAGTTCTCCAGAGGTGGTTGTACTTAGAACACCTGACGGTAAAGAACTAATTGACTTGTGTAGATATGATTCTTGTGCAGATAGTGAAGAAGCTATTGAGATGGCAAGTCATTATTTCGATGACTCATTATTTGAATCTAAAAAGAAAAAGAATACTTTAGGTGGTACTCTTAATCCTGACGCTGGAAATGTTGAACACAACGTTGCAATGTTTAATAAAATGAATAGTCCTGTTGATGGTCCATGTAATAATCCAATCAGTGGTCCATTTGGTGGTGACGTTGGCTGCGGAGAGGCAATGGGTGAAGACATGCAGAAAAAATCTTCAACGGGTGTTGAATTTATTGAAGACAGTAAATCCGTTAATGATGATTGTACATTAACTGAATCTCAATCAAATGAAACAGTTGAGTTGTACTATGACGAACTATTTGTTGAAGTTGTAACTCGTAGAGGAAATCCTTCCGGTTACTATGATAGGTCTCTAGGCGGGTGGTTACCTGACGATGATGAGACAGAAGAAATAAAGATTAGTTATGAGTATGAAGTTGACAAAGAGGATATTGTTACATTTATCATTGAAAGCTGTATGAGTGAAGAAGATTTTTCTGAGTATGAAACAGCAACTGATGAAGAAGTGAACGAGTTTGTACTTTCTAACTTTGATGATCTCTATAGTAAGTATGAGAAAAAGATTCTTGATTACTATTATGACGATGCAGTAGATAAGGCTCAGGAAGAGTACTATGATAACGGTTTCTATGAGAGTGTAGAAGAACCCACTGGTTGTGACAACATCGATGATGAATTTGATTGGGAATATAATTAAAGTAAAGGAATAATTTATTGATATGAAAGTTAAGAAAATTACTGAGGCAGTTAATGATTTTGGTGTTAACAAATCATTGAAGAGCATTGAATCTGAGACGTTAAACATTCGTGAAGATTATCTTGATTCTGCAGATTATAGAATTCAACGTTATGAAGATGACATTTCTGATCTGATTGAGAGATTACACAAAGGTTATGTGAGCGGGATGGTAAATGCAAAAGCGTATGCAGATGCTCTTGCTCGTGTTTATACCATTCTTGAGGAGCTTGATTATGCGGAAACTTCTACAAACGAAGCAATGAATCTGAATTCTGAAGGAAAAGTTCTCAAGAGAGCAATCAAGAAAATTGTTGTTGATTCTGATGACGAATTAAAAGATTATGTTATGCAAGTTACACAGGAAGTTATCGATGAAAGAAACAACGTCGAAGAAGGGCTTGTCAATGATGTAGATGTTAACTTGGATCCTTCTGAAGATCTTGTTGATGAAGAAGAAATTGATAGAACTTATCATGATTGCTCTGAAGATGAATTGAAAAAGATGGGAGCGTTCAACAACTTGAATGATTATGATGACGACTATGATGATCTTTCATCTTTTACAGAATGTGATGAAGTGAAAAGAGTTAACACACTTTATGGTGTCGAAAAAGATGACACATTGAATGAAGCAAAGTATCTTGATACCAATGGTATTATGGGAAAAGCTGGTGCAACTTATTCCGATGCTGATTTGAAGAAAGCTTGGGAAGAGGGTAAAGACTCAGATCCCTCAATGCAATCTTACAATGACGACTTTGATGCATGGAAGAAAGACACTGTTGACAACATGAGCAAGAATGAAGCATTTGATAGACGATCAGGAATTGATCTCGATATGGTTGGCGTACGAGTTGCGAATCTTCTTGATGTTGATGAGTTGGGTGAAGACGATTGGATTGAATTCTACTGCAAAGATTCTCATACATTTATGAATAGTGATGAGGTTGGTTTACGTTTTGAAGCATCAGGAGCTGATAAAACTTTAGTTGGCAATATGAGAACTAACAAGGGCAGAATTGATGTTAAGATCACTAACGGCTCTGAAGCAAAATGTGATAGCGCTGAAGAAGTTGCAAGATTTATTGCTGGTGAATTTGGAGTATCAATTTGAACAAGAAATTATTTAAGACACTTTACTACACATTGAATCTAACTTGGGGGGCAGTGGTGTCTTGTATTGGAGCAATTATTGCTATTGCTCTATTGATTACAGGACATAAACCTCATTCACATGGTGGTTGTGTCTACTTTGAAGTAGGAGAAGGTTGGGGCGGTTTTGAGATGGGATTATTCTTCGTTTGTAGTAAGAATTCTTCTCTTCACACAAAGAATCATGAATTTGGTCATTCTATTCAAACTGCAGTTTTTGGACCTTTTATGCTATTTGTTGTAAGTCTTCCTTCCTGCATTCGATACTGGTATAGAAGAATTCGAACTAACAAGGGGCTGCCTAATAAAACAGCTTATGATGATATCTGGTTTGAAGGATCTGCTTCCAAACTTGGTGATAAGTACATCAGTTATTGGGACTAATTCAACAGTAATGAAAAACTGTAACAGTTCAATGTATAAATAATATGAAATGAATGTAATAGGTTTTTGTGAAATCACAGCTACCTCTACTGAACTAATAACTAACTACTAGAAGGAAGAAGATTAGAAATGACTACTAACTACATGTTTTACTCTCTCTTTACTTCTATCGTAAAGGGAGCACTTTGATGGATCAATTTATATCGTTTTTTAAGATTACAGGGCCATGGGCACTAGGTATTGTTGGAGTTTGGGTTGTTCTTCAACTTATTGGAGAAATTATTGAGTTAAAAGGAAAGATTGTCCCAGAGTTTTTCAAGGTAAGAAAGTTCTTCAAACGCAGAAGAGATGAAAAGAAATACCAGAAAAAATTACTCGAAGACGTTAAAACTATTCTTATTGATTTTAATAGTCATTACAGCGAGGACAACATTACAAAACGTAATGAGTGGATGGAATGGGTCAATGAACGAGCAAAGATTTATGATGAATCTGTTCAAGACCTAAAAGATCTACATAAATCTATTGCGGACAATAACGCTCTAACATTAGACTTGTACATAAATATCAATAGAAATAGAATTATTGATTTTGCTAGTAAAGTTACAAATGAAAATCTTCTTATTTCTAGAGAAGAGTTTAATCGTATTTTCAAAACCCATAAAGAGTATGAGGAAGTCCTTCAAAAGCACAACATGACGAATGGTGAAGTAGATATTGCTTATAGAGTCATTGTTGATGCTTACAAAGAACGTATGAAGGAACATAATTTCTTAGAAGACGTTCGTGGATACGAAAAAAAGTAAGGTATAGTTATTTGAGAGGTAGTTAGTTTGACTACCTCTTTCTATTTGTATAATTGTATAATTTACTGTGAAGAACAATATATACTTTGATTTGAAAGGATGATTAATATGAATCTAATCAAATGTTTTCAAACCAGCAGTTTATGGTATACGAGTGCAGTAAGGGGTAGTAAGCCTGTAGGTGTTCTGTGGCACGATACATACGGAGGTAACCCTGAATTACGTAGATATGTTCAGCCCAGTGATGATGCTCCTGATAGAGAGGAAATGTTAAAGTTACTTGGAAAGAATAAGTATAACAACGACTGGAACCACATCAAACACGAAGCAGGTCTTAATGCTTGGATTGGTAAGCTTGCAGATGGTTCTGTTGCAACTGTTCAAGCTGGTGAATGGGATATACATCCTTGGGGATGTGGTAACGGAAAGATGGGTTCTTGTAATGGCTACATCTTTGTAGATGGTAAAAAGGTATGGGTAGACAAGCACTGGATTCAGTTTGAAATATGTGATGACGGTTATAAGAGTCAGGATTACTTTAAACAGGTATACAAAGAAGCTTGTGAATTTACTGCTTACATCTGTGAGATGTTTAACATTGATCCAATGGGAACTACAGAGTTAGGTGGAGTTCAAGTTCCCACAATTTTATGTCACGGTGACAGTTACACTTACAAAGTAGGTGGAAATCACTCTGACGTTTACAAGTGGTTCAAAGCTATGGGTATCCCTCAGAACATGAATCAAGTAAGAAAAGATGTTAGTGATTTGCTTAACAAAAATACTTCTTCAAATACTGTAAATTATGAGCAGTTTGTTGAAGGTGCGCTTGTTTCCATTGCACCTGGTGCTAAGTATTATTCAGGTAAAGATGTTCCTGCATGGGTAAACAATACCAGATGGTATGTATATCAGGATGCAACTTCAGACCGTGTTGTTTTGAATGATAGTGAAGATGGTAAGTCTCATATTATGTCAGCATTCAACGCAAAAGATTTAACTGTTGTTAATATTGTTGGTAAGGAAGAAATTAAACAGGAAGAACCTACAAAGGAACCTGAAGTAACTCCTCCTAAAGTCGAAGAGGATGTTATAGTTCCTGAACAACCCGATGTTGTAGAACCAGACGTAACTGAACCAGAAACCCCAACTGTTGATACTTCAAAGACTGAAGATCCCACAGAACCGGAAGTAGACCTCCCTAAAGAAGAAGATCCTGTAATAACTGTAACAGTTAAGGAAAGTTGGTTAAAGAATCTTATAGAAATGTTGATTCAGTGGCTACAAGATCTGTTCAATCCTAATCGTGGAGAAAAACAGTAATATTTCATAATAAACAAAATGCGACGGAAATTCCGTCGCATTTATTATTGTATAGTACTTCTTGTATATATTTGTATAAGTTGAATGATTTGAAGTTATCATTTATAATAAATGTGACTAAAAATATAATATTTCAAAGTGGAGGTAATTTTTATGTCAGAGATTACAACTAATCTCTTTGATGAAAATATTAGCCCCTCAATGGACACTTCTAAGTCTACTGAGTCCGTTGTAAATGAAGGACCGAGTATGACTGTTGCAGAGTGTCAGGTTGAAACTCAAAAACATATAGAAACAGTTAGAAAATATATTCGTTTCATGATTGACAAGATTGATATGCGAGGAGTAAAGCATGATGCTTCAAAGCTTGAAAGTCCTGAAGTGGAATTATTTGCAGAAGTAACTCCTAAGTTAGCGGAAACAACTTATGGCAGTGATGAATACAACGCGTTTCTAGATAAGTTGAAACCTGCTCTTGACCACCATTATGCGTCAAACAGACACCATCCGCAACATTTTGTAAATGGTGTAAACGATATGACTCTGATTGATATCATTGAAATGTTCTGTGATTGGAAAGCTTCCTCGTTGCGACAGAATGATGGTAACCTATTAAAGAGCATTGAGACGAACGCCGAACGCTTCAATATGGACGGCCAGCTGAAACAGATTTTAATGAATACAGCTCGTATGATCGACGAGCATGAGGAGTAATTAGAAAATGAAATTTAAGAAGTTAACTGAAAGTTTCACTGATGGTTACAAAGCGGGAGACAGAGTTGAATTATCAAATGGTCAAACAGCTGTTGTAGCTAGAGACTATGTACTTACTGATGAATACCTTGTAGTAGATATTGAGGGAACAGACGAGAGAAAGTATCCCCTTGTTGACACTGTTCGTCCTATCTACGAACCAAAAGAAGATTCTTTAACTGAGGCAGCGTTTGATGATGATTACATTTGGCCTATTGGTTCCAATACACTTACTGCATCAGGTGCAAAAAGACGTCTCAGTGAGCTACGCAATGATTTGAAAATCATGCTTAATTGCGATACTCTTGCAGATGTTCAAGCTCATAAAGATGAGTTTGTAATGTATAACTGCGCTAATATTGTTGAACGCTATGTAGAAAAGGGCATGTCGGAAGAGGATGCAATCGAAAAGATGCAAACTCAGATAATGAGAACTTGGAACAAATGGAAAGAAGATGTTGTAAAGTTTAGAGCGGATGCAGATAATGCTTATGCAACATTTAATAAAGTAAAAGATGCACTTACTCAGTATGAACTAATTGAGGCAAATGAAGACGCGTGTATCTTGAAATATAGACCTATTGACGGTGCAACTCACAAAGATTGTGTTGAATTTGTTGATGCTGTCGTTGCTGCTGTTAAAGGTAGATACAACTTTACTGGTAGAGGAGGCAGCTGGACAAGATGGGATATTCTAACATCTGAGGGTGTTGCTTTGAAAGCTGGTTGGGATAGTGATGGTGACATTTGGAGTGTTAGTTTCCCAAGATTGAAGTTTGAGTCAAAATTAACTGAGACTTACTGGATTGATAGCAAAGACGTTATGACCGATGTTGATAGACTTGGTAAAGAGCTTGAGGCTGATGGATTTAAGTATTATGGTGATAGATACTCTGGAAGCACTTATTACAACTTCTTTACTAAGCGTGGTGATAACGGCGCTATTTGCAAAGCTGTTCAATATAACTATGATGGTGCTCAAATCATTGATATCGATGTTGATCAGTTGATGGGTTACAAGCCGATTGATAGCTTCGAGAAAATGAGACGTGATCTTGGTAAGATGTTACTTCCACAGAATGAGGCAGTTCAAAACCAAAAGGAAGATCCAGAGGATGATTTTGATCTTTATATGAAAGCAAGTGACTTCAATTGTAAGCTAAGTAGATATGATGTTGAGGAAGCTGTTAATCCTGCAGATTTAACTGATTGTCCGGAATGTGGTGGCCCTGTGTTTGATTCAAGACGTGGCGTATGCACAAAATGTTCTTATAGAGAATCTTTGACAGAAAGTGCAACTGTAAAGCATCTTTATTATGCACCTGATCCAAACGGATTAAAGAGGGGTCAGTGGTTAGACGTTAAGGAAGAAAATGGTAGAACTCACGCCAAATGGAGTTTTTCCGATGAATGGAGCGACATTACTGACAGAATTGAAGAAAGACCACACCACCATCTTGTAGGGAACACTCTAAGTAAAACATTTACTTTTGGTGGATGGAGATTTTGGATGGATGATGAAGTAGAAAAGTTTTGGGAAAGAGAAGGCCATAGAATACGTGGCAATTTTGAAATTCCCGGAATGCCGAATGTTAGAAGAGACAATGAATCTAAATCTATTAAAGAAGATAGCTCATGCTTGACGAGATATGTTATCTGTGGAGTCACTAACGAGGGCACAAGAATGCTATATGATGCAGTAAATGATAACTTTACTACAGATTATGATTCTGCTACTAAATATGATGACATGGATGCGGCAAGAGATGATTGGTTCAAGATTCCTCGCTTCGGATTTAGAAGAATATTCATTCCTATCTATGATCCTGCAGTGTTTGAGTCTTTGAATGAAGGTTCTGGCGCGGATACCGCTCATGTTGCAAGTGATGCATTGAAAATTGCAGCGCAGGGTGATAAACATCAATGGGCAAAAACAGCTGCAGATATTATTGATGTAATTCCAGATGACTTTGCAGATCAAATGTTTGATGCTGTTAAAGCAAAAGCTTCAGATATCAAACTTAGTGCTGAAAATAAGAAGAAGCTCGTTGATGCTTCTAATGGTGAACTAACTCCCGAAGACATTGAGGATTGTGATACTCTTGGAAAAATTCTTGCACTTGTTGATGGTTTTGAATGGGCTGAAAAGAATCCTGGTCTATTAAAGGGATTTGTTATGGTAGTTCTTTCAATCATTGCAATTATTGAACCAACACCTGTTCTTGAAATCATCATCTTGTTGTTGGATTCCCTCCCCACAGAATGGGTAGCAAAAATTCTTGCCATTCTTAATTTAACAACTCCTACCGGAATGATTGGAACAGCTGCGAACAAGATCTACAAACATGTAAAGAAGACAGACGAAGCATTTGATGAAGAACCTGTTTTCTTTGATCCTGACGATGAGTTTGAAGTAGACTTCAGATACTATGTTTATGCAAATGAAGACAGTATTGTTAGTGACCCATTTGAGTTTGAGGAAGATGCGATTGACTTCGCAAAAGAAAATAACTATCCCATTGTAAAAGTTCATAACTACTATAGAGACACAGATGGTCAATTAAATCCTGATGGCGATCCTGAAGTAGTTTGGAAAGCATAATTCAACATAAATTTTGATAGATAACTAAAAGAAGGGTAAATTCATATGTGCCCTTCTTTTAATTTATGAAAAGAACTTGTTAAGAATCAAACTAAAATACTTGTATAATAAACTATAAAGAAAAATCTTGTAAAGTAGAGGTTTTATTTTAATGGATGATAAACTAATACAAACAAGAATTATCCACAAACATGCCCAAGAAAATGATTGGGATGATGCTACGTTAGTTCCGCTTCAATCAGAATTATTGATCTATGACAGTGATGAAAATCATAACTTTCCTAGATTCAAATTAGGTGACGGAACCTCCTTAGCAAAAGATCTACCCTTCTTGTTAACTAATCCAGTATTCGTTGGCACAACTGAAGAATACAATACAGCAAATGCAGCTGGATTAGTTCCGATTGGTACTATTGTTATTCTTACTGACGATGAGGATAACAGTACAACAAATAGTGGTGGTTCATCTCCGATTCTTGGCCAGGGTGTTCTTGGACTTATGATTTTAGGATAAAAAATTTATGAAAGGATTTTTTAATAAATGATTATTAAATTAACAGGCACCACATTTACAAAATATATTGGTGCGTTGGATTCGTACACAGTAGTTACAACTGTTGGAACTGGATGTACTCCAGCAAGTACTCAAACAATTGTAAAGAAGAATGCTGAGTACAATGAAGAATTTACTCTCGCTGATGGCTATGAAGTAGGTAGTGCTGGTATTACTGTTACGATGGGTAGCACAACTTATACAATGGCTAATACCAATGTTATTAGTGTTAGTGGAAACAGTATTACAATAACAATCCAAGAAGTAACAAACACAGTATACATCAATATTCCTACAAAGAATATTACTACTGGTGAAGAAGATGGAAATGAAGAACCCGATATTACTTACTCTCCAGTTTCTATCTCTTGGATAAAATCTGCATACTATAAATGCACGGATAATGATATTACTAAATACACTTCTGGTAATGATACATCTAAGAAATTCTGGGCAACACAAGTATTTACAGAAAATGATCTACCAGTTGGCTCTATTATCACCTTAACAACCGCTGGCTACAATGTACGAAAAGAGTGTTGGATTAGTGCGACACAGGGAGCTTCATCAAGATTGTCGGCAGTAGATGGACCTGCAACGATAACAATAAGCGCAGATGATTGGGAATCTTTTGACTATCTGGCATTTAACCTATCAAAAGGTAGTGATATGAGCACTATGACTGAAGAAGAAATAAATGAGGTTT